>Ga0066852_10000083_pt1 | contig 30160 bp, 20 predicted proteins | sample ETNtaG_27_FD_67283 | JGI IMG/M metagenome (GOLD analysis project Ga0066852, IMG submission 67283) | Marine microbial and viral communities from oxygen minimum zone, Eastern Pacific Ocean - ETNP201406SV63 | ecosystem: Environmental > Aquatic > Marine > Oceanic | place: Pacific Ocean: Eastern...
GCTAAATTCTCAGCAACGACGCGGACGTCACCATCCGGTGCCACGTAGACGAGTTTTGCTGGAACCGGGCCTTTGGCGCCTGCACCTTCGAGATTTGAACCAAAATTACCGATATAAGCCCCGCCCCTGGCATCAACCACCATATCATTGCAATGAAAGGTCGCTATGCCAGACAGGTCAGCCACCGTTGTCAGATTCCCCTCGTCTAGGCGCAGCAGTTGCCGGTCTTCCATAGAGACAATGAGCATACGACCATCGGCATCCCAGCCCAGTCCCGATGGCCGGTGGACCACCTCAACGATTTTCTGTACTCCGTCCACCGGATGCCACGAAAAGACGAAACCGGCATCCATATCCGAGAAATACAACCGCCCATCGCGCCAACGAGGTGCTTCAAGAAAAACAAATCCGTCAGCAATGATGGTCATCGAGTGCACTCCTCAGATCGAGATCTGAAGTGTATTCAAAATATTGCAGCTCAAGCATGATCCATTGCTGTATAAAATGCAGCCACCCCACCAGCACTGCAGCCATCGACCCCAGATTATTCCGATCTCATGGAGGTGTTGACACATTGTGACAAAAATAAGACTCAAAGTTAACGGGCAATTGCGAACCACTGAAGCCGAACCCGATACCCCTTTGGTTTTTGTGCTTCGGAACCAGCTACGCTTGACCGGCACGAAAATCGGTTGTACCAGCGAGCAATGTGGCGCCTGCACCGTGCTGGTCGACGGAAAGGCCACGCTCAGTTGCGTGCGGACCGCCAGAGAATTCGCCGGGCGGGAGATCGTGACCGTGGAAGGGCTCTCCGATGGAGAAACTCTCAGCAGCGTACAACAGGCCTTTGTCGATGAAGGTGCTGCTCAGTGCGGGTTTTGTACACCGGGCATTGTTATTGCGACGACCGCCTTGTTGAATAATAACGCCCATCCCACAAAGGTAGACATACAAAAAGCTCTGTACCCCAATCTCTGCCGCTGCGGCAGCCAGGGTCGGGTGTTGGCGGCGATTCAGCGCCTGATCGAAGGTCGGTAAATCAGTGACGGAACATCCCAGCATTGTTAATCATCCCACTGTCGATCAGTGGATCCAATTTACCGACGAAGGCCGGGTTATCGTGCATACCGGTAAGGTTGATATCGGTCAACGCATCTCGACGGCCCTGGCCATTATCGCTGCCGAAGAGCTGGACGTTGACTACGAGCGCATCGACGTTAAACCAGCACAGACCGGCACGGCCCCCGACGAGGGGTACACAGCCAGCAGCATGTCGATGCAACAGTCCGGTACTGCAATACGTCTGGCCAGTGCCACTGCACGCCGGCATCTGCTTGGCTTGGCTGGCCGCCTACTGGACGCCGACCCGCTAGAGCTGAGGGTCGAGGATGGCGTGGTTCACTGTCCCGGGCACAAAGACAAGATCTCCTACTGGTCGCTGGCCACCGATCGCCCGTTCGGTATTCCTGTCGATCAGGCAGTATCCATCAAGGACCCCGGCACACACGTGTGGATCGGCAGACCAGTCATCGCCAAGGGTATGATCGATATCGTTGCCGGCAAAACCCTTTTTGTCCACGACATGACCCTGCCGGGGATGCTTCACGCACGGCCGGTCAGGCCGCCCTGTTACACCGCCAAGTTGACGGATCTGGACAAAGCGACGGTCCGCCAGCTCTCCGACGACGGCATCAGCGTCGTACGGGACGGCAGCTTCGTGGCCGTGGCTTCGGCTGATGAATTTGCTGCGGTGAAGGCAGCCGAACGCATCGCGGCGGCTGCCAGCTGGACGCTCACCTCCAAGCTGCCGACCGGGGACCTCTACGATGCACTGGTGTCGAATGTCAGGCTCAGCCGGCCGGTGACAACCGGCGGTATCCCGGTCGACGAGTCGGTGCCGCCACTGGCCGAGCCACCTGCCGACGCAGCTGTCACACTCAAGTGGCGTTTTGAAAAACCCTATCTGATGCACGGCGCCATCGGGCCATCGGCCGCGTGCGCTCTTTATGATGAGGGTCGGCTGAGGGTCTACACCCACAGCCAGGGGATCTATCCGCTGCGCGAGGCTCTTGCAGAGGCCCTACAGATCGCACCGCAGATGGTGCACGTGGTTTTCATGCCAGGAGCGGGGTGCTACGGCCACAACGGTGCGGATGACGCGGCCTTCGATGCAGCACTGATTGCCACAATGATCCCGGGTAGACCGGTTTTGCTCAAGTGGACCCGCGACGATGAGCACGCCTGGGAGCCCTACGGCTCGGCTATGGTCTGTGAACTTCGAGGCAGCCTGAATTCCGCTGGTAGGATCGTCGACTGGTCCCACGAGAGCTATGGCGACACCTTCATCATGGGCCGGCCGGCCGCAGGCAGGACCGGCTCTCCCGCCAGCAAGCTGTTGTCATCAAAATTCCGGGCAGTGCCACTGGAAAAGACTCCACCACAACCGGCCATGGGGCCCCACGTCGGTATCCACCGCAATCTCGAGCCTCTGTACACCCTGTCTAACCCACGACTGGTCAAGCATCTGGTCCGCGGTCTGCCGCTGCGAACCTCGGCGCTGCGCACACTTGGTGCCTTCGCCAACGTCGTCGCCATCGAGTCTTTCATGGATCAACTGGCCGACGCTGCCGGTATCTCACCCGTCGAGCTCCGCCTGCACCACCTGGCCGACAACAGGGCCCGGCACGTCATCCAGTTGCTGGCCGATCAGATGGAGGCCGATCTGTCTAACTCCCCACCAAGCAGGGGGCAGGGCATGGCCTTTGCCCGTTACAAGAATGCCGCCGCATACTGTGCGGTCGGTGTTGAACTGGAGATTTCAGAAAAAACCAGCGTCAGGCTCCTCCGTGCCTGGATCGTCGCAGATGCAGGAGAAGTGGTCGACCCCAACGGCCTCACAGCCCAACTCGAAGGAGGATTCATCCAGGCGGCAAGCTGGAGTCTCTACGAATCGGTCAGCTACGATTCACAGGGGATCACCAGCCGCGACTGGGAGAGCTACCCGATCATCCGATTCGACAATGTTCCCGAGGTCCGGACCTTGCTGGTCGACCGCCCCGGCGAACCCTTTCTGGGAGCCGGCGAGGCCGTCGGCGGACCCGCGGGCGGCGCCATTGCCAATGCCATTTACAGGGCCAGCGGTCTGCGTCTGTCACAAATGCCGTTTGATTCCCACAGAATAAGGTCGACCGCGTTGAGTGAGTGAGCCACCGGGACTCATTGCTTTCAGTCTCTTATCACCCTATGTCAGGGTTCTGGTCGACGTTACGGTTTCCGCCAACGCCCTGCGCTTGGCAGCGGCTACGTCCTCGATCTCGCCCGTATTCACGTACTGCTGCCAGCGATAGCCGAACAGCACGTGCGGACCCGACTGAACGGGCCGCGGCCTGGGGATACCCGGCGCGAGCAGTTCTGGCGGTGGTTCAATGACCACCTCCCAGCCCGGAGCAAAGAAAAGCGCTAAAGAGATCCTGGACAAGGGAATCTCCTGCTTGTGCCCCGCCTCAGGTGCGAATCGAACCCGATGAATGGTGGCAGGGAACACCTGCTGGGAAAAAATCTCGAAAAGCCGGCCGACGTTGATCACAAAAGCGTAAGGGATGAGCGGCACATCCAGCCATACAGGGCCCTCTTCACCTTGACTCTCCGCCTGGGCCGCGGCAATTTCCTCGGCAATGTCGTGCGGTTCTAGATCAAATTCGGGTTCTGGAGTCTCTGACCCAGCCCGCTCTTCAAGCCGGCGCGCTGGTGATGGCAAGACCCGGCGCAACACCTGTAGTCCGCCACACTGCTCGTCCTGCAGAAGCACGGTCAGAAAACCGTGATCCTTATGTGGCGCGAGCCCGGTGCCTCGCGGGTAATTCCAGAGCCGCAGTTGGGCCAGCGGCTCCCTGACTTGCGCATCAAAATATCCCTCTTGAAGGCCGAGAGCCAGCGCCAGTACACCCAGCAACCGTCGCGAGAAGGCCACCGTCTCAGCATGGTACACCGACACCGTCCGTTTGAAGTCTGGGTCGTTCGCCGGCCAGCGATTCTCGCCTTGCAGCGGCAACACCCTTTTAGTGTGGTCCTGGCCCGTGTACTCCAGACCGATCTCAAACGCCTCCCTGCCGTCCGCGGCGAAGTGTTCATAGCCTCGCCAGTTCGAAACTTCCCCCAGTGACAGACAGCAGGCTGCTGATTTTTCCGACTGAGGTCGATCAAAGAAGCGCCTGGCAGCAAGACGCACCTCGTCGATCAGATCATGCGGCACACCATGCCCGACGACCTGAAAAAATCCTCCCTGGGCCGCCGCATCGCGCAATTGTTGAATCACGCTGGCGGGGTCAAGGTGACGCGAAAGATCGATTACCGGAATCATCCGTTTTCCATCCGCTTCTATGTGCCTGGCTAGACTTCCCGGGTGTTCGTGGGAATCCGGTCACGCCGGTACAGCCTGACCGCAGTGTTCCGGCAGGATTCTCGCTTTGCGGGTACGGACTGTGCAAGACCTGGGCCGGCGGATGACACCCCGCCTGTCAAGCTCACGCCGGTGTCAATATAGGGTCTTAACGGGCTGATCTCCGTATAGGACGAACTAATCGAACGATTCAACACAGAAACCGGCCTGGCGGGGTGAATCTGATCTGATCAGCTCACAAGGCGAAGCCAATAGGGTAATGTTAGCCGGCACCAGTGCTCAACTAGCGGTTTGCACTGGCCTCATCGAGCCGCTCGGCCGCCTCCAGCCACTTTGCCTCAAGTTCCTGGTGGGTCTCAGCGTTTCGGGCTTGCTCGAATAAGAGTTGCCGAAGTTGTTCCCGGTTATTTTCATTGTATAGATCCGGGTCGGCCAGCTTCTGCTCCAGTGACTGCTGATGTTCTTCAGTCTGGCTTAGCGCCTGCTCTAGCTTTGACACCTGATCCCTGAGCGGCTTGACCTGCGCCCGTTGTCGAGCCCGATCCTGGCGCACAGTCCGGGATGATTTTGCCTTTTTCTCCTCCCGGGGTACGTTTTCCTCTTCTGGATTTCTCTGCCGTGCTCGCAACCAACCAACGTAATCGTCAAGATCCCCCTCAAAAGGCCGAAGCTTGCCCTCGTCTATGACCCAGAGCTCGTTAGCCACCAGTCGCAGCAAGTGCCTATCGTGGGCGACGACTACCAGGCAGCCACGGTAAGTCTGCAGTGCCATGCATATGGACTGGCGCATGTCGATATCGAGATGATTGGTGGGCTCGTCCAGCAGCAGGAGATTCGGCCTGGTATATACGATCAGCGCGAGTACCAGCCGCGCTTTCTCGCCGCCCGACCGCAGTCCAACCGCTTCACCCGCAGCATCACCACCGAAACCGAATCGACCCAGGAAAGCACGCAATCGGCGGTCACTGCCCTGCCCCGCAAGCTCGGTCAGATGCTCAAGCGGCGATCGCTCCGGGTCCAGCAGCTCCAGCTGGTGCTGGGCAAAGTAACCGATGCGAATCCCTGCAGCGGACGTATAACTTCCCGCCAAGGGCTCGAGACGGGATGCCAGCACTTTCATCAGCGTGGTCTTACCGGCACCGTTTCTGCCCAACAGACCGATCCTCGCCCCTTCTGCCAGGCGAAAGTTCACGTTGGATAGAATCGCATGGTCGTAACCGGCGTCCACACGCTCCAGATCCATCAGCTGGTGGGGCATCTGCTCTGCCGGTTCAAACTCGAACACGAAGGCCGTTCGCTCGTGGACCGGCAGAACAGTCTCCAGGCGCTCCAGGGCTTTCAATCGGCTTTGGGCCTGTCGCGCCTTAGTAGCCTTGTAGCGAAACCGGTCCACGAAGGAGCGCATATGCGCAATCTTTCTCTGCTGACTGGCGTGCTGCTTGCGCTGAGCGTCAAGAGCCGCAGCACGACGACTCTCTGCCTGGCTGTAGTTGCCCTCGTAGACAGTCAGGGTCAGTCCTTCAATGTGCGCGATTCGGCTGACTGAGCGGTCTAGAAACTCGCGGTCGTGAGAGATCACCAGCACCATACCGTCATAGGCTGACAACCATCGCTCAAGCCAGACCATGGCGTCCAGGTCCAGATGGTTGGTAGGCTCATCGAGCAGTAGCAGGTCCGCCCGTGTCATCAGTGACTGAGCAAGATTCAGCCGCATACGCCAGCCACCGGAGAAAGTGTTGACCGACTGGCGCTGCTCTTTTGCAGTAAACCCCAGGCCGTGCAGCAGTTGCCCGGCCCGCGCCGAGACCGTAAATCCATCGATCTGCTCGAGATTGTCGTGCCACTCGGCAAGCCGCGCCCCATCGTTGGCCTGCTCTGCACGCCTGATGTGGCGTTCAACCGCCCTGAACTGCTGGTCACCATCAATCACGTACTCAATTGCGCTGTCTGCCGACTGGGGGGTCTCCTGCATGACCTCACTGATCAGCGTGCCGCGCGGCAATGTCACACTTCCCTGATCTGCTTCCAGCCGTCCCGCTATGACCGAAAACAGACTCGACTTACCCGAGCCATTGGCCCCGGTCAAACCAAGGCGCTGGCCCGGAAACACATCGAGATTAACGCGCTCCAGTAGCAACCTTGTTCCGCGTCGCAGTGCGAGATTATTGATTTTCAGCATCGGGAGAAAGAAGAGTCAAAGGTGGAGATCGGGCGCTTATTGTTCGTCACAACCCATCGGTAAAGGTGGATCTTCTATACGTAAAATCTATTTTTCACCCCACGATAACGAGCCAAAGAACCACGGTGTACAGATGTGACATAACCTGTATCGCTCAGCTCGATGACCATCTGCCTCAAACGCCTCCACATTCTGAGTTTTTCCGGATCAACCTTATAGTGCTGGCTGACAGAGGCGGCATCGATTGGTGTCCGAGACGCACGCTGCTCCCGGCCTCGGAAACGCCACTGGTTCACCTTTGCCCAACCAAGGTACACGATCAAGATGGCTAAAAGCGGCAGCAGGAAGTTCTGAAAAATCTGCAGTAGCCGTATATGCTCATCGGGCAGGGACATGTTGTTATCCGTCAAACCACTCTGAACAAGCCACCAAAGCAGACGGACCAGTGGCTGCCACAAATAAAGAATGGCAATCCAGACAATCAATGTAACAATGATCTCAACAATCCGCTGAGGTCGACTCAGCAGACCCGGAGATTCAATTATCAGTCCTTCGGAAGGCTCTGGATGCCCCGATCCGGGCTTGTCCATACAGCGCGTTCTCCACGTTTCTTGAGCAATGCCCGGGGAAACCCTACCACGGTAGCTACAACATTGATGATCCAGTACGCGATTGGGTACCACACCATCCAGAAGAAGTATCTGACCAGGCCGCTTTCATATCTTGAATCTATAGACAGGCTGACCAACGCCTGCAGCAAGCACGTCAGACCGAGAATCACCCCAGTCCAGCCGGGAATCAAACTTGAAACCTGCAGGTATGATGGCAATGGTATGAACTTGGAGATGACCCACAAGATCAACGTGCACATCAGTGAATAAGTCCAGACGACACTAACAATATATTCAACGCAGACCAGCCACATTCGCCTCCGTCGCCATGACAACATCGTTCGGAAATAACGCATGAAGGTCTCGGCTCCACCTTGTGCCCACCGGATTCTTTGCTGTGTAAGACCTTTGAGTGTTTCCGGTGTCAGGATCCAGCACAACGCATTGGGCTCAAACCGTACGTCCCAGTGGTTTAGCTGCAACCGCCAACTCACATCGATATCTTCTGTAACATTGTCGGCAGTCCAATAGCCGATGTCGTGCAGGGCTGTCTTATTAAAGGCGACGACCACACCAGAGACCGTAAAGACCCGGCCATAGATACGCTGTGCCCGCTTGATCAAGCCGATGATCGACGAAAACTCACCGACCTGAATCTTGCCCAGTAGTGATGTCCGGTTTCGGATGCGTGGGTTTCCGGTGACTGCTCCCAGACGCGGGGCGGAAAGAAACTGCCGAACCAACCAGTGTGTTGCATAGGGATCAAGCAGTGCATCGCCATCGATACAAACCAGGATATTGTTCTTAGTCATCAAAGCGCCGACATTCAGGGCCATGGCCTTACCTTGATTACCAGCCAGATGAACAACGCGCAAAGTGTCGTATTTCTTCGTTAATTCATCAAGCAACTCGCCCGTGTTGTCTTTGCTACCGTCATTGATCGCAATGATCTCGAAATTCGGGTAGTGTTGGGCGGCCAGAAACCCGATCGTTTCTTTGACATTGTCTCCCTCATTGTGACAGGGCACCAGAATACTTACCGGTGGACTTTCGGGTAGTGGTTGCGGGTTGTCCCTGGATTGCTCGCCATGGCTTTCCCAATGAAGTCTGTAATAGATACCGCCGACCATCCAGACATAAGCCATAAACAATGGGTAATAGAAAACAAAAAGTTGCAACTGGTGGGCAAAAGAAAGAATGAACTGGTTCATTACTGTTTACGGTAAGGATAAGTCTCAAGGGAGAACCCCGGTATCAAGATTTCTAGCTCGGGGTGATTAGCAAGAAAATCATCAGGGTAGTAGGCGACGTTCATTGAGCCTTGGGCGAAAAAATATCGAAACTGCTTGACCAGAGTTTCGGTGGGAATGTTTACCTGGTTTCGCCAGTCCTTGGCCTGTAATTCAAAAATGACCTTGTCAGTATTACCTAGCCTTGCTCGGACCGCAGTGTGTAGCTTTGCTAACCACTTATCTGGGTCTGGAGCGTTTTCCATGTATGGCATGGCCATTACGGCAACGTAATCATAGCGTTCCAGCGCCCCATCTAGACTTTGCGCAAACCAGTTTTCACTGTCTGTGTTTAAGACCACTGCTGCATATATATTGCGTGCTGTTCGAATTGTCGGGCGAAAATACCGCAGGTGCTTGGTCATTTTGTCTGTAAATTCATGCCAGGCATCGATCTTGAGATCGGTCCATCGGCGCATAAGAGACTGATCTGAGTGAACCTCTATCAAAGACGAGAAATCGAGCCCGCGCGACTTATAGTATTTAACGGCTTCAGGGTGCAGATCCTCATAGTCAGAGAAGTAGGCATCATCATGGTAAAGAACCCCGTCGAAATGGGCATATTTACCGAGGCTGTCATATATTGATGAGATCAACTTGACACTTTCCGAATCGAATATCGACAGTCGGCGATAGTCCACTGTGGCGGGAACGATGCCCTGAGCACCAGATCTTCGTACACCATGTTTTGCAAAATACTCTGATTTAACATCGAAGGCTGCGACCGGCATCCAGGCATATACGGTAACCCCAGCACGTTTCTCTAGCTGCCAGGACACACGGCTGAAAAGGTCATCGCGAACCGGCAGTGCCGGGTTTGGAAAATACAGCGCATTGGCATTTCCATCCCCATCAAAATCTGAAAACGCCTGCAGAAACACTGTGTTGATCCGCATCGCCTTGATACGATCGAGCAATCGGTCCAGGTTTTTTCTCTGTTGCTCCTTGTTTTCGTCATAGACGTAATCCAGGTCGATATGCGCTGCGCGAACCGGCTCTACATCGTTAAGGTGCTCGAGACCATACTTGATGTCTTCAACTGCCGGATTACGCTCGATCAATGAACGACCGATTCTTCCCGTATTGTCGGCAAGGTGCGGAAAATCATCCAGGGTCAGAAAGAACTCATAGCCCAGTTCTCTCGCAATTTCCTCGGCCTCGATACTCCACTGACCATAGGGCCACACCAGGGTACGCGGTTTTCGGTCAGCTAGTTTCTCGAGTAGCGTATCGTTACGCTTCAGATCAGAGCGAATACGTCGCCGATACTCTTGATCGGTCTCATATCGTTTCTCACCGTTCAGATACATTCTGGTAACAGCAGCTGGTTGCAGGTTCTGCTGGGGGTTCCCGATCACCCCGTGATGCAGATCGTAGGTATGCGATGCAAACTCTACTAAGCCGGAGCCCGCCATCTCCTTGATCTGAGATGCATCGAGGAAATACTCGCGGTCTTTTAAAGCGCTATTCCCGTAAATCACCTGTGAGCCTGGTTCTGCTTCCAGCCATCGCCCTACCAGAGCCATCACGGCAGGATAGTTGAACCTGCGCAACAGTGGGAAAATCTCGTGGTAGAAGCTTGCGTAGCCATCGTCAAACGTAAGCAGCACGGGTTTCTCTGGCAGTAGTCCGCCCGATTGGCTCTCCAATACCTGGTCCAGCGTCACCGGTGTGTACCCGTTCACCCGAAGCCACTCAAAATGCTCGGCAAGATGCCGTGTACTAACGGCCATCGTGTCTTGATCTGAGCGGCCTATTACATCGTCACGAATATCGTGGTAACACAGCGCGACCAGTGATCTAGCTTTTTCAATTCCATGACCAAACGCACCAGCGCTACCGATACAGCTTAGAAGTAGTAGCAACAGAGTTAGCACGGCACGCATCAATCGAATCTCCATTCGATACCCGCACGAAAACCTGTCCAGTCTTCTTCTTTGCCGTCATAACTGTGCCGTTGAAATCTGATCCCATAAAAAATGTTGAGCGTTTTACTGGAGTGGAAACGCTGGTCATATTCGATAACGCTGGTTTCGCTGTTACCGAAACCACGCTGGTAGTACCGACCGATCTCTCCATACAGGCGATGAGAGAATTTTTTGTCGTAACGGCGATCGATAACCCCTTGGTATTCCAGACCCAGAGCCGTCGAGTAGTCCGAGATTGGGTTGAAATAGGGCGTATCAGTTTTGGAATTGTCCGAATATGAACCGTTTTCAATCAACGCAAGCTGATGGTGTGCTTCAGAATAAAGAAGCTGGTAGGCTGACATTCCGAACTCGTTTCTGTTATTGCCATCAGTAAATGGCATATACCGGTATGTGCCGTCAAACCGATAACGCTCACTTGCACGATGTGTAATATTCACAGTATAGGCCTCGGCTTTTATCTTATTATCCCAGGCGCGCACGGGAGTATCTTGCCCAAATCCTTCTGCCGAAAAGATCACACTGTTGCGATCATCATGCCGCCAATGGGCTCTCATAGCCACAGCCGTATCACCCCCGGATTCAGACTGACTCAACTCGAACGCGATATCCCAGTCAGGTCGACGGAATTCACCACCCATGCCATAGCGCCGGATAGCAGCCCGACCGTTTTCAAGATCAGCCTGAGATGTCCAGTAATGAGCAAATACTCGATGATCGTCACGCCAGGGCTTGCTGACATAGAAAATCTCACTCTGAAGTTCTTTGCTGCCAAACGTATCACCGGTACTCCTCCCGCCGGACACCACGGCAGACAATTCATGCATCTTGTGGATTTTCCAATCCTCAGCCAGATCTTGCACACGCTTGTTTTCGGGATAATCCTCCATGAGATTCCTAATCCTGGGCTCAAAATCCGCAAACCGGCTGAGTGACAAAAGACTTTCAGCCTGGCCGATTCTTCTTTCGAGGTATTCCGAATCAATATTTTTTACAATGACGTATTCATCGATGGATTTACGCGACCAACCCCTGGCGTTGTAAACGCCGGCTAGATCCGACCGCAAAGCAGCGTTGTGCGGCGCCCGTTCCAGTAGATCAGACAAGCCCCGGTCGGCTTGTGCCAATCGGTTACTCCAGGAAAACAAAAGCTGTTTCAAGCGAACAGCTTCTACAAGTTGATGATTTACAAAACTCGCCGGTTGTTGACTGATTACCGTGTCAATGGTGGTTTCGGCAACGTCAAACTGCTCGGTCTCAATGGCCGCAAAAAACAAGGTCAGGAGTGAATTGAAGTTTCGGGAATCTTTAACGAGTGCCTCAGTAATGAGGCTCATCGACTCATCAGGCTGTTCCAAGTAGAGATAAGCGTCAGCGATTGCGTTCAGTACCTCAACGGGAAAATCCCCAGGCTTTAACTTCTCTTCGATCAGGTGGAGATATTGATGGATTAAATCCTGCATCAGACTACTGGCGTGAAGTGCCAGGATATAATCAAAAACTCCCCGATGACGCAGAACAGTATCATCAGGAAAGTTTCTTGACAGGTAACCCAAGTAGAATTTCGAGTAAGCCACAGCCTGTTGCTGTCGCTCTCTCGCGATACGCAGATCCGGCTCGTACATATATGCCCAGCGGATAGCGATAGCCGCCCGGTCACTGTACATAACGCGCCAGTCATTGGTTGAGAAAGCAGCGGGTCTTTTTTTCGCACTCTTCAATGCGAGCCGCGGCAGACCAAGAAAATTTGTTGCTAGAACCCACTGACGATAGGCGTAGTTATCGTCGGGATACGCGTCGAGAATTTTCTGATAGATCCCAATGGAGGCAGAAAAATCTCTCTGAACATCTTTCAGATAAGCCTTTGCATGGAGAACATCCCTATGGCCAGGCCAGCGCTGTTCCAGATTTGCCACGAGTTCTTCGGCGCGACTCAGTCTGCGCTGGTCGATCACGGTTAAAGCCTGCCCCACCCCAAACACCGACTGTGCCGGGAACCTGGTATAGCCCGCAGCGTAAAGCGCTTCTGCCTGTTGGTACTGACCCGATGATCGTGCCGTGCGGGCAGTCGCTTCCAGTTCCAAGGCTGACATGTGAGCCGCAAGGCTCGACCCGGTTACAGTTGAATCTCCCTGCGGCTTGTCCTCGGCAAAAGCAAGGGTAGCGTGCATGCCGAGGGTAATACACAACACGGCTATTTCGGACGTGCGAAACAGGCCTGCTCGAAACCCCAAAACAACACGCTGGCTACGGAAAAGTCCGGTCAAGTGAAAAATCCTGTGCTGGGGCTCTGACGCTAGGCCCGACAGAGAATAAACCGAGATTCTATCGGACCGTTCTTCTGATCTGAAATTCTCTCCCGCATGGAATATGTTGCTTGTCCGGTAGCCACTCATGAGCATCACCTCCAGCCTAGGCAACTTTGTGGGTTCGAGTAAAACGCTAGTATGGGTTCAATCTACAAACATCGCCTAAAGGGGGTACCCGTTCATATTGACTTACTGGGCGCAACACTCGCTGGGAAGACCAGTACAATACGGCTCGCTTGATTACTCCCAAGTGGAAACAAAGCCCAGTGAAACCAGACGTTGATGACCCCTCCGTGATGATCAGCACCGATCAGCTTGAGGCCAGGCTGGACGACAACCGCCTTTGCATCATCGACCTCAGCAAGACAGAGCATTTTGCCCAGGGGCACATTCCAGGTGCGAGCCACCTGGACTACGCGTCGCTGGTCGATGGCAGGAAACCGGCCCCTGGCCAACTGCCCTCCAGAGCACGTCTAGAACAACTTGCCTCGAGGCTGGCTCTTCATGAGACACGCTTTGTGGTCGCCTGCGATGACGAGGGCGGTGGCCGGGCGGCCCGACTGCTGTGGACACTGCACGTCCTGGGCCATCGGAACTGTTCCGTACTCGATGGCGGTATGACCGCCTGGAGAGGCGAGGGTCGCCGCCTGACGACTCAAGCCGCTTCTTACACTGCGACATCCTTCCAGCTGAGTACTCTGGATCACACCCCCATCGCGACGCGGGAATACATCTTGTCACACCTTGAAGATAAGCGTGTCGCTCTACTGGACGTGCGAACCCCGGAAGAATACGTGGGAACCAAGCAACTCAGTGCCCGCAGTGGCCATATCCCAGGAGCGGTCAACCTGAACTGGCTGGAAACAATAGACCATGACAATCACTTGCAGCTCAAACCCAAAGCAGTGCTTGCGAAAATGTTAGCTAATCGCGGCATTCGACCGACGCAGGAAGTTATCACCTATTGCCAGACACATCATCGATCCGCACACAGCTGGATGGTATTGAAATATATGGGTTACCATTCTGTGCGGGGTTATCCAGGCTCGTGGTCCGAGTGGGGTAATGACCCGGAAACACCGATTCAACTGAACAGCCAGAACAGATCATGATCATTATCCTGCATCCTGACACCAGTATCGAGACCCCAGACGGCAAGGCAGTATTCGACTTTCTTTCCGCAAGATCAGGCATCACGCCCCAAGTGCATACCGTCAGCGGGGCAGGTCGAACCCTGACAGAGATCTATGCAGTTGGTGATACCAGCACGCTGGACCCGCAAGAACTTTCGAGCCTGCCCGCTGTCGAGCGGGTCGTTCGGGTTTCACGGGAATACCGGATGATCGGGCGGCACGCCGGTGATGATCGTGCACGTGGATTCACCTATAACGGTATCCGGTTTGACCAGAATGCCTTGCATCTTTTCGCCGGACTGTGCGCGGTCGACAGCCAGGCCAACGTTGAATCGATGATGCAGGCTTTGCAAGAGCACGAACTACCCTGCACCCGCATGGGTGCCTACAAACCAAGGACCAGCCCGTATTCGTTTCAAGGCCACGGTGCTGAATGCCTGCCCTGGGTGTTCGAACTGGCCGGTCGATACGACATAAAAGTCATCGCCATGGAAGTCACCCACGACTCTCAGGTCGACGAGATTCTCGAGGCACTCGATGCCTCCGGGCGCCCAACGGGAGTGATGCTGCAGATCGGTACCCGAAACACACAGAATTTTGAACTCCTCAAGGCGGTTGGACGTCAGCGCGAACTGCCGGTACTCATCAAGAGGGGTTTTGGCATCACGCTCGAGGAATCTCTGAACGCAACCGAATACCTGGCAAACGAGGGCAACAGCAACATTGTGTTTTGTCTGCGGGGCATGAAAACCAACCTGGGTGACCCGCACCGCAACTTTGTCGACTTCTCGCATGTTCCGGCGGTCAAACACCTGACGCATTTACCGGTCTGTATTGACCCGTCCCATTCCGTCGGCAGTCGCAACCAGGGGGTCGACGGCCTACTGGACATCATGCATGTGACTGCCCAAGGGGTCATTGCCGGAGCCAATATGGTGCTGGTGGACTTTCACCCGCATCCTGAGCAGGCCCTGGTAGATGGCCCTCAGGCGATGTTGCTCGAGGAGTTACCGTGGTTTCTGGAAGACATGCAGATTGCCCGGCAGGCCTGGGAAAAAAGGATTGAGTTGGCCCGGCACAACCTGACGACACCCTGAGAGGCTTGATATGAAGGAAACCGGCGAACGGTTCGAGAAAACAGATGAAGCCTGGCAGAACGAACTGACCCCGGAACAGTATCGTATCTGCCGGTTGAAAGGCACCGAAGCGCCTTTCAGCGGTCAATACAACGACTGCAAGACATCGGGAACCTATACCTGTACGTGCTGTGGCAACGCACTGTTTCACTCTGCGGAAAAATTCGATTCTGGCTCAGGCTGGCCCAGCTTCTGGCAGGCCGTTTCAGACGAGGTGGTGCACCTAGAGAGTGACCACAGCCACGGTATGGTGCGCGTGGAAGTGCTTTGCAGCCGGTGCGATGCCCACCTGGGGCATGTTTTCCCGGACGGTCCACCACCGACCCACCAGCGATTCTGCATTAACTCGACTTCACTGAAACTAAAACCGGGCTGAAGAATCGGGAACTCAGCTGCCGCGCTTTCGGATCGAAGGTATGCGCAGATCATCGCCGATCACAGGCATCGCTGTACGAAGTTCGGGGTTGTAACGGGTGATCATCCACAGTGGCAGATCAAAGTCTCTGGCCAGTCTCCAAACACTGTCACCCCTGCGTGCCGTGTAGCGGCGCACTTTGACGATTTCGAAATGCTCTTTGAACTCCTCCACCAGGACCCGGTGATACTCCTGGCGTCGCTGCTCGAAATCGGACCGCTGGGTTTGGTTTAAAATCGGCAGCAATAGCGCGTCACCAATCTCCAGAGTCTTTGTCTCCTGCATGCCGTTGAGCCGCCGTATGGGTGTGATGCCACCGAGCCTCAGCCAGTCTGAATAGTGTCCCAGCGTTTCATTCGCTTCAACATTGATGCGGTAGACCTTGCGCCCATCCCGGCTAGTCACCTGGACGCCCACCTCGATGTCCTGGTCGAGCACACCGATACTCGGCCAGCTACCCTGTTCAGTCTGCTTCGTTCTCTGTACGGGTTTCTTCGAATCGGAAGCCGCCCTGTTGAGCACAGCATCGCTCTCCCGCCCACCCTCGGGAACTTGCAAAACCTGGCCGGGGACAATGATCGACGCCTTTTTCAGACCGTTGAAGGCGAGCAGCTTCTCGCAGGGAACGCCGGCACGCTGCGCAATAGCACAGACTGATTCACCTGGTTCGACCCTGTGGCTTCCGTTAGCCAGGAGCCGAACACTGCCACTGCGGGACAGTGCCTCAGCCACCTCCAACGGGACACCATGGAGGGTCAGAACCTGCCCAGGGTGGATCAGACCACCCACACCCAACGGGTTATCGGCCAGCAATGCCCTGCAGGAAAGACCCAGCCGATGCGCAATAGCACAGGGGCTGTCACCGGGCTGAACCTTGTAACGTACAGTGGTACCCGATGCCAAGGGTTTAAGCTGTTCTGCAGCTGGCTTTCGACGAGCATCCTGGGCGGTACCCGCCGGCGGAATTCGCAGAGCCTGGCCGGGGAATATCAGTCCGCGATCATCCAGCTGGTTGGCTGCCAGCAGTGTCTGGCAGGGAATGCCATGGCCAAGCGCCACAGCGCATGCGGTGTCGCCACTCCTCACGGTGTAAGAACTGCCCGTGCCGGATACTGCCAGTGCACCGGGAATGACAAGATTTCGACCTATTGGAAGGACCGATGTCGACCTCAACCCGTTAGCCGCCAGCAGATCATCACAGACAACACCAAAGCGCTGGGCGATCCCGCATACCGTGTCACCCGATCCGACCGTGTAGCTTCCTGGGTTTGCGTGTCCGACCCGAGTCCGAACAACACCGGATTTAAGCGGCAGCTGCAGAGACTGGCCCACCTGGATCATGGCCGAAGGCCCCAGTCGATTCATGTCGATCAGATCCTGGCAACCAACCCGAAATGCGCTCGCGATAGCACACGCGGTGTCGCCTCGTTTAACGGTATATCGGCTGGGTGCACCGGGATCCGATTCCCTGGGCATGGCCCTCAGTTGGGCGACCTTGCTGGACCAGCCTCCCTGTCGCCTGGGCAGACGCAACCGGTAGCCACGTGGCACCTGGCGCCAGCCGTGCCAGACAAACCGTGTCAGCGCTGGGTTCAGACCTTTCAACCTCGACTCGCTGACGCCGAAAACACGTTTGATTCTGTCGACCGACACCGCTCGATCCAACAGAACAGTGTCATAACGCAACGATCTGCCGCTGTTGTAAGAACCGAAAATCTGCCTGGCGTTGCGGGCCACGTGCCGTGCAGCGAGAAAACTGGTGTAGAAGTTTTTCACCGCAACGCGAAACTTACGCGTTCGGTAACCATCGATTACTGTGACAAAATCCGGGCCCATCTTGTTGATGGCTCGGCGCATACCGTTGATACCGTAGTTGTATGACGTGATGACAAACGGCGTCAGTTCGTAATCGGATATCTTGGCGTTTTTCGCGCGTGCCGCAATCGTCAGCGTCTTGCGGCTGTCTTTAAGGTACCGGGCCGCAGCCCAGCTCGCCGCTTCCGGATCCAGGCGCTCGTCCACTGTCGCATTGAGCTCCAAACCGAGTACTCGTGCGGTGCGTGGCATGATCTGCCAGACCCCGGCAGCGCCCAGTCTGGAATACGCCTTCGGGTTATAGGAGGACTCGACAAAGGGCAGGTACTGCATATCCTGGTGCAGTCCCGCATCCTTCAGGACTTGTCGAACGATTCGACCGTAGGTGCCCCACCTGCGCAGCGCGTCACGAAAACCGTCCTTGTGCCCAGTCTGGCAACGCAGCTGATGGGCCGACCGGCGGATCTGTGCCGGTGAATGGCCAGGAAACATCGCAATATAATGCCGGTCCTGGCGTCCTGTGATCTTTTCTCCTCGTTCCAGGCGCTGAGCGAGCTGTTCAAGTCGTGCCTTGAGACGACGCTTCTGGTCCTTAATGTACTGGGTGTTGCCACTCCGGCCGCAGGCTTTTCCCCTGATGACCTTGAAGACCCGGTCTGGTTTAACAGAATCGTGGAGGACAGCATCACGGCTGGTCCAACGGCTGTAGACATCGATCCAGAAGTCAACCCTTCGGTGTAACGCTTTGGGGCAGGGAAAATAGCGGCTGCAGGCAAGATTGTGGTTGTTGACCAGATGGTGAGCCGAAGCGATATGGTCGTCTGGAATAAAGAAAGTCAGCAATAGACCCAGCAGCAGATACAGACCCCAGGCCCTCGTCCGGGGGGAATGACTGTTGTTAGATTGTGTCTTCAGCAATTTTCTTGCACCGCAATACGAGCCTCGTATCCACAGGTTTCCGAGCTGTGACGGGGTCTGGTTTGTTACACTTCACGGCTGATAGGCCCTACCGATACCCAGTGCACCATTAATGGCGAATTCACACCAACGGGAACCCTATGAGCGTCATTAGCAGGGACGATTTTATCGAAAGTATCGCCGATGGGTTGCAATACATTTCCTTTTACCATCCCCGGGATTTCGTCCAGGCGATGACCAGGGCCTGGGAGCGAGAAGAATCTGAAGCGGCCCGGAACGCGATCGGCCAGATCCTGGTCAATTCTCAGATGGCCGCCCAGGGGCGGCGCCCGGTCTGCCAGGATACCGGCATCGTCGTGGTTTTCCTGAAAGTCGGGATGCAGGTCCGCTTTGACAGTGACCTGTCCGTCCAAGAAATGGTTGATGAAGGCGTCCGACGAGCCTACAGCAATGCCGAGAATCCTTTGCGGGCGTCCGTCGTATCGCCACCTTGGGGTAAACGTCTGAATACTGGTGACAACACACCGGCTGTCATCCACACTGAACTGGTCCCTGGTGACCAACTGAACGTGACGCTAGCTGCCAAAGGCGGTGGATCGGAAAACAAAGCCCGGTTCGCCAACCTGAATCCCAGTGATGACCTGGTCGAGTGGGTCGTCGAGACTGTTCCCGGCATGGGTGCCGGCTGGTGCCCACCGGGTATTCTTGGCCTTGGTCTGGGTGGCACACCGGAAAAGGCCTTGTTGATGGCCAAAGAATCATTGATGGCCCCGATCGATATGGACCAGATCATCGCCCGTGGTCCGGCGGACGATGTGGAAAGGCTGCGCCTGACGATCTATCAGCGGGTCAACGAGACGGGTATCGGGGCCCAGGGATTGGGAGGCCTGACCACCGTGCTGGACGTCAAGTTGCTGGACTACCCGACCCACGCCGCCTCACTGCCGGTGGCCATGATCCCTAACTGTGCCGCAACTCGGCACATCCACTTTGAGCTTGACGGTACTGGTCCAGCTGAACTGACGCCCCCCAGTCTCGACGAGTGGCCCCAGATCCCAAACGATATTTCATCCAAGGGGCGGCGGGTCGATGTCGATCAGCTGACTCGGGAAGAAATCCGGGACTGGCGACCGGGCGAGAACCTGCTTCTGTGCGGCAAGATCCTGACCGGCCGCGACGCCGCCCACAAGCGCATAGCTGACCTGATCGAACAAGGCCAGCCGTTGCCCGATGGCGTCGACTTCCGCAACCGGTTGATCTATTACGTCGGCCCGGTCGACCCGGTTGGTGACGAAGCGGTCGGTCCTGCCGGCCCCACCACCGCCACGCGGATGGATAAGTTCACAGACATGATGCTCGACAAGACTGGGCTGCTGGGCATGATCGGTAAAGCAGAACGCGGCCCCGTTGCAATTGAGGCGATCCGTGTCCACCGCTCGGTTTATCTGATTGCAGTGGGTGGCGCGGCCTATCTGGTTTCGAAGGCCATCCGCTCGGCCCGGCTGATTGCCTTCGAGGATCTGGGCATGGAAGCGATTTACGAGTTCGAAGTGCAGGACATGCCGGTAACTGTCGCGGTTGACAGTAGCGGCGAGTCCGTACACCAGAGTGGCCCAGCACACTGGCGCAGTCGAATCGCTGAATTCCCAGTATCAGTTGCCTGACGGGGCCACTGCCAAACTCTGGGTAGGAACTGTTCTTCCGCAGGATGTATCAGGATGACTTCTCAAACGTGTTGTCAGGGCGCTATATCGAGGCCCGGCAGACCACCGGGCCCCGACTCGACCCGTCGTGATCGCTTGAGCTTGAAACAATGCCTGCCGCTTATATTCTCACTGTTGTTAGCGATCCCAGGTCTGTCAGCAGATGCAGATGCGCCCAGGGGGGCGTTTAAGGGAGCGGTCGATACATCCCATCCGACCTGGTTCAAGGAAAGTTTTCTCGATTTCGAAGAAGATATCGCCGACGCTGCCGCCAACGGTCGGCGCTTAGTACTCTATTTTTTTCAGGACGGCTGTCCTTACTGCAATGCACTGGTGGAGCATAATTTCACACAGCCTGATATCACCAAGACCATGCGCGAGAAATTCGACCTGGTGGCGATCAACATATGGGGTGACCGCGAAGTGATCCAGGTCGGTGGGCAAGTATTCAGCGAGAAAGACCTGGCCGAGGCCCTCAAGATCCAATACACACCAACCCTGTTGTTTTTCAACGAGCAGCGGCGGGTCGTGCTACGGTTAAACGGCTACCAACCACCCGACACCTTCAGGACTGCCCTGGAGTTCGTCCACACACGAAAAGAGGCCACCGGAAGTTTCACCCATTATTTAGAGCAATTGGGCACCAAATCCTGGTCTCAAGATCTGATCAGCGAAAGCTTCTTTATCTCCCCGCCATATGATCTTCGCCCTGGTTCGAACAAGCCGCTGGCTGTTTTTTTCGAACAACCAGTCTGCCAGGCGTGCGAGGCATTTCACGCCAGAGTCCTGAATAACCCCACGGTCAGGCGTCTGATTACTCAGTATGATGTTGTTCAGCTTGGACTCTGGGCCAAAACGCCGGTGATCACGCCATCCGACGATCAAACCACCGCTCGGCAGTGGGCCGAAACACTGGCGATCGGCTTCACACCGACCGTTGTGTTGTTCGATGTCGAAGGCCGGGAGGTCATGCGGCTGGAAGCATCCTTCCGGACCTTTCACACGCAAGGCATCCTGCGTTATGTGCTGAGCGGCAGCTACCGGAAACAGCCCAGCTTTCAGCGCTACCTGTCTGCCCACGCAGATCACCTGCGCGAACAAGGGTACGACGTGGATATCTTCAGCTATGATTCCCCGATCTCTAGAAACGGTAAACTGGCTGATCCTGAGTAAGCCGACTGGACACAATTTGAGCGAACAGGTGGACCCTTTCCGTGCAGATCCCTGAAGAAATCAAACAGGACTTTTCCCGCGAACCACTGGAGCGGCGTAACCTGCATGCCGATCCACTGGTGCAGTTTGAGACGTGGTTTGGTGAAGCCTGTGACGAAGGAATCCCCGCGCCCAACGCCATGACATTGGCCACGGTCTGTTCAGACGCATCACCGACCGCGCGGACGGTCCTGCTCAAAATCTATGATCGGAACGGCTTCGTCTTCTTTACCAATTACGGCAGCCGCAAGGCCAGTCAGATCAAAGTCAACCCGGAAGTCGCTCTCTTGTTTCCCTGGTTCAGCATGGGCCGGCAGGTCTCGGTCACCGGCTCGGCCAGCCGTATTTCGAGCAGCGCCTCGCTCAAGTACTTCCTCTCCAGGAGCCGGGGAAGTCAGCTGGGCGCATGGACCTCCGAGCAAAGCTCTGTTATCTCATCGCGCGACATTCTCGAGACGACACTGGCCCAGATGAAAAGGAAATTCACCGAAGGAGAGATCCCACTGCCCTCGTTCTGGGGTGGTTACCGAGTCCAGCCGAAAACCATTGAGTTCTGGCAGAGTCGGCCTAACCGTTTGCACGATCGGTTCCAATACACTCGCCAGTCCGACAACAGCTGGACCATCGATCGTCTCGCGCCCTGAAGATTCAGGCCTTAGCTGAATTCAAGCTGATCGTTGTCGGGCAAGACTGAATCCTCTGCCTCGCGGTCAATTCCCATGCATTCCGCCGACAGCCTGACGGGGAACCGCTGCCGGATCTGATCGTCCAGTACCACCGGTATGTGCTCTGGTCGCGGTGCGGCAAGTAACTGGGCGACACGGACCCGGGCATTTTCCAGCAGGTCCGGTTTTCCCGCCTCGTTCCATTCCTTCGGACTGTTTCGGTCTCCTAGATCAGGATAAACATAGTCACGCTGCATCAGTGCCATGGTCTGGGGGTGACCGAGAAAGTGACTGGGGCCCTCTATGCACACGTCGCGCATGGCTTGAAGTGACAAGGAGTCTTCGGTGACCTCAATACCACGAATCGTCCGGTTGATCGCCCCGAGCATGTCGTTGTCAATCACGTAGCTTTCCAGACAGCAGCCGAGAAGGCTGGCGTGCATGCCGGCAGATTCATAGACCAAGTTGGCACCACTGTGCCCGGCGAGTGCGTTGGTATAGGCTTTCTCGTAACCTGACTGCGCATCGGGCAGTTTGGCGTCCGCCATGCCGGCAGCAATTCCTGTCGGCAGATCATAGTAACGCCCCATCTGCCCACAGGCTGCCATGAGTACGGCCTGTTCACCGCCGCCGCCGCTCATGGCGCCGGTCCGAAGATCAGAGACGAACGGCCAAGTACCGAATATGGCCGGATGACCGGGCTTTAGCAGATTCACATACACCAGGCCCGCGAGCACCTCGGCCGTTTCCTGCACCACTGATCCTGCCAGAGCCGCCGGACTGGTCGCCCCTGCCTGCCCTGCCGCCAATAACAAAACCGGCATCCCCCGGCGGACGCAGGTCTCCAGCACCCTGCAGGCATCCTCGGCAAAGCGCAGCGGTGGAACAACGTGGCAAACGGAACAACTGACGAACGGGCGCTCACGCCACTTTTTCTTTCCGCCGGCGACGATCTCGAGCATGTCGATCGCTTCATCGGCATGCTCGGGCGCTACAAAACTGGTCCCGACATGTTTGCTTGTACCGACGATGGATACATAACAGGTATTGAAGTCCATTTCGCGTGGATCTTCGACGTCACGAGCGACCATCGGGCGCTGAAAGAAGTGTATGTGCTCCATCGCATCGACAATGCGGGCTGCATCGTAGAGATCCTTAAGGGTGGAGTCCCGGTACTCCCTTTTGAGCGGGTCAACGATGTGGACCGCTGCGCCGGCCGTACCAAAATAGGCGCGATTACCACTGAGTTGCATGTCGTACCGCGGGTCCTGACCCATCAGAACGATGTCACGTGCGGCAGAAGCAATCGTATCTTCAACAAGTGCCTTTGGAAACAGCAGGCGCCCGTCTTCGGTCAACGACCCGCCTGCCCCGGTGATCAGTTCCCGACAGGAAGAAATGGCATTGGCGATCCCGATCTGCTCAAGGGCTTCAAGGGCCGCCCGGTGGATGCGCTCGACTTCAGCATTGGTGAGCGGCTGGTACCGGCCACTGGACTGTCCCGGCTTTACTGCTCGCTCCTCTTGGGGAATAGGCTCGGCGCGCAATGCCCGCCGTGCCACCCGACCCCCCATGCGGCCAAGCCCGGAAGATGTGCGATCGGTGCCTGCCATTGCCTTGATCAGTAGCGCGGAAACCCGGTCAGTAAGATGACCCGGCGGCCTTGTGCTCCGCTTTCTTCAAAGTCGCCATGAGACTGTTCCCCCTGGGCATGACTCGGTCGATCACTTTGAGCTTGGTGCTACCCTGATTTGTAGAGTCTTCCAACCGACCCTCACTCAGAAGCAACACACTGTGCCCGATCTCTGCCGCCAGCGCCACCGTCGCGCAATTGTAATCCTGTCGTTCACCGAAAGGAACAGACAGAACATCTGTGACTGTCAGGCCGTTCTGCGAACGCAGAAATCCAAGGTTATCTTCGATCTGATGGGCCTGCTCTTCCGCTGACAACGAAGCCAGCACATAATGGCTGACCGTGTGACTGCCGAAACACAGCAGCGGGTGATGCCCGACTAATTCCCCTTGCGAGACATAGGCCTGTTTCAGATCCGGTTGGATATCGTGATCGGTGAAGAATCGATCTAGCGCGGTTTCCACCTGGCGAGAGTTGTTGCGGAAGTCCTTGGTGTAACGGTAGAAGCCCTGCCCGCTAGCTCGGACAAGACCCTGACCATGTTCTTGCTCAAACGCCTGAACCAGATCACGGTTGATCAGAAACCGTACCTTGTCCCGCCAGAAAACCCCGCCGCTGACGAAGGCCCGGTTAACGAACAAAGCGGCCGGAACATCCAGCGCTTCGAAGACCGGCAGGCCTTCCTCAATCACACAACGGTAGCCATCATCTGAAGTGACAGTTGCCAGTCCGACCCGGTCTGCAGACAGGCAATACTCATCAATGGTGACGAAACGAAAGAATCGACCAATGGCCTCGAGTTGTTGGTACAACGCCTCGGGGCTGACGTTGTGAAGCCCCTGTTCCAGATCTGAAGGCACACGGCCAAAGAGACCGTGATACAGCAGTACAAGACCTGTGCGACGCGACAGGTCTTGCAGATAAGCCCGTTCCTTCTCCAGATCCAACTTCACGATCAACCACTCAGTCAGACGGCCGCCGGACTGGGTACCAAGCACAGCGTGATTCCCGGATCTGACCCGCGATATTCCTCAACATGTGATCAATCTCGTATCGTGCCGGCTCAGCCGCACTGGCCCGTCCTCGTCTATGCGGATGGTCTGTCCCAGCGTCATGGCTGTACCCTCAAGACTGTTCATCAGGATCATGTGGAGGAAAAGCACCATGCCCGGAACGATCGGTTCCGGGTTGCCTTTGTAAAACATCGGGTAATCCATCCAGGTTGGCGTGAACGTCGCACCCAGACTGTAACCGCAGGCGTTAAGACGGTGTTCCAGCATACCGCTGTTATCCATAACGCGGGCATGTGCGTCAAACACCTCACCCATGGCACACCCCGGTCGGATCTGTTCCAGACAGGCCTCCATCGCATCGGCGCAGGCCCTGTGCATATGCAGCTGCAGACGGGTCGGTTCACCGATGACCAGCGTGCGCATCAGACAGGCATGGTAACGGCGATAGACACCGGCAAACTCCAGGGTCAGCTGATCGATCGCATCGAGCACTCGGCGCCCACTGTGATAACGGCACAGTAGGGCATCCTCGCCCGAACCGATGATGAACTCATTGCCGGGATAATCACCGCCACCACTGAAGACCGCGCTCTGCATGGCGGCGAGAATATCCCCTTCATCAGCGCCAGCAGCCGTTACAGCGATAGCAGCGTCCAGGGCATCGTCCGCCAGCACTGCTGCTCGTTCAACATAGCTGAGTTCGGCTGGGCTCTTTACCATCCGCATTCTGGAAGTCACATCCGAGACATCGGACAGTTCAAAGAGCCCGCCCAGTGTCCGGCGCACTTCGTTCCAGTTGTGGGCAGTAAGGCCGACCGCATCGAGCTCTATCCCCAACTGTGAGCCGTGCCAACCTAGATCATGGAGCAGGTCCTTGAGCTGCAGAGCCGGAGACGCGCTGACGTCGTCTACCCAGATTCGGATGTCGTCGACAATGGAGGTGTGCTGTGCCTGGCGCAGATCCGGTGCCCGGGTGAGCAATGCCAGACGTCCGTCCACACCTAGAACCATGCACTGGAAAAAGCAGTAACCAAAAGACTCGTAGCCGGTGAGGTAGTACATGCTCTCCTGGCGGAAGAGCAGCACACCCTTCAATCCCAGCTTTTCGAGGTCACTGCAAAACCGGTCACGGCGTTGCTGTAATTCACTGGCGGTAAAATGGATGGCCATGATCGAGTATCCCCGGGACAACACAAAGACAGCCTTTGTTACAGCGACGCTAAATTACCACAGCCACAGAGCCTAGAGAACAAGACGTGGACCATAACACAGGAGATTTTCATATCGGTAGCGAAGAGATTGCCACCTCCATCAGGTTCCAAGATCTGGTGGATGCACTGGCCGGCATGCACCGCGAAGCACCCGCGATCCTCAAAGACATGCTGCTGGAACAACCCGGTCGAGAGGGCCTGGATCACTTGTTGGTTCGCGCCCGCCTGGCAGGCCGGTGAGACTCTCGGTGTCAAGATGGCTTCAATCTTCCCTGGCAATCGAGAACTCGGCCTGCCTGCGGTTCATGGTGCCTACATCCTGCTGGATGGACTCAGTGGAATACCATTACTGTCGATCGACGGTAACGCACTGACCTACCTCAAGACCGCGGCCGACTCGGCTCTTGGGAGCAGAATACTGGCACGTGAAGACTGTCACACCCTGCTGATGGTCGGGGCCGGTGCCATGGCTCCCCACCTGATCGAGGCCCATTTGACGACATCCTGGCCGATCACTACGAGTTGTGCACGGGTTCTCCGGGTAGAACCGATGACAGACCAGATCACGGTATTCAAAAACGGTGGTGGTGGCCACCTGGACCTGATGACCGCGCGTTACATCCGCAAGACCTGCCGCGGGCAGGAAACCGGCTCATCCACACCACCCGATTAAACGCCCCTGGCTCTTATCACGACTGCCTTCCGAGATAATACCAACACCCTGGTCGCTGACGACGCTCTGCATCGGGGAGCGCTCAGCGGTCGTTTTGTGGTTTTTCCTTAGCTGTTGCCGATGACGGAATTCTGAATCTTATCGAGCCTTTAAGCGTCTCGGGGGTTTCTTCCAGGAGCAGGGCGTACGCCTCCTTGGCTCTTTCACAACCCCCTGTTCCCTTGATAAAACGGTTCGTCAGGCCTTCAATCACGAAAAAGACACCGCCACTGCCAATACCAAAAGCCAGCGTCTTGAACAGTCCCCGCTCGTCTACCTCGGTTAGGGGGTGTCTCAGAGTGCCGCCCAGTCGCAATGGGTTAAAAACAGAAGCCGCCGAGACCCCTATACCTTTGCGTGGGTGCGGCATGAGTGCAAGCAGTACGACCTCGTCCCTGAACCGAACACCACCCCGGACCTCATGCCATACTTCCGGCGTCTGTATCACAATCGAACCCCGAGAAATCGCGACACCGTCGATGATCCGAAATCCAACGCTGCCACACTGTAATTCCTGAAACTCTCTCTTTTTCTTCAATGGATTCATCGCCTGAAGAAGTTCCCTGAACAGCGAGCCGGTTAATATCTTAAGACCAGTGACCGGGATCCGCCCCTCAGTAATTCCGAGAAAGGCATGACCATTGGCTCCCGACAGGATCCGGTGCAGTGAAGGCCCACCGCCCGCAAGCTCGATATCCATGTCGATCCTGGCCTTCAGGTTCAAACTCTGATCCCTCAATCCCGGCAATTGATCGACCTGGAGTCCGTCAATCTTCAGATCCAGGAGCGACTCAAATTCTTCGGACCGCCCGTCTAACTCAAGCTTCAGGTTGAAATCACCCGCTGCCACTCGCCCGGACCGAGTCTCCACCTGTAACTGGTCTTGATCGACCAGCAGATGGACCTGCACATCCTCAATCGACAGGTATGGGATGATGAGATTCTCCGCAGCGTAGTCGATCGTGATGTCGGCCTGCCTGATCCACTCCAGTGGCAGTGGCGAATCCGAAAAGATAAGAGTTCCGGGTTCCGTATCCGCTTTTGCCTGCTGTGACGACTTCTGGCTGTCCGGAGTTTCTGCCGATTCTGTCAGGAGAGTCAGGTCAAAATGATCGGATTGGAGCTCGCCCCTGATACGGATAGGATGTTGTGGCCCGGCTCCTGGCTGGTAGATCAGCGAACCACGAAGGTCGCTTGGTTTACCTGATTGCGGTGGATCACTGTCGTTTACTTTGAGCGAGATATTCTGCAACTGAAGTTGATCAGCGCCGGGGGTCACGTGGGCTGAAAACTCCACCGGTCCGACGTCAGGAAAATTTCCGGGCAGCAGGCTCGATAGGTTGGCGAGCGAGTCGGTTTTCAGCTTCGCCCGAAACGGGAATCCTATCTTCACAGGCCAGGGAACCTCAGCCTTGGCCTCGGCGTGCAGGTCACTCGTGTCCAATTTAAGGTCAACGACAAGTGGCCAGTCGGGCCCGTTGTTCCGGGATACGCTCGCTTTGGCAGCCAACGATATGTCGCTCGACAGTTCTTTTCCCAGCAACCTGCCTAACTCGGAGACGGATTCCGCGTTAACGTTGATAACCGCATCTAACGCCGCGTCCGGCCTCAAGGCTGATACTTTTCCGTTCAATCTGGCGTCGACCTGACCCGATTTGGCTGACCCCAGAAAAACGAACGGCAATGACCCATCCTCTGACCCGACGAGACTCAGTTCAAACTCGGTTGGCAAAGGAGCTTGCGAATCTTCGTGCAACCATGGCGCTAACCTGGAGAGGTCATCGACAGTCACAGACAAAGTTGCACTGGTCAGGATGGGAGATCTCGGGTTGTGCATATTGCCGGAGAACGTACCCTGCAAGCCATCACCCGACAGAGCCCCCGTGATGGTCTCAACCATCAGTCGACCCTCTGAACGGTGAACTTTGGTACTGGCACTTATCTTCAAACCACTGGGGGGCCCAGAATCCAGATCCAGATCCAGATCCAGTTTTTGTGCAATTGCCACCACATCATCCACCTCGGCACTGACCGATAGTTCAAACTCCGGATCGCGATCAGCCCTGGTCACGGTCCCGTCAGCGGTCAAGGAGAATTCAGGGCCCTCGGCTGTCAATTTCAGATCCTCGACTGAGAATGTGCCAGAAGATCTGACCAGAACCCCGCGGCCTCTGGCCACACCAGCGAGTGGAACACGTTGTCCGAACAGCGCCAGTAGCGCTTCGGTATCTGTTGTTGTGGCATTGAACTTTAGTCGAGTCGTGGAGATCGCCTGTCCGAGCGCCGTCACCTCTCCCGAAGCATCAAGTGAGATCAGATCGCCGGTCAAACCGATTGAATGTGCAACAAGGTGAATACTCCCTGCTTTCCCCGACAGAACACCACGAGCCGCGGCCTGACCATCGATTGGAAACCGGAAACCGAGTCGCTCAGCAAGCGCCTGGACCTGCCCGGATTCAACGTCGAATGCAAGATCGAGCTCCGGACCAACCATCCCCAGGTGGGTGATCTTGCCCGTTGCGCTGGCCTTAAGCACCTCGCTGTCGATCTTTACAGACAGATCTTCAACGCGAAATTCTCCGCGCTTACCGGACAACACGCCTTGTGCTTCTGCTGATAGCTCATCAAATGGTATGACATAACCCAGACTTTCGGCGATGGGCCGAATGTTGTCCGATGCCGCGTTGAATCGCAGATTGAACATGGGCCCGCCTTTTCCCAGTTGAGTCACCTGGCCGGAAGTTTTCAACGAGGCATGCTCACCCTTGAACTCCAGCGACAACGCTTCAAGGCCGTAGCTGCCGCGTACACCGGCCAGCTTACCGTGGGCGGTCGCCGAACCTTCGACCGGCAGCTTGAGTCCAAGCTTCTGCAACAGCGCTCCAAGTGCGCCAACCTCCGCGACAAACTGCAGATCTAGTTGCGGGCCACCTCGAGGGCCCAACGAAGAGATGCGACCGGTTGAAGTCAGTACCAGATCATCACGACTCGCAGCCAATTCAACCTGCTCGACCCGAAAATCCCCGGCACTTCCCACAAGCTCGCCGCTGGCCGAAGCACTGGCATCGATAGGCAGTTCTGGTCCAAACAGAGCCACCAGCTCCCGGATACTCGGGGCATCAGCCTGAAAACGAATCTTGGCCATCGAGCCGCCCTTTTTTAGGTCCACCGGATCAAGCTCCAGCACACCTTCAGCCGTCACGCTTGTCTGGGGTGCCCGCAGAGCCGCTTGCAGTCGTTCGATTCTGAGGCTCTGCCCGGGCCAGCCAACCAGATGTCCGGTTGCGTGGGCCTGGCCTGCAAGCAGCGCATCGATTGACTGCGCAAGGTCGGGGAGAAACAACCCCACAGACTTTCCGAGATGTGTGCTGGATAACTGAATATCAAGATCAAGTGACCGGTCGCTAAAGAGGTTGTCGACCGAGCCCCGCACCATGGCGCTCGTAGTCCCTGCCTTGAGCCTGATGTCGACCGGTTTCAGTGCACCGGCGGCGAGTTGCTCAGCTGACCCCAGCGTCCCGTTCAACTCCACAGGCGTACCACTGAGCTCGCCAAGCAGCCGGAAGTGACCGCCACTGCCATTAACCGGCAACAGGTACTCCAGATCTGCGACTCTTAGCCGCTGGTGATATTTTTTGTTGGGGGGCCGGAAATTCAGCTCGGCCCGCGTCACAGAGATTTTCTGGGCAATCACCTTGAATCGGCCAGGCTTTCGGGGTGCCTCTGCTGAATTAAAACGCCAGTTGGAATGGCCAGCCGCGTCTTTTTCCAGGTGCAGGACCGGCCGATCGACCTGGATCTCCCGGATCACCACAAGGCCCGACACCAGTGGCGCCATGTCCAGCACAATGCTGGCCTGGCCCACGCTCAGGAACCCGG
>Ga0066852_10000086_pt1 | contig 29940 bp, 27 predicted proteins | sample ETNtaG_27_FD_67283 | JGI IMG/M metagenome (GOLD analysis project Ga0066852, IMG submission 67283) | Marine microbial and viral communities from oxygen minimum zone, Eastern Pacific Ocean - ETNP201406SV63 | ecosystem: Environmental > Aquatic > Marine > Oceanic | place: Pacific Ocean: Eastern...
CGAAAAGGTAATCCCTGAACAACTAAATAATCAGCAAGATCGGTTGCTGTTGCGAAACCTTCTTCAGCGGCCTGACGCATATCGTCATGTCTTACGGTAATGGCCGAAACTAAACCAACATAGGCGGTAAGACACATTCTTACTGTATCAACAGCATCGAACAAACTCTCCTTATCCTCTTGATTATCCCGGTTATAGGCTAATGGTTGAGCCTTCATTAAAGTTAAGAGTGCCATTAAATCACCGTAGACACGACCGGTTTTACCTCTTACCAATTCGGGGATATCAGGATTTTTCTTCTGCGGCATGATGGATGACCCCGTACACCAGGCATCATCCAAATCGATATAATGATTCGCCTCTGACATCCATAGCACGAGTTCTTCAGAGAACCGGGATAAGTGCATCATAATAAGACTCGCACATGCTAAAAATTCAATCGCGAAATCACGGTCACTTACCGAATCCAATGAATTCTGTGTCACATCATCAAAACCTAAGAGCTTTGCCACATAGTTTCTGTCGATGGGATAAGTTGTCCCCGCTAGGGCTGCTGAACCTAAAGGGAGTACATTAATTCTTTTACGACAATCCGAAAGTCGTGAACGATCCCTCAATAACATCTCAACCCAAGCCAAAAGATGATGTCCAAAGGTTACCGGCTGGGCAGACTGCATATGAGTTAATCCCGGCATAATGGTATCGTGATATTCATCAGCAAGCGTAATCAGTGCTGTTATAACTTCATTGAGTTTCAGAACAATATCATCGATTTCATCACGCAGATAAAGACGCATATCCGTGGCAATTTGGTCATTTCTTGAGCGTGCTGTATGTAATTTTTTACCCACATCGCCAATCCGTTCTACCAATGCGTTTTCAATATTCATATGAACATCTTCAAGTGTTGTTAACCACTTAAATTGTTCGGATGTTATTTCTTCTTCGATTTGTTTCAGACCAGCAATAATTTCATCGCCTTCTTTTTTACTAATAATGTTAGTTTTCGCCAACATCTGGGCGTGTGCAATCGAACCGGCAATATCATAATGCGCCAATCGCTTGTCATAGGAAACCGATTCGGTGAATTGCTCAACGAACTCATCGGTCGGCACTGTAAATCTTCCGTCCCAGGGCTTTTTTGTCTTATCAGAAGTCATATCTTAGTTGTGATGGTAATATTTCAAGTTAGTTAACAGTATAGCCTAAGCTCAGCTTATCGCATTCATGATTTCATGTGACGCCGCAAGCAGAGCTAAACGGCTTATGACACCGTAGGTATAAAATCGATTTTGATGGCAATCCGCTTCTAAATTGGGTTCCGGAGTACTACAACAATCTAGAAACGCCAAAGGTTCAAAACGCATCCCCGGTGTATTTAAATTCTGACTCGTGGTACGTTTTCCATGCACGCGATAAAAGCCGCCCACTACCTGACGGTCCATCATATAAACAACTGGTTCGGCAACAGTCTCTTCATCGCCCCAAGTTTCATGCGTATAGACACCCTCTTGAATAATAACCTGACTGACTTTCTGCCCTTCTTTAGTTGTTGCCATTCGAGTTCGTTCCTTACGGTTTAATTTGGAGATTTCATCCTGACTTCGTATGGACATCACCCCCATGCCATAAGTTCCCGCATCCGCTTTAACCATAACGAACGGAGCGTAATCAACATCGTGTTCATTATATTTAGTATTGATTGTCTCTAGTAATGATTTGACATTACTAGATAAGCAATCAACGCCCTCACGTTTCATGAAATCTACTTTTCCACAATTACGAAACATTGGATCAATTAACCAAGGATCTATGCCAATCAATTCAGCAAACTCTTTTGCAACTTTTTGATAAAAATTAAAATGGTTAGACTTAAGACGAGATGACCAGCCTAAACTTGTCGGCGGTGTTATTTTCTGTTCAATATTCTTGAACATATCGGGCTCACCCCCTGTAAGATCATTATTGAGCAGTATTAAATCTGGATTAAAATTATCTACTAATATGCGATTTTGATCTCGACGTATGGGTTCTAGTAAAACTGTGTTTGAAGAATCAAGTTCGATGCGTGTTGGGGTACTGATGTCTTCCATTAAGGTGCCAATCCGTACTTCAAACCCGGCCTTTTTAATTATTGATTGAAGACTGGCGATATTTTCCAAATAGAACAAATTCCGTGTGTGATTTTCAGGAATAATTAATATTTTATCAATCGGTAATTGAGTATGTTCAATAGCCATCTGTGCGGCATGAATACATAACGATTCAAACGATGAATTGAGATTATTAAATCCTGATGGAAATAAATTAGTATCAACTGGCGCTATCTTATAACCTGAATTTCGTATATCAACTGAAGCGTAAAAGGGTATCTGAACATCGCGCCAGGCATTTCTAAACCAAGACTCAATTGTTGTCTGGTTATTGAGTATAATACGCTCTAAGTTTTGTAAGGGGCCGGTTAACGCAGTTGTAATATGTGGCACAATTAAATTTTGATTTGCTATCATTTTATTAATTTAAATCTCCCCATAATTGCTGCGCGTTACTTAAACTACAAACAACTGCGGTTTCGGTTCTCAATATTCTAGGTCCTAAATTAACTGGAATATAATTATTATCTAGAGCTTTTTGGAATTCTTCGTCGCTAAAACCACCTTCCGGCCCAATCATGAGTGCCAATTTGCTATTCTTGATGTTAATTTTTGACATTGTTTGTCCAACACCTGGATGTAAAATAAGTTTTTTTGAATTATTATCTAAATGAATCGATTCGTTGAAGGTCCTGGGACTTTGTAATTCTGCCAATGTATTACGACCGCATTGTTCAGCTGCTCCGATAATTATCTTTTCCCAATGCGTTATTTTATTATCTACACGAGCACCCGTTAACTTTACATTACTAAATTCAGAGATAATAGGAATTATCACTTTGACGCCAAGTTCAACAGCCTTTTGTATTGAAAAATCCATGTGTGGGCCGCGCGAAACTGCCAAATATAAAGCAATCTCTAACGGTGACTCGTTTTCACATTGACTGCTCTCTCCTACTTCAACCCGGATGGCTTTCTTTTTCACTTCAATAATTTTTGCTATAAACTCAAACCCAGAATTATTAAACAACTTTACTTGGTCTCCGACATGAAGTCGTAGGACATGTAAGATATGATGCGTTTTATCTATCGATAAAAAAATAGAATCTCCGGGAACGACTTTTTGATCAATGAAAACTCGTGGTACTCGCATTATTTAACCATTTTTAATAACTGAATTTGTATTTAAAATATGTATAATTATTTTTAATTTTAAAAGTTAAAGTATATTTTAATGGTAATATCAAACAACAAATTTTTTTCATGAAAGAAGCAAAATTCTCAATCGGTCAAATTATTCATCACGAGAAATTTAATTACCGTGGCGTAATATTTGATGTAGACCCAATTTTTAGTCTCACAAATGAATGGTATGAAGAAATAGCAAAATCAAAACCACCTAAAGATTCGCCATGGTATCATGTTTTAAAAGACGATACAGAACAGGTCACTTATGTTGCCGAAAAAAATCTTATAGATGCTAAATCAATTTTACCCATCAATCACCCGCTCATTAACTACTACTTCGATAATTTTTTAGATGGAAAATATTCTTCAGCCAATATAAATAATTAGTTTGATGATTAAAAATTTAAAATCTTATTTAGATAATTTTTTTCAAGAATCTGCTAATGAAAACATACCGCATAAAAATAAAATAGAATTAGCCACGGCTGTTTTAATGATTGAAATTAGTTTGGCTGATGAAAATACTGGGGATGAAGAATACAAAACAATAAAAAAAATATTATTAGAAAAATTTGACCTAGATGAAACAAAAATAGATACACTCATATCTTTGGCAGAAGATGAGGTTGATCACGCTATCTCATTGCATGAATTTTCAGAAACAATTAATAACGAACTTTCAACTTCTGAAAAAACTAATATTATTGAAAACTTGTGGCGAGTAGCCTACGCCGATGCTTATATTCATAAATATGAAGAATACTACATTAGAAAAATCGCAGATTTATTACACGTCTCTCACTCTGATTATATTAAGACTAAACTAAAAACTGAGAAATAGTTTAAAATATGGCTCATATCCGAGCTTAATGAAGAGCTCTTCGGTCTAATCCAAGATTCTTCCAGATAAGATTGCTGGCGGCTGATTTATTCATAGTAAAAAAGTGAAGACCGGGTACGCCATTACTAAGCAATTGGTCGCATAACTCGGTTACGACATCGACTCCAAATTTAAATATGGATTCACGATCGTCTCCAAAGCCTTGTAATTGTTTTAGTACCCAGCGTGGTATCTCCGCACCACAACCCTCAGAAAATCGGACCAGTTGTGTACAATTGGTGATTGGCATTACACCTGCAACAATCGGTATATCAATATCTTGTTTTTCACACTGCTCAACAAAGCGATAATACGAAAAGGGATTAAAAAAATATTGTGTAATAGCGCCGTTTGCGCCCGCATCAACTTTTCTTTTGAAGTTATCAATATCTGCCTTTGCGCTTTTCGCTTGAGGGTGAAATTCTGGGTAAGCAGCTACCTCAATATGAAAATGATCACCTGTTTGTTTTCTTATAAACTCAACCAGTTCATTTGCATGTTGAAACTCTCCATACCCGACTGTACCGGAAGGTAAGTCTCCGCGAAGTACGACAATACGTTTAATATCATTATCGATATAATTCTGTAACATATTTTTAATGTCGTCACTCCAATTGCCGACACAGGAAATATGCGGCACTGATTCAACTCCCGTCTTATCACGAATATCCAAGACAGTTTCAAAAGTCATATTGCGTGTGCTCCCACCCGCACCGTAAGTCACAGAAAAAAAATCTGGGTTTAACTGGGCTAACTCCAACTGTACATTCTGCAGATAAGTCACTGATTCTGGTGTTTTAGGGGAATAACACTCAAAACTAAATTGTGGTTTATATTTTTTTTGTGATTCCATTAACTGTTAATACCTATAAAGCTCTGGCTTATAAGGTCCATCGACATCAACATTAATATAATCGGCCTGCTCTTTAGTTAAAATCGTAAGCTTTGCCCCAATTCTTTCAAGATGTAATCGGGCAACTTTCTCATCAAGGTGTTTTGGTAGAACATGAACATCATTTTCATAATCTTTATTATGAGTAAATAATTCAATCTGAGCTAAAACCTGATTGGTAAATGAATTTGACATCACAAAACTTGGGTGGCCTGTTGCACAACCTAAATTAACCAAACGACCTTTAGCTAGCAGTATAATACGTTTACCATCGGGGAAAATAACATGGTCAACTTGTGGTTTTATTTCTTCCCACTCATATTTTTCCAAACTCGCGATATCTATTTCATTATCAAAATGGCCAATATTGCAAACAATTGCTTGGTCTTTCATGCCAACCATATGCTCATGACGAATGATATTAAAATTACCAGTTGCTGTAACAAAGATATCAACTTTATCTATAACGTCTTCCAGAGATACAACACGGAAACCTTCCATGGAAGCCTGCAATGCGCAAATTGGATCAATTTCAGTAATCCAAACAGTTGCGCCAAGACCACGCAATGATTGAGCGCTCCCCTTACCGACATCACCATAACCCAAAACTAACGCAACCTTTCCAGCAACCATGACATCGGTTGCTCGCTTGATGCCGTCAACTAATGATTCTCGACAACCATATAAATTATCGAACTTAGATTTTGTTACTGAATCATTTACATTAATAGCGGGGAATGGTAGCTCGCCCTTCTTTTTCATTTGATATAGACGTTGAACACCGGTTGTTGTTTCTTCCGTCACGCCTTGAATTGAAGATAGCGTGCGTGAATAAAAATTGCTGTCCTCTGCTAGTCTCTTTTTGATTGAAGCGAACATACAAACTTCTTCTTCTGAGCCTGGGTTTTCGATAACAGATGGATCTGTTTCAGCTTTCGTGCCGAGAATTAATAGTAATGTTGCGTCACCGCCATCATCTAAAATCATATTAGGAGAACCGCCATCTGACCAAGTCATAATCCGATGGGTATAATCCCAATACTCCTCGAGTGTTTCGCCTTTATACGCAAATACAGGGATGCCCTGGTCAGCAATTGCGGCGGCGGCGTGGTCCTGCGTTGAAAAAATATTACATGATACCCAGCGAACCTCTGCGCCTAAGGCGCGTAGTGTTTCAATCAAAACAGCAGTTTGAATGGTCATGTGTATCGAGCCTGCAATACGCGCTCCCTTAAGAGGTTTTGTTTTCGCGTATTCTTTTCGAATTGCCATTAATCCTGGCATTTCAGTTTCAGCGATACGTATTTCTTTATGGCCCCAATCGGCCAAAGAAATATCAGCGACGTGATAATTAGATGAGATAGATGTAGCTGCTACGCTCATGTTGTTTCTCCTTACTAAACAAAATAAGCGAGCGCCGTTGAAATTTTTTCGTCCTTATCTGAGCCTAGCGGATAAATCCGTTGCAACGCTCCTCAGTAAGACGTTTTTGTTTAATCAGCGACGAAGTATAGTACTCTCCGCTTTAAGTTTCAAAAAATTACGTTAATTGTTGCTTAAGAATATCTGCCTTATCAGTTCTTTCCCAAGGTAAATCAATATCTGAACGACCAAAGTGCCCATAGGCTGCGGTTTGCTGATAGATAGGCCTTAATAAACCAAGCATATTAATAATGCCTTTAGGCCTAAGATCAAAATTGTCACGAATAGCCCCAATTAATTTCTCCTGCTCTAACTTACCTGTCCCAAATGTTTCAATACTAATTGAAGTTGGTTCTGCTACACCAATAGCATATGAAATCTGTAATTCACAGCGTTCAGCGAGTCCCGCTGCAACAATATTCTTAGCAACATAACGAGCCGCATAAGCAGCAGAGCGGTCAACCTTTGAGGGATCTTTACCTGAGAAAGCACCGCCGCCATGACGAGCCATACCACCATATGTATCGACAATTATTTTACGTCCTGTTAATCCACAATCTCCAACAGGACCGCCTATCACAAAACGACCCGTCGGGTTTACTAAGTAGCGCGTTTTACTGGTAATCATATTTTCTGGAAGAACAGGTTTGATGATTTCATCGATGACAGCTTTTTCTATATCTTTATGTTCAATATCGGGATCATGCTGAGTGGATAAAACAACAGTATCAATCGATATCGGCTTACTATCCTCATATGAGACGGTAACTTGTGATTTGGCGTCTGGCCTTAGCCAATTTAGCTGACCGCTCTTTCGAATATCAGCTTGCCTTTTAACCAGTAAATGGGAATAGGTAATTGGACATGGCATTAACACATCGGTCTCATTGCAGGCATAGCCAAACATTAACCCCTGATCACCAGCGCCTTGGTCTAAATCCATTCCCTCTCCTTCATTAACACCTTGAGCTATATCGGGGGATTGTTTATCAATTGAAACCAAAATCTCACAACTATCCGAGTTAAAGCCCATGGCTTCTGATGTATAACCAATCTCGCGTATCGTATTACGTGCCACTGTTTGATAATCAATATTTGCAGATGTTGTAATTTCACCTGACAACACAACCATGCCAGTATTAATCATCGTTTCGCAGGCAATACGCGCAGTGGTATCTTCACTAAATATTGCATCGACAATTGAGTCGGAAATTTGGTCTGCAACTTTGTCAGGATGGCCCTCAGAAACAGATTCTGAAGTAAATAAATTAATATTAGTCATTAATATTCCATATTACTTATAATTTTTATGATCATAATTCTATCCTTATTCAAGAAATTTCTCACGAATTAAAAAAATAAATTCTTGAAAAGATAAAAATTCTTACATTAATTTTTATATTAGGTAATATAAATTTATGGCTTTAACAGAAACTCCCGTCTGCAACTTTAATGAAAAAGCTATCGATTTCACGCTCCTTGGAACTGATGACAAAGAATGGTCATTAGCTGATTGCGCCGGAGATAATGGGACTCTAGTAATGTTTATTTGTAATCACTGCCCTTATGTCAAAGCAATTCAATCAGAATTAGTAGAAGATGTATTAAAATTAATGGATGTTGGAATTAACAGTTTGGCTATTATGTCTAATGACCCGCAAGATTACCCGGAAGATTCTTTTGAAAATATGAAAAAAATATCCAGCGATTATCATTTCCCCTTCCCATATCTTTTTGATGAAACACAAGAAGTTGCAAAAGCGTACGATGCAGTATGCACGCCTGATTTTTTTGGTTACAACAAATTTCTTAAACTGCAATATAGGGGTCGGTTTGATACAAGCGGTATGAGGCCAGCTAAGAAAAATACAAAGCATGATTTACTAGAGGCTATGTTGCAGGTTGCAAAAACATCGAAGGGTCCACGAGAACAAATTCCGAGTATCGGTTGCTCTATCAAATGGAAAATATAGTTATACTAGAAACTTGCCGCAATCCCACAGGTAGGCGACAATATCCAATTAAATCTGGATAAACAATCTGTCTGCATCATCAAGTTTTATAAGATTTTTTTGCTAAAACTATGACCGCCTGAATATTTTGGCGGTAATTTCACCAGACTTTGTACAGCGCTGATTGACTATCATTTTTATGGGCTTTTTAACCTGCGAGAGGAGATAAATTATGCTTTCAAGGCATGAACTAGCAAATGCAATTCGTGCATTAAGTATGGATGCAGTGCAACGCGCTAATTCAGGACACCCAGGCGCGCCTATGGGAATGGCTGATATTGCAGAAGTTCTCTGGAACGACTTTTTAAAACATAACCCAAACAATCCAAATTGGGATAATCGTGATCGATTTGTCATGTCAAATGGTCATGGCTCAATGCTTATATACGCACTGTTACATTTAACTGGCTATGACTTATCTATTGAGGAAATTAAAAATTTCAGACAGTTGCATTCTAAAACACCCGGTCATCCCGAATATGGATACGCACCTGGCATAGAAACAACAACAGGACCACTCGGCCAAGGACTTGCTAATGCCGTTGGTATGGCGCTAGCAGAATCCGTTCTCGCTGCAAAATTCAATAAAGATGAATTCGACATTGTTAACCACCACACCTATGTCACGGTCGGTGATGGTTGTTTAATGGAGGGAATCTCTCACGAGGCATGTTCGCTTGCGGGAACGCTCGGTTTGGGTAAATTAATTACAATATATGACAGTAATCAAATCTCTATCGACGGTGATATCTCAGGCTGGTTTACTGAAGATGTTCCTAGCCGCTTCGAGTCCTATGGCTGGCATGTGATTCAAAATATTAATGGACATAATCCCGACGAAATTAAAATAGCTCTAGAGAATGCAATTGAAAATATAAACCAGCCTAGCATTCTTTGTTGCAATACTGTCATTGGTTGGGGATCGCCTAATAAAGCTGGAAAAGAATCAAGCCACGGAGCTCCTCTTGGCAACGAAGAGATTCAGCTCACCCGTGAGAAACTAGGTTGGCAATACGAGCCATTTAAAATTCCTGATGAATATTATGTCGCATGGGATGCGAAGTCTAAAGGAAAGGAGTTGGAAGATGTATGGCAAAAGAAAATTGCTGCTTATGAAAAAAAATATCCAGAGCTTGCTGCTGAATACAAACGCAGAATAAAAGGATGCCTACCTAATGACTGGAATAATATTGCACAGGAATACATAAATTCAATAGTTGATAAAGCTGAATCAATAGCGTCACGAAAAGCATCTCAAAATGCGATAGAAGCCTATGCAAAACATTTACCAGAAATGATTGGTGGTTCTGCTGACCTTACGGGTTCTAATTTAACTAATTGGTCAGGTTCTGTTCTTATTAGTAATCAAAACAAAAATGGTAATTATATTTCATACGGTGTCCGTGAATTTGCAATGGCTGCCGTAAACAGTGGCATTGCTCTGCATAAAGGATTTATTCCGTACTCTGGGACCTTTTTAATGTTTTCGGAATACGCAAGAAATGCGCTACGAATGGCCGCATTAATGAACATTCAAAATATTTTTGTTTTTACACATGACTCTATTGGTTTGGGCGAAGATGGGCCAACTCATCAAGCGGTAGAACAAGCATCATCACTGCGTTTAATACCAAATATGTCCTTGTGGAGGCCTTGTGATGCAGTAGAATCAACAGTTGCTTGGCAAGCCGCGATTGAGCGACGAGATGGGCCGACTAGTTTGTTGTTTTCTCGGCAAAGTTTAGAGCATATCAACAGAAATGAGCCTCAACTAAATGATATAAAGCGTGGTGGGTATACGCTAATAGAAGGAGCTGATGATCCAGAGCTTATAATTATAGCGACCGGTTCTGAAGTTGAAATTGCAGTTAATGTAGCAATAGAACTCAATTCAGTAAATAGAAAAGTGCGTGTTGTATCGATGCCAAGTACTGATGTTTTCGATAAACAAGATGAAGATTACCAAGAAACTGTTTTACCCTTTGCTTGTCGTAGTAGAGTCGCTATTGAAGCCGGAGTAACCGATTTTTGGAAAAAATATGTTGGATTAGATGGGTTAGCTTTAGGGGTAGATACTTTTGGTGAGTCTGCGCCAGCAAAAAATGTATTCGAATATTTTGGATTAACAGAACAGAATCTAAAGAAAGTAATTGGTGATTATCTAGTATCGATGGAGATGAACAAAGACTAAAAAAAATAAATTTAAGAATGGAGTTAAGAGAATGACAATTAAAGTAGGTATAAATGGCTATGGGCGCATCGGAAGAAATATTATGCGTGCTCTTTATGAATCAAAACGTACTAAAGAAATTCAAATTGTCGCAATAAATGATTTGGGTGATACAAATACAAACGCTCATCTAACTCAATATGATACTGCACACGGAAAGTTTCCGGGATCTATTACTATCGAGAATGACTACATGATCGTAAATGGTGACAAAGTTCGCGTTCTATCTGAACGTGATCCTTCAAAGTTACCGTGGGGCGAATTAGGTGTCGATGTTGTTATTGAATCAACTGGTTTTTTTACCAGTAAAACTAAAGCACAAGCACATATTGATGGTGGCGCAAAAAAAGTAATTATATCGGCACCAGGGGGGAGCGACGTTGATGCAACTATTGTTTACGGTGTCAATAATGATGTACTGCGTTCAACACATACGGTTATTTCAAATGCATCTTGTACAACAAATTGTCTAGCGCCTATCGTAAAAGTTTTGCATGAAAATATTGGCGTGCTCTCTGGTGTTATGACAACTATACATGCTTATACAAACGATCAAGTCTTAACTGATGTTTACCATACAGATTTACGTCGTGCGCGTTCAGCAACAATGTCTATGATTCCGACTAAAACAGGCGCAGCAGCAGCGGTCGGTTTAGTTTTACCTGAATTAAATGGTTTACTAGATGGTTATGCTGTGCGTGTTCCGACAATTAATGTGTCAATGGTTGACTTAAGCTTTGCAGCTGCGCGAGAAACAACGGTACAAGAAATTAATTCTCTAATGAAACAAGCATCAGAAACCTCCCTTAGTGGTGTACTCGAATATAATGACGCGCCTCTAGTTTCAGTTGATTTTAATCATAATCCTGCTTCATCAATATATGATGCCGAATTATCGAAAGTTATTAATGGGAACTTAATAAAAGTTGTTGCTTGGTATGATAATGAGTGGGGATTTTCTAATCGTATGTTAGATACAACAATTGCGCTAATGAAAGCTAAATAAAGATCCTTATTATGTCGATACTGGTAAAAATAGCTGACCTTGATTTATCGAATAAGACAGTACTAATTCGTGAGGACTACAACGTCCCCATGAAAAATAGTGAGATTGCCGAAGATACACGGATTACAGCAACACTATCGACGCTAAAACAAATTCTCGAAGCAGGTAGTAAAATAATCATAATGTCTCATTTAGGGCGCCCCGAGGAAGGCAGGCATGATGAAACATTCTCGCTTATGCCAATTGCTAAATCATTAAGTGATCACTTAGGAATGGAGGTTCCGCTTATAAAAGATTGGGTGAATGGGATAGAAATGTCGCAGCATCAAATTGTGCTTTGCGAAAATGTACGCTTTGAAAAAGGTGAACTAAACAATGATGATGAGCTATCGCGAAAAATGGCTAAACTCTGTCAAATTTATGTTAATGATGCCTTTGCTACCGCACATCGGGCGCAAGCATCAACTCATGGTGTCGCAAAATATGCATCTATATCCGCTGCGGGACCTTTACTTATTAATGAACTAAAGGCCCTGACTAAAGCGTTGAGAAAACCAGCCAAGCCAATTGTAGCAATTATAGGTGGAGCAAAAGTCTCTACGAAACTAACTATACTTGAAAAACTTTTTGAAAAAGTTGATAAACTGATTCTTGGTGGAGGAATAGCTAATACATTCTTGAAAGCTGCTGGATATGAGATTGGGAAATCCCTTTATGAACCAAACCTAGTAAAAATTGCAGAGAAATTAATTAGACAAGCCGAAAAAAACAATTGTGCTATACCTCTGCCTGTCGATGTTGTGACTGGTGAAAATTTTGATGAAAACGCAATTGCTAAAACAACATCAATTAATAAGATTAAAAAAAATGACATCATTATGGATGTCGGTCCTAAAACGATAAAACAACTAAATGAAATTATTTTAAAAGCTAAAACTATTGTTTGGAATGGTCCTCTTGGTGTTTTCGAATTTAAGCAATTTAGTCAAGGCACGAAGTATCTTGCTAAGGCAATTGCTACAAGCAATGCCTACTCAATTGCTGGTGGCGGAGATACGATTGCCGCTATCTCTAAATTTAAAGTTGAAAAAAATATTTCTTATATCTCAACTGGTGGTGGTGCCTTTCTTGAATTTCTAGAAGGTAAAAAACTTCCTGCTATTGCAATCCTTGAAGAAGCAGCACGTGCATGGGCTGCTATGGAGAAAGCTAGAGAATTATAACTTTCCCAGCTGCTTATATTTAGACAAATACAAAATGTCTAAAATAATACGAATCTAAATAATTAAAATAAAATGAGAAGAACAAAAATTATCGCAACTCTTGGCCCTGCAACGGATGAACCAGGAGTATTAGAAAAACTTATTGCTGCAGGTGTTGATGTTTTTCGCCTCAATTACTCCCACCAAACACACAACCATCACGAAAAACGAATGAAAAAAATTCGTCGTCTCTCATTAGAGTACAAGCATGCTGTTGCTGTAATTGCAGATTTACAAGGGCCAAAGATTCGAATCGAAAATTTTAAAAGCGGAAAGATACAATTAAAAGAAGGAGGAAATTTTAAAATTAATACAAAACTATCAAGTGATAGTGGAGATGAATCTCAAGTTGGCATTAGTTATAAGCAACTTGCAAATGACTTAAAATTAAATGATAGATTGTTAATTGATGATGGAAAAATTGTCTTAAGTGTTCTATCGATAGATAACTATATCATCGATTGTGAAGTTATTACTGGTGGTGAACTTACTAATAGTAAGGGTATAAATTTACAGGGTGGCGGTTTATCTGCGGATGCTCTTACAAATAAGGATATAGAAGATATGAAACATGCAGCAAAAATTGAAGTTGATTTTGTTGCTATATCCTTCCCTAGGGATGCGAAAGATATAAAGAAAGCTCGCAAAATGATGAAAGATTGTAATTGTAATGCACAGATAATTGCAAAAATCGAACGTGCTGATGCGCTTAATCATATCGAAGAAATTATAAAGGAATCTGACGTTATTATGATCGCACGAGGTGATTTGGGTGTGGAAGTTGGAGATGCAGCACTACCGCCGATTCAAAAAAGTTTAATTAAAAAAGCACGAGATATGGACCGTGCTGTCATTACCGCAACACAGATGATGGAGTCAATGATTGAAAATAAAATTCCTACGCGTGCTGAAGTTTTTGATGTCGCGAATGCGGTTATTGATGGGACTGATGCTGTTATGCTGTCGGGCGAAACAAGTATCGGTCATTATCCTGATGAGGCCGTAAAATCAATGTCGCGTATTTGTGAAGAAGCTGAAAAACAGCGTAGTGTTCGTGTATCTGACCATCGAATAAACCAACGTTTTGAAACTATTTCAGAGGCTATAGCAATGTCGAGCATGTACTCCGCCAATCATATTGGTGCTAAAGCAATATGCTCACTAACTGAAACAGGGGGTACTTGTTTATGGATGTCCCGTATTAGTTCGGGTATTCCTATTTATGCATTTACAAGACATACAGCAACGCGTCGACGCGTCGCACTGTATCGTGGTGTTTACCCAATGAAATTTGATATCACGCATACCGACCCACTAGAGGCAAATAAGCAAATGATTGATCAATTAATAGAACAAAATGTCGTTGTAGAAAGAGATTTTGTTATTATAACCAAAGGGGATTTACGTGGGAAACGTGGCGCAACAAACAATATGAAAATAATTCAGGTTGGCCAAGCACTTGAACATACCCTTTAAAGTAATCAAAGAAAAAGTTAGTGGAGAAAAATGATGACTACAATGGAACTTGAAACAACTGCAAAAATGATGGTGGCTGAAGGGAAAGGAATACTCGCTATTGACGAAAGTACGCCAACTATAAAAAAGAGATTTGATTCAATTAATGTAGAATCAACTGAAGAAAATAGAAGAGCTTACCGAGATCTGCTAATTACAAACCCTGATAGTAATAAATATATAAGCGGAATGATTCTTTATGATGAAACAATACGTCAATCAACATCTGACGGCACACCGTTTGCTAAAAAATTAACAAATGATGGGATTATGCCTGGCATTAAGGTTGATACCGGAGCAAAAGATTTTGCTTTACATTCAAATGAAAAAATTACTGAAGGACTTGATGGCTTACGTGAAAGACTAGCAGAATACAAAAATCTTGGTGCAAAATTTGCAAAATGGCGAGCGGTAATAACCATAGGCGATAAAATTCCAACAAATGCCTGCATAGATGCAAATGCTCATGCTTTGGCTCGATATGCAGGACTATGCCAAGAAATTGGTATTGTCCCAATGGTTGAGCCTGAAGTATTAATGGACGCGGACAATACTATTGAGCGTTGCTATGATATAACTGAAAAAACTTTATCGGCATTATTTTCAAATCTAAAAAATCAAGATGTAAACATAGCCCACACAATTTTAAAAACTAATATGGTTATTTCTGGCAAAAAATGTCCTGTTCAAGCAAATATCGAAGAAGTAGCTGAGAGAACTGTGGAATGCCTTTTAAAAAATGTGCCATCTGAATTAGCAGGTATTGTTTTTCTTTCTGGCGGTCAAAGCGCAAAATTAGCAACCGCACACCTAAACGCAATGAATGTAAATAATAAAGATCTGCCTTGGCCATTAAGTTTCTCGTATGGTCGTGCATTACAAGAGCCTTGCCTAAAAATCTGGGGGGGCAATTCGGCAAATATCGAAGCGGCACAAAAAGGATTATTGCATCGGGAGAAATGTAATGGGCTTGCTTGTAAAGGTGAATATAACTCAAAAATGGAAGATGCTGCGTAAAAAATCATCCTTCCTTATGAGGTTCTTATGATTACTAAATCTTTATTGTTATTTATCCAATTGAAAAACAATTCCCTGTTACTCAATTATTAATTCTTTTACTGGTATAAATTGATCGCCTTGTTTACCTAGTAGATCGCCCGTTTCAATATCAAAATACCAGCCGTGAATAGTTAAATTGCCACTATCACATTTTTCCTTTATCCAAGGGAAAGTTATTAGATTAGTCAAAGAAATTTCAATTGATGCTTTTTCACAGTAAGCGCATTGTTCGTCAAAAGCTTTATCTTGGTATTTTTTTAACGCGCTCGCTCTAGCATTTTTTACAATTCCCATCCATGGGTCAACAAAACTGTATTCATTGCTAAGATGATCCCCCTCCATTAAGGTTCTGATTCCGCCGCACTGGCTATGCCCAAAAACAATAATATGCTTCACTTTTAGATGTTTTACCGCAAACTCTATTGCCGCACTAGTACCATGAGACTTTCCATCTGCTTCATTAATAGGAACAAGATTTGCGACATTACGAATAACAAATATATCACCAGGCTTAGTATCCATAATTTGTGCTGGATGCACTCTTGAATCACAGCAAGATATCACCAAAAATTTTGGCGACTGCCCCTCTTTAAATAAATTACTATAAAGATCTTGTTGTTTCTCAAAATATTGTTTGTAAAACCTTTGATGACCATCAATTAGAGCTTTTACTTCTTCCATTTTTAGATCCCGTTAATTATGAAATTAATTTTTTTCGTGCATCTTGGTATTTTTCTGAAGTCCTTTTGATTATCTCATCTGGCAATTTTGGCCCAGGAGGCTTTTTATCCCAATTTAGTGTTTCTAAATAATCTCTGACATATTGTTTATCAAAACTAGGCGGGCTTACGCCTGTCTTATAAGATTCAACAGGCCAGAAGCGTGAAGAATCTGGGGTTAATAATTCATCAATTAACACTAATTGATTATCTTCATCCAAACCAAATTCAAATTTGGTATCTGCAATAATAATCCCCTTTCCTATGGCATACTCCACGGCTTCACTATAGATTCTTAAACTTATATCGCGAACTTTATTGGCGAGTTCTTCGCCAATTAAATTTTTAACGCTTTCAAAATCTATATTCTCATCATGATCGCCAACATTTGCCTTTGTTGCGGGCGTAAAAATAGGCTCGCTTAATTTTTCTGCCTGCTTTAATCCAGCAGGTAAACAAACACCACAAACTTTACCTGTTTTTTTATAATCCTCCCAGCCTGATCCAATTATGTATCCACGGATAACGGCTTCGATTGGCAAAGGTTTTAACTTTCGAACAACAATGGCTCTGCCTTTTAATATTTCAAGTTCAACTTTCTTATCAATTATATCCTTAATAGCTAAATCTGATAGATGGTTGGGAATGATATTTTTGCTACGCTCGAACCAAAAATTTGAAACTTCAGTGAGAATTGAGCCTTTGCCTGGTATGGGGTCAGGTAAAATAACATCAAATGCAGAAAGTCTATCGCTAGTAACAATTAACAAATGCTCATCATCTATGTTATAGATATCTCTTACTTTCCCACTACTGCTGAGTGGGAAACTTTTAATATTACAGCGATAAAGTGTATTAGAATTTGCTTGCATAAAATTTTAAATAAACATAGCTGCAATAATCAAGCTAGTTTTCTTTTTTTTGTTTTAACCAAGAATCCCGGAGTGATACAGTCCTATTAAAAATAGGTTTGCCTTTTTCAGAGTCCTTATTGTCGACACAAAAATAACCAAGCCTTTCAAATTGAAAAAACTCTTCGTTTTTTGCAGATTGCAATGAAGGCTCTAGATAGGCTTCTTTTATAATTTTTTTTGATTCTCTATTTAAAAAATCCTTCCAATCTTTTTGATGCCTATTACTATCAGGTTTCGGATCATTAAATAATCTATCATACAAACGAACTTCGGCCTTAAAGGCATGTTCTGCAGATACCCAATGAATTGTCCCTTTTACTTTACGACCGTCAGGCGCATTACCTCCTTTTGTGTCAGGATCATACGAGCAGTGCAATTCGACTAAATTTCCCGAACTATCTTTTATAATTTCATTGCAAATAATAAAGTAAGCGTAACGTAACCTCACTTCTTTCCCTGGAGCTAGACGAAAAAACTTTTTTGGTGGGTCCTCCATAAAATCATTTTTTTCGATATAGATTATCCTTGAAAAAGATAATTTTCTTGCGCCCATCTCTTTATCGTTTGGATGATTTGGTGCCTCTAATTGTTCAGTTTCCCCTTCTGGATAATTATTAATAACAACTTTTAATGGATCTAATATGCCCATTACACGTGGCGCACGATTATCAAGATCTTCACGTACAGAATTTTCTAATACGCTGACGTCAATCGCTGTATCATTTTTAGTGACTCCAATCCTATGGCAAAAATCACGAATTGATTCTGGAGTATAACCACGTCGACGCATACCAACAATTGTCGGCATACGAGGATCATCCCACCCTGAAACGTCTCCATCTTTTACCAATTCATTTAATTTTCGTTTACTGGTCACAGTGTAATTTAAATTTAAACGAGCAAACTCAATTTGTTGCGGGTGACAAGGTGCTGATAATTTTTCTAAAAACCAGTCATAAAGTGGGCGATGATCTTCAAACTCTAGTGTACACAATGAATGTGTTATTCCTTCTAATGCGTCTGAAATGCAATGGGTATAATCATACATTGGGTATATACACCAATCATTTCCGGTACGATGGTGAGTTGCTTTTTTAATTCTATAAATTGTCGGGTCACGCATATTCATATTGGGTGACGACATGTCGATCTTTCCCCTTAGCACGCACTCACCTTCTTCAAACTCACCAGCTCGCATACGCTCAAACAAACTAAGATTTTCTTCAACACTTCTTCCTCGGTGAGGGCTTTCTTTCCCAGGCTCAGTTAATGTACCCCGATACTCACGTATTTCTTCTGCGCTTAAATGATCAACATAGGCTTTACCATCATTAATCATTTGTTTGGCGAATTCAAAAAGCTGCTCAAAGTAATCTGATGCGTAAAAAAGACGCTCCCCCCATTCAAAACCAAGCCACTTTACATCCTGCTGAATTGATTCTGTAAATTCAAGGTCCTCTTTTATAGGATTAGTGTCATCAAAACGAAGATTGCAAAGACCGTCATTAAAATCATTTGCTATTCCAAAATTTAAACAAATTGATTTAGCGTGACCAATATGAAGATACCCATTTGGCTCGGGAGGAAATCTCGTATGAACAAGACTTTTATTTTTTTTATTCTTTATGTCATCTTTGATGATATTACGAATAAAATTACTTGATTCTGGATTCGAATTCTCAGACATTGACTATCCTTAAGACATACAAGCAGTGTTAACGGCAAATAAATTAATATTACAATTGCATAGACTAACTATAATTTCTTGCAAACTTAGGTAAGTTCCCCTTTAAACCCATAGCTCGCATCATAATAGCGTTTTTAACAATAGGCATCTCATCAATAATATCTAAACCTAAATTACGTAACCATTGTACTGATTGAAATTCATTTTCAAAGAGATATTTAAATCCATCAAGCAAATACATCATCTGTTGATTCTCTCCCTTACGCCAACGTTCATAACGACGTAGTACTTGCAATCGACCAATGTCTCTACCTAAATTAAAAGTATTTATGAGTATCTCTGCTAGAGAGGCAGCATCAAGTAAACCAAGATTAGCGCCTAAACCCGCCAAAGGATGAACGGTATGTGCGCTATCGCCAACTAAGACAAGTCTTGGTTGAGCATAACACTCTGCCTGTGCTCGACTAAGAGAAAAAATATTGCGTTGTGCGCTTTCTTTGATTTTACCCAATTTATTTGCAAAGGCGCTTGCAAGCTCATCATGAAAAGTTGCCTTATCTAATTTAAGAAGTCTTTCAATATGTGCTGGACTACTTGACCAGACAATACCAGACTTATAAGGATCTTTCATAGGTAAAAAAGCAAGCGGGCCATCTTTTAAAAAACGCTGACGCGCCACTTCACCATGTAAAATTTCTGACGTTACAACACAGGCCAAGGCAGACTGTTTGTAATCATGTTTTTGATAATCTATATTAGCGAGACTTCTGACTTTTGAATTACAGCCATCTGCCGCAACTAAAAGTTTTGCTTTAAATTGCCAATCATTATCAGCGCCTAGTGTTATTACCTCAGTCTCTTTTTTTATCCATGATGGTGAAACCCCAGTAAGGCAAGTTATATTCTCCATATCGTTTAATTTTTTATGTAGCGCATTAAGTATAACTTGATGAGAAATAATATAACCCATTGTTGGTTGACATACTGATGCACTTTCAAAACGAATTTCTCCATTTCCATTTTCATCCCAAACATGCATCTTGCGAAATGAGGAAATGTTTTCCTCATTTAGAAAAGACCATGCCCCGGATTTTTTAAGAATATTTTCTGAAGCAATGGTAATTGCAAATACACGTGCATCATTCTCTCTTAATAAATTTTCCGGTTTAACGCTTGCGTCAAGTAAAATAACATCGAATCCAGCTTGTCCTAACAGGCAAGCTAAGCAACCACCAATAATACCGCCGCCTACAATAACAATATCGCTATCATATTTATTTTTAATCACTTTCATAGATACAACCCGCGAACAAGCTTTGGCTGATGTCCTGCTATACCCATTGTTCTTTTAAGAAACGAAGATTTAAATGGCGGGATACAATCAAAAAGCAGCATTGTAATGTTTGTAATTGAAGTAAATAAGGAAGAGTCGTGATAAAAACAAGTTGCTAGGCCATTACTAAATTCTATGACACGTTGCTGATCAGAATGCCGTAATTTTAGGTAGTTCTTTAGAATATTGATATCATCAATAGATAGTTTTTTTTCAAGACCTGAAAATATGCACTCCGATAATCCAGCTACATCGCGCAAACCAAGATTAAAACCCTGTGCCGCATTAGGATGTAGTGTATGCGCTGCATTACCTAATAGTATTAAGTTATCCTGGAATTGTTGAATTGCCTCAATAAAAAAAATGGGGTATGGGCGACGTTCTCCTAGTTTCTGAATTTTGCCTAAACGACGTCCAAATTCCATTTCTATTGTCTTTAGATATTGGTTATCTGACATATTTAGGTAATAATTTTCTCGATCTGAATGAACTGTAAAAACCAGAACAGAACGATTTTTATCAATTGGCAAGAGAGCAATCGGACCATGTGATGTAAACCTTTCATAAGCAACAGACTGATTTCCTTTTTGTGTTGTTAAATTTGAGACAATTGCGGTTTGTTTAAAATCACGTTCTTTTATTTCAATCCCAACCAACCTCCTAACTATTGAGCGACTACCATCTGCCCCAACAAGTAATCTTGTGTTTATAGTTTCAATATTTCCAGAGCGTGATACTTTTAAAGATAGTTTTGAGTCTTGTCTCAAAAAATCTTTTAATTCAGCAGGACAAAGAAGTGTTATATTTTTATATTGTCTTATTTTTTTGTGTAAGGCATCGCCAAGTGAACGGGCGATAACTACGTGGCCTAGTTCCGGGACGTCTGCCTCAGGTGCCGCTAAATGAGTAAAGCCAAATTTTTTCTGATTGGAAACATGTATTTTTTTGATTGGTGTTGTATGCAAGCATATATCTTTCCATACACCAATATGCTCAAGGACTCGTTTTGAAGAAGTAGAAAGAGAAATTCCCCTATCATCATAACTTGGTTGCCAATCCTCGTTTGGGCTAACAGATTCAATTAGTGCAATTGAAAGATTTGTGGGGGCTATCGCACATGCGAGGCTTGCTCCGACCATCCCTGCGCCGACAATTACAACATCGTAATCATCCTGCATTAGCCATTAGTTCCTCAATTTCATCAACTGCCTTAGGGGCATCTTTACTTAAAATATCATATCCATCTTTCGTTACTAAAACATCGTCTTCAATTCGCACGCCAATGTTTCGCCATTGATTAGGTAAACTTTCTGAATTCGCGGGCAAATAAAGACCGGGTTCTACAGTCATTACCATACCAGCTTCGAGCATTCTCCATTCGCCATCAAGCTTATAATCACCAACATCATGAACATCCATGCCGAGCCAGTGACCAGTTCGATGCATATAGTATTTCGTATAATCATCATCTTTTATTAATTTTTCCGGGTCGCCTTTCAGTATGCCTAATTCAACCATCCCTTCTGTTAATACTTTAACAGCGGCATCATGCGGTTCATTCCAATGCTTGCCGGGTTTAATCTCGTTAATAGCGGCTGATTGCGCTGATAAAACCAAATTGTAAATATCGCGCTGCGCCTTAGAGAACTTCCCATTAGCAGGAAATGTACGTGTAATATCACTGGCATAACACTGATACTCGGCACCTGAATCGATTAACAACAAATCGCCATCAATTATCTCATCGCTATTATTTGTGTAATGCAAAATACATGCATTTTTGCCCGAACCAACAATTGATGGATAGGCTGCATGACGCGCACCATTTTGAATAAATTCAGATATTAATTCTCCTTCCAATTGGTATTCGTACATCCCTGGCCTGCAGTTCTTCATCGCTCGTTTATGTGCTTTGGTTGAAATCTCAGCAGCTTTACGCATTAATTTAATTTCGTAACGACTTTTATATAATCGCATCTCATGCAGAAAATGATTAAGCGAAATAAATTCTTCAGGAGCAGTGACCCCCGTTCTAACTTTGTCTCTAATTTGATTTACCCAACCAAGCACTCTTTGATCGAAATTCTGATCGCCGCCCATGTTGTAATAAATTCGCTCATGCCCTTCTATTAGTCCGGGTAAAATATCATCCATATCTTCGACAGGAAAAGCGTCGTCTGCGGCATAAATTGTTGTCGCTCCTTCAAGACCAGAACGGCGTCCATGCCATGCCTCCATCTTTTCATCTCGTTCACGACAAAATAATATGCATTCTCCTTCTTCGCGATCAGGTATTAAAACTACAACGGCTTCTGGCTCTGGATAACCTGTTAAGTAGAAAAAATCACTGTCTGGACGAAATGGAAATTCAACGTCGCGATTACGAATAGAAATTGATGCAGTTGGTAATATTGCTATGCTATCTGAACCTATCATATCCATAAATCGTTTACGACGATTTTTAAATTCTTTGATATCTATCAATGTACAATCCCTTCTCTACTAGTATTTGTTTTTTGTATTTCATGTATTTGCCTATGAATAAAAATTACACCGACGCGTAAATATTCAACAATCTCAAAGTAAGCAACTTCAGCATCTTCTCCTTCGTCAACTGTAGTTTCCATTCGTGATATTGCAACTACATCTCTAACAAATTCATCTCCCTCGCTAGTCAAATTCAATTTCTTATCGACTCCACCTATACCTAAGCCACTAGCAAACCCCGCACACCATTTAGAAACCGAATTAGAACGCTCGGTAATGGCAACATGGTCATCAGGTAATAGTAGTGTAAAAATCAACTCGTCAGACAAAATCTCTTCACTAGCCTGTTGGGCTAATTCAGCTAGCATGGCAAAAGATTCATCAAAATCTGCCTTATCTTCGATACCGACTAACAAATAATCCTGCCACAAGGCGGATGCCAATCCGTTGCTTGCACAAAAGATACCACACTGAAACCCATGCGACTCAGACGCCCATACATCAGCGCCAGCATAAATTAATTGTGTATTAGCCGAGTTATAGTCAATCATATTTTATCGTTTTCTCAAGTAATTCTGCCAGTAACTAGTTGATTTTTTACCGAACAATATCACAAAGGTCTCTCGCCTATGTTCTCTAACATAGCATCATTGGTTGACCAGCAAATTCAGTAGCTCTATATTGTTGTTAATATCATATATCAACAATATACTGAGTTCATGCCATAACTGACTAATAGGACAAAAATCATGATTGATGACAACGACAATAATGCAGACTTGAGCGCGCTTGAAGAACGCGTTGATGACCTGATAAATACTGTTAATGAACTCAAAACTGAAAATTCTAGCCTAAAAAATCAACAAGAAAATCTTGTCAATGAACGTGCTGTATTAATTGAAAAAACTGAACATGCTAGAAGCCGAATAGAGGCAATGATTTCTCGATTACGCGCAATGGAAACAAGATCATGAATAAAAAAACGTCTCCGTTTAAAGTTACAATCTTAGATAAAGAATATCTAATTACATGCGAAGAAGAAGAAGTCGATTCTCTTCATAACGCTATTGACTTCTTGAACAATAAAATGGCAGAAACTAAAAAAAATGGTAGTGTCATCGGATCTGAAAGAATTGCTGTTATGACTGCTTTAAATATTACTAATCAAATGCTAGAGCACAAAAAAGAAAATCAAGATTATAATTGTAAAATTGACAGTACGCTTAGTCGATTACAAAGCAAGATTAACGATGCTTTGGATATAAAAAATCAATTAGATTATGGTTGATCTAAATATCTAATTAAATAAAGAAATTGTAATATGGGTTTGGGTATCTTCTGTCATGCTCGTTATCATGCTCGTGGTAACTTGAGCCGATAAGATATTAAACGGGGGATTTTTAATCAGCATTGTTGTGCATGTCCATCCACGTGGAAAGCCTGAAGTGCTGAAAAAGATGCCCACTTGAACCTCTGGTTCAAGTTCAATGCAATGAGACGGCATCGCGGTTGATACCCCCAGTCTTTGGGTTTACATGAAAATAAACTAAATTTAGCTCAAAAACTTCTTATACGCCGGGTTCCCACTCTCATCCCAGTAAGGAATACCAAGTTTATTAATAAAATTCTGAAACTTTTCTCTTTCCTCTTCTCTGACCTGGAACCCCATAAGTACACGACCATAAGCTGCACCATGATTCCTATAGTGGAACAAACTAATGTTCCAATTTTCTCCCATCTCGCTTAAGAAGTGCAACAAAGCGCCCGATCTTTCAGGAAATTCAAAACGATATACAAGCTCATTATCGACTTGCGGAGCATGCCCACCAACCATATATCTAATATGCATCTTAGCAACGTTATCATTACTTAAATCAACAACTTCATATCCTCTATCTTTAAGTTGCCTCATTAAAGCACTCTTTTCTTCTGCGCCATGCTTTAATTGAACTCCCGCAAAAACATGCGCTTTCTTGTCGTCAGCGTATCGATAATTAAATTCTGTAATCAATCGAGGTCCAAGGTCGTGGCATAGATTTCGGAAACTTCCGGGTTGTTCAGGAATCATGATAGCAATCAATGCCTCTCTGTTTTCGCCTAAAGCAGAAAGTTCGGCAATATGCCTTAAGCGATCAAAATTCACATTTGCGCCACTAAAAATAGCAACTAATTCATTATTTTTTAGTTGGTGTTTAGCTACATACTGTTTTAATCCGGCAAGCGCTAATGCGCCAGCTGGTTCTGGAATTGAACGAGTATCTTCAAAAATATCTTTCACAGCCGCACAAATCTCATCGACACTAACTAATAAAATTTCATCAACAAGTTCTTTTGCTATTCGATAATTTTCTTCGCCTGCCTGTTTAACAGCAGCGCCATCAGCAAAAATGCCTATCTGCTCTAATTCGATACGTTCTCCTGCTTCAAACGCGTGATGCATACAGGGCGCTTCATCTGGCTCAACTCCAATTATTTTTATATCTGAATCTATTGCTTTTACATGGGCAGCTATACCAGCAACTAAACCACCACCACCAATGGGGACGAAAATAATATCTGGCTTATTTGGGTGTTGTTCTAATAATTCAACACCAACAGTCGCTTGTCCTGCAATAACCAAAGGATGGTCATAAGGCGACACGTAGTACATATCTTTTTCAGCAGAGAGTTTCAGGGCATGCTCTTTGGAATCATCGTAAGTATTACCAAATAAAATAACCTCTGCATTCATACGTTTAACTGAATCAATTTTGATTTGTGGTGTTGTTTTGGGCATGACAATAATTGATTTCAAATTTAGGTGCTTTGCTGCCAACGCTACCCCTTGCGCATGATTACCAGCTGAGGCTGTAATCACGCCCAGACCTTGCTCTTCCTTAGATAAAGAAGCAATTAAGTTGTAAGCACCTCTTATCTTGTAGGAGAATACCGACTGCTGGTCTTCGCGTTTTAACCAAATTTTATTATTATGGCGTATAGAAAGCTGAGGAACATAGTCAAGCTCTGTTCGTTTTGCTACTGCATAAACCTGTTGACTGGCTTCCTGAATTAATTTTTTGTATTCATCGAACATTAGCATAAGATAACATTTAACAGCCGTTCTAACATACTTATTCATCGGAGCCGACTTATGTCACAGGACCGCAAGAAAAAAAATGCCGCAAAAATAGCAATAGATTACGTAAAAAATAATAGCATTATTGGTATTGGTACTGGCACTACCATAAATTTTTTTATCGAAGAACTTGGTAAACATAAAGGTCTTATTGACGGGGCAGTGTCTACCTCTGTTGCCACTGAAAAATTACTAAGGGAACAAAATATCCCAGTGCTCCCGCTAAATAGTGTTATCGATTTGCCAATTTATATCGATGGCGCAGATGAGGCAACACACAACAAACATCTTATTAAAGGTGGTGGTGGAGCATTAACACAAGAAAAAATTGTTGCAGCGGCAAGTAAGCAATTTGTCTGTATCATTGATGACTCAAAACTCGTGCCTTTATTAGGCGGTTTTCCGTTGCCAGTGGAAGTTATTCCAATGGCACAAAGTTATGTTGGAAGGGAAATTGCAAAACTAGGTGGTCAGCCTGAACTAAGACAGGATTTTCTAACTGACAATGGTAATATCATTCTTGATATCCACAATCTGAAGATAGAAAATCCATCAGATCTTGAAAATCAATTAAATCAAATTACAGGGGTAGTCACAAATGGTCTCTTTGCAAAAAGACCAGCAGATACACTTATCATTGCAACGGATGACAGCACCATCAAAAAATAATTGACTAACATTTTACTGTCTAGATTTTTTATTTGAGACGATTACACCAAATATTGTGTTATGGAGGACTACTTTCATTTTTTGCTCACTTTATTAAACACTAGCTTTTTTAATATTAAGTTATTCTGCAAGCCAATCTTTGGGTTTGAGAAATACATCATAAAGCTCTGCTTCTTTAGAGCCCACAGTAGGCTGCCAATTATATTCCCAACGAGCGAGTGGTGGCATTGACATTAAAATAGATTCTATACGGCCACCAGATTGCAATCCGAATAAAGTTCCACGGTCATAAAGTAAATTAAATTCAACATAACGGCTACGTCTATATAATTGAAAGTCTCTTTCCTTTTTTGAGTATGTTATATCTCGACGACGTTCAACAATAGGTAGATAGGCCTTAAGAAAATTCTCACCTACACTTTTCATAAATAAAAAACAAGACTCAAAACCCCACTCATTTAAATCATCATAAAATATCCCGCCAATGCCACGTGGTTCTTGTCGGTGCTTGAGATAGAAATATTCATCACACCATTTTTTATATTTCAAATAAGTATCATTGCCAAAACCATCGCATGCAGTCTTTGATATTTCATGCCAATGCTTAGCATCCTCAATAAATCCATAATAAGGCGTAAGATCAAATCCGCCGCCAAACCACCAGATAGGTTCTTCGCCATCTTTTTCGGCTATAAAAAACCTTATATTCATATGTGTTGTAGGGATGTAAGGATTTAGGGGATGCACTACCAATGAGTTTCCAAGAGCTTGAAATGACCTGCCTGAAAGTTCTGGTCTATGTGCTGTTGCAGATGAAGGTAAATTACTACCATAAACGTGTGAAAAATTTATCCCTCCTTGCTCAAATATCTTCCCTTGTTGCAATACGCGGGTTCTGCCACCACCGCCAGTTTCCCGTTGCCATTCGTCTTCTTTTAAGACTAAATTGCTATCTATACTAATAAATTCTGAACAAATACGCTCTTGTAAGTCTAATAAGTAATGCTTGATACTATCAATATCGATCATTTTATATCCAGTAGTTGGTAATCAAGTCTCTAGAGGTTATCCTATCACGCTTATTTTTAATGGAACAATAAGCTAGTTAGGTGCAAATATAATGAGTAATCGCAAAGCAACTGTAGAACGAAATACTAAAGAAACGCAAATAGAAGTATCGCTAATATTAGACGGCAAAGGCAAAACTGAGCTGAATATTGGTATTCCATTTCTAGAACATATGTTAGAGCAGGTCGCGCGTCATGGCTTATTCGACCTAAGTATTAAGGCAAAGGGCGATCTAGAAATTGATGCACATCACACCGTTGAAGATGTCGGCATAACACTCGGGCAAGCGTTTACACAAGCTTTAAAAGATAAGCAAGGTATTCGTCGTTACGCTCATGCCTACGTTCCGCTTGATGAAGCACTTTCACGAGTGGTAATCGATTGCTCTGGACGTCCTGGTCTCGAATACAATGCAAATTATCCTCGTGCAAGAGTCGGCGAGTTTGATATTGATTTAGTCTTTGAATTCTTTCAGGGATTTGTAAACCACGCCATGATGACTCTGCATATCGATAATATAAGAGGACGTAATTCTCATCACATCGCAGAAACCATATTCAAAGCTTTTGGACGTGCCTTACGTGTTGCAGTAGAAGTTGATCCGGCCATGAAAGATATTTTACCATCCACCAAGGGCGCGCTCTAAATAGTAATTTAAATTATGTCAAAAATCGTTGTCCTCGATTACGGTAGCAGCAATCTACGTTCTGTTGCAAAAGCGCTTGAAACTGTTGCTGAAGGTAATCATAAAATCACTGTTACTGATAAACCTAAAGTTATATTAAATGCAGACAAAGTTGTTTTCCCTGGTCAAGGTGCGATCGGTCAATGCATGCAAAGTCTAGAGGAAAAAGAACTCGATAATGTTATTAAGCAATGCATTCTAAAGAAACCTTTCCTTGGAATATGTCTTGGACTACAGTCGCTAATGGAATATAGCGATGAAGATGGTGGCACAGAAGGATTAGGAATACTACCTGGTAGCGTAATACGTTTTACTGAAAATGCGAAAGATGAAAAAAATAATACTTATAAAATTCCTTCAATGGGATGGAACCAAGTTTATCAAAGGAAAAAACATCCCCTGTGGAATGGTATAGATGATGGAACTCGTTTTTATTTTGTTCATAGTTATTATGTAAAAATGAAAAATGAAAGTGATATTGCGGCTAGTACTGATTATATCTGTCGTTACACTTCAGCGGCTTCCCGCGATAATATTTTTGCGATCCAGTTTCATCCGGAAAAAAGTCAACAGCCTGGTTTAACTTTATTGAAAAATTTTCTTGGCTGGGATGGTACTATTTAATTAAGAAGGTTTACTCTTACGTTTGCGTGAGTGTTTTCGTTTAGATTTTGTATGTTGCTTTTTCTTTGAGGGCGGTTTCTTTCTTTTTTTATTTGTTGATTCCGACTTCTCAGATAAATAACTAATATTTAATTGTTTCCCACAAACCCAGACTTTTTTCAACATATTAAATATATTTCGTGGCATTTCATTAGGTAAATCCAAGGTTGCATAATCATCATAGATTGTTACGTTCTTAATGTAACGACTCTCAACTCCTGCCTCATTACTAATAGCACCAACAATATTACTAGCCTTTACATCATGATTTATTCCCACCTCAATTCGAAAACGTTCCATATCTCTGTCTGGTTTCGCCTGCTTAGATTTTCTTCCTTTTCCAAAACTATTGGGTTTGTTTTTTTCTTTTTTCTTTTCAGGCACAATCAAGAAAGGTTCACTGCCTTTAGATAATTTTGCTAATGCCGTGGCTATACTAATTGCAGAATGGCCTGTTTCATTTTGATACTCCTCTATAATTGTACGAAATAGCTGATTATCATTAACCTCTAGGGCGTTCGTAATACTTTGTTTAAAACGCTGTATACGCTCCTGATTAATAACCTCTGCTGTGGGCATGCTCATACGTTCAATTTTCTTACTAGTTCCTTTTTCAATTATGCGTAACAAATGTTTTTCACGTGGAGTGACAAATAAAATTGTTTCTCCCTCACAACCCATTCTTCCTGTACGGCCAATACGGTGCGTATATGCTTCTGAATCACTTGGAATATCATAGTTAATAACATGACTAATACGTTTAACATCAAGACCACGAGCAGCAACATCTGTCGCAATTAACATATCTAACTCGCCAGATTTCAATCGTCTAATTGTTTGTTCTCGCAATTTTTGTGTTATATCTCCGTTTAAAGCAGTACAAGCGTAACCGCGAGCAGCAAGTTTTTCAGATAATTCGACTGTTGAAATTTTCGTACGAACAAAAATAATAATTGCATTAAAAGTCATGCTTTCAAGAATTGTTGTCAACGAATCAAGCTTCTCTCTTCCATTAACCAAGACATAACGTTGTCGAACTGT
>Ga0066852_10000097_pt1 | contig 28770 bp, 34 predicted proteins | sample ETNtaG_27_FD_67283 | JGI IMG/M metagenome (GOLD analysis project Ga0066852, IMG submission 67283) | Marine microbial and viral communities from oxygen minimum zone, Eastern Pacific Ocean - ETNP201406SV63 | ecosystem: Environmental > Aquatic > Marine > Oceanic | place: Pacific Ocean: Eastern...
GGAAATCCAGGAAAGTCTGATAGACAAAATACGATAGGACTCGAAAGACGCACGGTTACCGATAAGATGTTAGAAGAGGAAACTATAAGAATGGAATCTATTAAGCAAGAAAGATCTAAATACAAATATGATGAATGAAGCTTTTCTTACAATCGTAGATGATAAGTTATGTGTAGATCGAACCGTATTCGAATTACATGAGCTTCGAGAAGTAAAACAATACTTCCAAGAAAATGGTTATACCTCTTCTCAGTTTTATCCAGATAAAGAAAATGATGTAGATAAGTTACATTCAATCATTGAAAAAATGGGAGAATTGTCACCTGAATGTCGCGGCAATGATATTGAAAGCTTTTATTTAAATTAGATGATAAGTATTTTTGGAGATAGTTACGTTGACCCTTGCTCAGGAAGTTTACAGCAAGATAAAAGATGGTATAATAATTTAGATGAACCGACTTTTGTTTATGGGTTAGCGGGATCAAGTATAGATTGGTCTTTAGATAATTTTATTAATGGTCATGTGGAAAGAACTGGAAAAATTATTTTTATAGAATCCATACCACGCCGATTTCATTTCGAATTTTTAAAAACGCCTAAACACGATGCTGCAGTAATGTGGGAAAATGGACGCAGTTGGGAAAATGATAAATGGCTTTCACAACCAGGCATGGAATATGTTCAACAGCATAAAATGTTTATAAAGCATTTTCATTATAATTATAAAGATTATCATAAAGCAACAAAGGCAAGATGTGTTTTGAAATCCTTATCTGTACATTATGATAAAGTATTATATTTTTCAACATCTAAAAATGATAATCTTTATAGAACACCTTATATTCAATCTAATGATAAATTTGAAATAGCTGATATAATGTTGATGGATATTTCTAGAGGTGAAATTAAAAGTGATTATGATCCAGAATTTAGAGATAGGAGATCAAATCATTTTAGTGAACCAAATCATGAAATATTTTCAACATATATAAAGAGGAGGTTTAATAATGAAAGCACAGAAGATTTAATTTTTGAAAAAAATTTAATATGATTTATTGGGGAATAACGTGCGGCTCACATGATGGGGCTGTGGCCGTATATCAAGACGGTGAAATATTATTCGCAACTGATGCGGAAAGATTTTCTAGAAAAAAGAACGATCCAGAGATCCCCCAAAATCTTATCGATTATATTTTAGAAGAATATGGTGAACCTCACAAAGTTTTTTTCTATGAGAATCCATATATAAAAATGTCTCGACGTTGGCATGCAGGACAAAAACCATTTTATAAACCACCGAGTATTTCTTATCAAGCTAAACTAAAATATACCTCGCATCATTTATCACATGCTGCATATGGTTATTATACTTCTCCTTTTGATAATACAATGGTTCTAGTTATCGATGCTATTGGAGAATGGGAAACATTGACGGTATGGAAAGCTAAAGGTAAAAAATTAAAGAAACTATGGAATTGGAAGTATCCTAAATCTTTAGGTTTAATGTATTCCGCATTAACACAATATGCAGGATGGAAACCTAATGAGGAAGAATATATTATGATGGGTGCGGCAGCCAGACAAACTCATCCTTACGAACCCGTATATCAAAGAATATTTGAACTCTGGGAGAATGGTGCATCCTGGCATAAAGGTGTTGGTAAATTAGAAGAATGGACAAAGAAGCCAGAAGTTCACCCTGAAGATGTTCCCACCGCCGCGCAGGCTGTATATGAATTCATCTTTAAGAATATAGTAAAAGAAGTTAGTAATCACAAATTGAATGAAACAGGAAATATTGTTTTTGTAGGAGGATGTTCTCTAAATGTTAGTGCCAATCGATTTTTATCTGATTATTTTTCTCGCATCCATATTCCATCTAATCCTGGCGACTCTGGTTCAGCTGTGGGATGTATTCTTGCAAGAACAAGAAAGCATATTAGTCCTACTCCTTATCTTGGTTATGATATTCAAGGATCATATCCAATCGAAGAAATAATCGGTGAGTTAATAGAAAGAGGAGTTGCTGGAGTTGCAAATGGTAGATGTGAATTCGGGCCTAGAGCTTTAGGTAATAGAACTTTATTCGGTGATCCAAGAGATATCCGGATTAAAGATAAAATTAACCAAGTAAAAGGTAGAGAACCTTTTAGACCTTTTGCTCCAATGATATTAGAAGAGGATGTTTCAAAATATTTTAATGGGGGATTCTTTTCACCGTATATGAGTTGTGCACTTCAAGCAACACAAGAATTTAGAAATATGTATCCAGGTGTTGTTCATTTAGATGGAACTTCTAGATTACAAGTAGTCACTGAAGAACCACATAAAACATTATTACAAATTTGGAAAGAAGTTTCAAAATGCCCAGTGCTATTAAATACATCTTTAAATGTTAAAGGAGAACCAATTGTCAACACCAAAGAAGACGCCGCGGCCTTCACTGCGAAAACGGGTGTCAATGTTTATTCTTAAATATTATTTAAGAATTAAAGAAAAGATTTTTGGAAAAGAAAAACAAGATTTAGATCCATTTATATATGACTGAAATACCACTTTCAATGATTCATGAATCAATGCCACAGGTATTGATAGGACCTAAGGATAAGCTAATTGATTTTCCAGATACGTTAAAAATCTTTGACGATAAAAGTTATGGATTTGATTATCAGGAGCATCTGATTAGAAAAGTTTTTAATGAGATGGGGTCTGAAATACAACTCTTTTTAGTATATGAAGATTATAAAAAGAGTGCTGGATTCGATATATCAAAAGTATATCCGAAAGATTCAGCTGAGGGATTAAAAACTGTTACTAAAACTGAAGCAGCAAAGCTGACTGATCAACTAATCAGGGAAGCTGGTTGTGATCCTAAGAAAAAAGAAAATTTAATGATATATAAAAGTTGTCACTGGACACCTTTTTTGGATTTTTATATAGATAATCAATTTTGGAAAATTGAGTATAAAAAATTTATAAAAACTTTAGAACATTATAAAAAAGCTTTTTATAGTTTCAACCATTGTCATCTGGACGATCAAGAAATCTTTAATCACATGATAATATGAAAATTGGAATAGTCGGCTGTAGTCACAGTGCAGGTGTTTCTGAAAACGGGCTCTTAAAAAAATCGGGTGGGTTTAATGCATGGAAAGGATGGCCGAGAGAATTGGCTAACGCATATCCTCAACACGAAGTTCATTTATTTGCTTCCCCAGGTGGAGGGCAAAATAATATGGAATCGGCTTTGAGAACTTGCCTCATTGAAGATGTTGATATGGTGCTTCTTCAATTTACAACACAACGACAATTATATCCAACACAAATAGATCGATCTTCAAAGAAGAACGATGGGTCTATAGATTCTTGGTATACTACTCAACGAAAAAAGAATTTTATTTTACGCCAGCAAAAAATAAGATCCCTTTCTATAAAGAATTATGTTGTTGAACGCAAGTGTGTTATGGTAGGTGGCCATTTCGATCCTAAAAATAAAATAGAAGAAATAAAAAAACTCCATGTTAACGCATATGAATTACCTAAAGTCCTATTAGATATATTCATCGATAATGATTATTTTAATGAGATGGCTGAAACTTTTTATAATTGTAATAAATTATATAAGAAAATATTTAAACATTTTTATTCAATGTTGTGGGTACCAACTTATAATTACGGGCCATTAAGTTCCAGAGCGGATTCCATTGTAGAGATAGAAGATAAGGTCCCCCTTTTTGTATCTGAATTTTTAACAGGAAAGAATCTTAAAGGCAAAGTTGATTGGCCTGAAACAATATATGATTGGCTAGGAAAACATTGGGCAAAAGGATTAAAGTTGAGCGAAGAAGATGCCAGAAGAGTAGTGTATCATGAATATAAAAAATATAAAGGTCATCTAGGGGAAGATGCACAACGAGAAGTTTTATTTGAATATATTTTAGGTCACGATAAATTGAAAGATGCCCTTGAAAAAGAAGCATAAACATCTACAGTTCTTAAATCATAGTTCATTATTATTAACTACATCTAAAACTAAAATCCTATGTGATCCTTGGTTTAAAGGTACAGCTTTTAGTGATGGGTGGTCATTATTATACGATGAGTCTCATAACATTAATGAGTTAGATTTTGACTATATTTGGATGTCACATGAACACCCTGATCACTTTTCAATACCCACATTGCGAGAACTGAACAAAAATTGTACTTTTCTTTTTCAAGAAACAAAAGATAAGAAAGTAAAAAAGTATCTTGAAGAAAAAGGTCATTCAGTAATAGAGCTAAAGAATAAAGAAGAAACAAAAATTGGTGATTTAAAGATTACATGTATTGTATGTGATGGCTTTGATTCAAGCTTGTTAGTAAAATATCCAGACGGTAAGGTTTTACTAAACATTAATGATGCAATGGTATTAGATGATATAGAAGTTGATAAAGTTGATTTACTTACATTCCAATATAGCTATGCAAACTGGGCTGGCAATAAAGGTGATAAAAAAATACCTAAGTATCTTCAGAGTATAATTGATGATAAGAATGATAAGGCAATAGCAAAGTTTAAACCAACTGCTATTATGCCATTTGCGAGTTTTGTATATTTCTCACATGAAGAAAACTTTTACTGGAATGACAATAATTGGATAGATCATGTGTTTAACAAATATGGGGATAATAGAACTACTTTAATATTCCCCTTTCCAGATCAATCAATATCATTAAACAATCTTGAAGTGAAAACATATTATGTTCATAATCAGTCTGCAAAGACATTTTGGAAAGATAAACGTAAGAATCTAATTATAAAAGATAAAGTTAAGCCACTATCTTTAGATCAGATTGAAGATTGTTATTTGAAGTTCAATAAAAAACTAAATCAAGAAAATACTATTGATAGTGATCTCTCATTAAATATAAAAATTAATGACCTAGATAAGATTATTAAGGTTGGATTAGTAGAGACCTCATTTGAAGTAGTTGATGAAGAAGAGACGATTAGTGTCTCATCTGAAACTGCAGGCTTCTTATTTTCTCAATTATATGCAAGAGGTACAGTATGTGTTAATTCAAGGGTGTCATTCAATTATAAAACAGCCCACAAATTCTTTCTGTTCTTTTTTATACCTTATGCAAACAATATTGGAATATATTTTAAACAGTTTCCAAAAGATGCATATACATCAATAATGAAAACAGTAGTAATGAGTGCAATCAATTTTGTATCTAGATTTTAATATTATAAATATAGATTTACAATTGGCTCTGGGGGTTGGATTCGAACCAACACACACACTTTGCTCCCACTAGGTGTGCAACATGCAAACAACATGTCGTGTCTACCAATTTCACCACCCCAGAGTAAATTATCCATTCTTTAACTGAATGGCATTTATAAGCCTCGTAAGACCTATTCCACCACCATATCTTGGAAAAAATTTATGACTTAAAAATTCTTCTAGTTCTTTTTCTACTCTCTCTTCGCCAAATAGTTCAAATAATAATTTAGCATATCCACCATCAGAAATAGTATAGAATTGATCTCTCATTTCCTCTACATCAGCGGACCTCTCAGCCGATCCAATGGTTTCCATTCCTCCCATAATAACATCGCATTTATTAGCAAGGTCACCTTCTTTTTTCATATTCCAAAAAGGCGAAGTAGAATAAGGGAATCTCGTTATAAATCCGACTCCGGAAGGATGGATATCTGATATCATTTGCTCGTGTTCATGATCTAATTCATCGACTCCAAATTCCTCACACCACATATCATAACCTTTTTCAGGTATTGGCGGTGCAATATCGAAACCTAGGTGATCGATTAGATCTCTTTCCATTTGCAGTAAATCGTCGAAATTACCTGGTGCTTCAAATTCAAACATGGGGAATATAATTTCATGTCTTCCTTCAACAGGATTCTTTTCTGTTCTATAAGAAGTTGAAACACAGAAGCATCCCTTAAGATCTGGATTGGTGAGTAATTCATATTCTAACCACATCTGACCTGTTTGAGGTAAGGGCCATATGATATCGTTATAATTATATGTTGCGACAGTTGTTGGATCTTCGCATGCTGCTAATATGGATAATCTGTTTTGGGTGTGAACTTCTAGAAAACCGCGGGAATGAAAAAAATTACGAAGGCTGGTAACTACATTATCAAAATCAGTTGGTGTTATTAAACTCGTCAATTTGTTCCTTTCATATTAAAAAATATTAATCATAAATTCCTTAAATCTATATATTTATCGAATCAAGAATTGATCGATCGATCTGATCGAAATAAAAAAAGTGCGTAAACTGTTGTAATCATTATAGATATTTATGCGCTTTTTCGTTGACATTTTGGGCTCGATGTGATATAATATATATAAAGAATGAGAGAATCATTCACAGACCGGTAGCAACTGCCGAAGCGAAGAGTTGGGTGGGTAGGTGGAAATTCAACAATCAGAGAGAGAGATTATGGGAATTGCGAAGAAAGAATATAACGAAACGAAAATTGGTGTTGAAGAAGTTGAAGCAGGTATTCAGCATTTGATGAAATGGGGAATGAAGACCTTTAAAGACCACACTGGCGATTGGGTCGAGGTTCGGACTTCCGGTCAATTGAATCTGTTTTCAGATGAGATTGAACCAATTCCACATCCTGTGGATTGCTAACGAATAATGTATCCCTTAAGAATGGGAACGCCCTGGCTTTGAGGTGAAAACAAATGGAAGTAACTTTAGGGTTGGGGCAACAATTTAATAGAGAGAGATTATGAACGAACGAATACACACAGTAAATGATTTTATAAGTGCTTGTGCGAGGATCATCCAAATGGAGAATCCTGAAGAAGCAGATGAATCAATACACCGAGTAGAGAACCAGGTCGTTGACTGGATGGTTGATGAAGATACTCGGGTTTCAATTAATCAGATGATTGAAGCAGTTAACGAATCAATTGGAATGCGACATGAATTTAGCATCCACAATTATTAGAGAGAGATAATATGACAGAATTGCTGGAACAAAAATCCATTTTAGCAAAACTTATGGCGTCAGAAAATATATCTGTCCGCCATGCTAAAGTACCAACAGCTGGGTTTAACCCAAAGACGAGAACTTTGATTTTGCCTATTCTTAAAGAGATGGAAGGTGATGTCTATGATTTGTTCGTCTGTCACGAAGTTGGACATGCGTTGAATACACCGGCAGAGGGTTGGCATAGTGTTATTGAAAAAAGAGGTCCTAACTATAAGGGATTCTTGAATGTTGTAGAAGATGCGAGGATCGAAAAACTGATCAAAAAGAAGTTCGCAGGCGCTGGAAAGGCAATGGCTAAAGGATATAAGATATTAGTTCACGAAAGAGACTTTTTTGGTCTCAAGAAAGATAATATTGATATCAATTCTTCATCGCTGATCGATAAACTCAATATTCATTTTAAAGGTGGTCCTTTGGAGAACGTTCAGTTCTCTGAGGAAGAGAGACCATTTATTAAAAAAATGGAAGACCTTGAAACTTGGGAAGATGTTGAAAAGTTAACCGAAGAGCTTTGGAATTGGGCTGAAGACAATGAAGAAGATCAGATGTCCTGTACTGATGATATGTCAGATTCAGAATATTATGAAGAAGATGAGGATGATGAAGATTCTGATGATTGGGATTTCGATGAAAGGATGAGAAGGCAAAGGGAAACAGATGAAGAGAATGAATGTAACGCTCCAGTAGATAATTGTGATAACGAAGAAGAATCTAAGGGAGAAAATAAAGAAGATGAAGAAGGGCAAAGTGAGAACCAAACAGCACCTCAGGATTCTGTAGATAAAAAAGAAGAAGAAGGTGATGAAGACGGAAATACACAGTCCTCAGGTACGCAGGGAGGGTATGATCAATGGTATGAAGATGACCCTTGGAAATGGCAGCGCGAACCGAAATCAGAAACAGATAAGAATTTTCGTGTAAATGAAATTGAATTGATTTCAGAGGACGCAATGGATTTAGTGTATTATAATGCACCGACGATCGATCTAAAGTCTAAGGAGTTGATTATTAATTATAAGACATTACTGAAAAGAACTCAGGAAGCTATGGATACTCGAAGAGATTATTTGATAGCTAATCATAGAAACGATGGCGAAGAGCTCTGGGATAGAGAATATGAATTATCAATAGGATATGCGAGACAGTATCTAAAATATGTAGATAGTGAGAACAAGCCTGTTGTTAATTATTTGGTAAAAGAATTTGAAATGAAAAAGAAAGCGGCTGAATATAAAAGATCAATGACTGCTAATTCAGGTGTTATAGCGCTCTCAGATATTCACAAGTACAAATATTGTGATAATATTTTCAAGAAGATCACTGTTGTTCCGGAAGGTAAGAATCATGGACTCTATTTTCTGATGGATTGGTCAGGATCGATGAATGATAAAATAATGCCAACATTGATTCAGTTATATCAACTGATAGATTTTTGTAGAAAATGTAATATCTCACATGAAGCTTATGCGTTCACCGATTACGCGCATGATAATGAAGGCAATGAGGTTAAAGAAGAGGAATTTGGCAAGCCCTATAAACCAATTATAGATTCATTGGCAATAGGCGATCCGAGAACTCAATTGGTTGAAATATTTTCCAATAAGATGACTGCTAAAGAATATAAAGCACAGCGCGAGTATCTTTTGATGTCATTACTACGATGTGATAGAGATTATCAAAGTGCAACGTGGGTTGATGAAAAGAAACAGAGAGCGAAGTGGAAGAGAGAGGTAGAAGGAAAGAATGTAAAAGATCCAGTCGAAACGATTCCATATAAGATTTTCAGTACTTGGGGTTATGAAAATAAAGTTCAAACTTCATGGGAATGGCATTCAATTGGTCGAAACATCCGCTGGCCATTACAACGACTTTGTGGGACACCTTTGAATGATGCGATTATGATAAGCACAGCAAATGTTAAAAGGTTTCAGAGAGAAAATAATTTGGATATTGTTAATACAATTATTCTTACAGATGGAGAATCTAATTCCTCACATAATGTTTGGACGGATTACGATACTAACCACGGAATGTTTAACAAACGAATAAACACTTATGTGGATGAAAATAGAATTAAAATCAAATTGGTAGATCCGGAAACGAAAAAAGTTTTTGAGTGGACAGATTCGCACGGTTCTCAGCAAACGGAAAACTTTCTCAATTATTATAAATTCAAAACAGGTTCGAATATTTTAGGGTTCTTCCTGACATCAGCAGCTGGTGAAGCAGGTCGCAAAGTCGGCTGGAGTGAATGGGAACGTGAAGGAAAAAGTCAGTATAATCGAGAAGGATTTGTAATTGTTGAAGACAGAGGATATGATGAACTCTATATAATTAAATCACACGCAACTGTAGCAATGGAGGAAGGAATAAAAATCGACACAAGTAAGACAAACTCAACTGCATCGATCGCTCGAGCGTTTAAAAAGTTTCAAAAAGGAAAGCTGGATAAGCGAATAATGCTTCAGAGATTTGCAGAAAAGGTGGCTTAATGCAATTTTGTTTCATAATGATTTCAATGAGATACCTTTAAGTGATTGAAATCGTTGACAAACAAAACCGTTGACATTTTGATAAGAATGCTGTATAATATATACATAATAACAATAATATCATAAGCGAGAGAGGTTATATGATGAACAGAGAACAAATAGTTGAAACCTGGAAAACCAAACACGGTGAACAAACGATCTTAGATCGTTCTCAAATAAATGAGATTGCTGAGGATTTGGATTTCACTGAGCCTAATCAGAATTTTCTAGGTAAACTTCGAATAGGACGAAACCAATTTTCAATTGCAAATTATGGAAAAAATATGACGGCGCCAGCTGCTAAGTGGGGCGATAAGTTCCGCAAACCGAAAGCGCTTAAAGATATTAAAGAAGTGCAACACGAAACCACAATTAAGAAAGTAGATGAGAGCATCTCTTTCGTTCCCGAAAAAGATCCTAACTATATTAAAGCAGGTTATTATAAGGAATTGATACAGATATTCAAATCTGGAATGTTTGTACCTTCTTTTATTACTGGCTTATCTGGAATGGGTAAAACCAAAGAGGTTTTCGAAGCCGCAGCCGGCACGAAACGCGAATTAATTCGAGTTAATATTACCATTGAAACAGATGAAGATGACCTTTTAGGTCACTATGTTTTGAAAGATGGTGAGACCATTTGGGAAGACGGACCAGTTATTGTTGCGATGGAACGTGGTGCAATATTACTTTTAGATGAGATTGACCTTGCCTCAAATAAGATCATGTGTCTCCAACCAGTACTCGAAGGCGGAAGCATTTTCTTGAAAAAGATTAATCGTCTTGTAAAACCATCTCCAGGATTTAACATTGTCGCGACTGCTAATACAAAAGGAAAAGGTAATGATGATGGAAGATTCATAGGTGCAAACATTCTCAATGAAGCTTTCCTTGATCGTTTTCCAATTACATTCGAACAAGATTACCCTCCAACACATGTCGAGAAGAAAATTGTTAATAAGATTCTTGAGAATCATGGAGTAACAGATAATGAATTCGTTGACCATTTGTGTCAGTGGACTGATGTTATTCGCAGGACATTTGCTGATGGTGGGATTGATGAAATTATCTCCACTCGTCGTTTAATTAACATCGTCACATCGTACATGATATTCCAGAACAAGGAAAAGGCGATCGAATTTTCGATCAATCGATTCGATGATGATACGAAAACAGGTTTCATGGATCTTTGGACTAAGGTAGATCCTAGTGCAACACCTGATGAGTTAGAGGATAATAGCATGCACGTACAAGATGGTACGACAAACCCTGAACCCGATGAAGAACCTAATTCATAATAAAATAAATTTAATCCTTGACATTATATACATTATCAGCTATAATCAATACAAATAGTTGATAGTGTATGTTTGTGTTTAGTTAACGAGATAATAGAGGAGTTTAATGCAGATTGAAGTACCAATAGCAGATTTAAGAAAGAAAAAGATATTTGTTGCAACGCCAATGTATGGTGGTATGTGCAGTGGAATGTATACGAAAGCGTGTGCTGATTTAGCAACAACCGCTACAAAGTATCAAATAGATCTTAAATTCTTTTATCTGTTTAACGAATCATTAATTACTAGAGCTCGAAATTATTGTGTCGATGAGTTCTTGAGATCAGAATATACTCATCTCATGTTCATTGATAGCGATATTTGTTTCGATCCAAACTACGTTCTAACATTAGCCGCTCTATGCGATGAAACAAAACCAATTGTTGGTGGCATATATCCTAAGAAGTGTATTGCTTGGGAAAAGGTACGTAATGCTGTTGATAAAGGATTAGCCGATGAAAATCCAATGCTCCTCGAGAAATTTACAGGCGACTTTGTCTTTAATCCAACTGGCGGAACACAAACAATATCCTTATCAGAACCCGTAGAAGCTTTGGAAATTGGAACAGGGTTTATGATGATTCGGAGAGAAGCTTTAGAAGAATTTGCGAAAGCATATCCTAAGTTTCGATATAAACCAGATCATAATCGATCAGACCATTTCGATGGTTCCAGATATATTCATGCATTTTTTGACACCATTATTGATAATGATCAATGGATGGGAGAAGGTAAATCTGAAGGGTCTGATCGTTATCTTTCGGAAGATTATATGTTCTGTCAACTATGTCAGAAGATCGACATTAAAACTTTTTTATGTCCTTGGATGAAATTACAGCACGTTGGAACATATGTGTTTAATGGTAATTTGCCAGATATGGGCGCATTAGAATATGCCGCTCACGGATATGATACTGAGAGTAGACCTTTCTTAGAAGATCGTAAAAAGAAGTTATCATCGCAAGGGATGAATAGAAAGGATAGGAGGGCTCTTGCGTCTAAAAAGCGAAAAGATAAAAATAAGAAAACTACTAAATTAAAAACATCACCTACAGAAAGCCCCAACCATATATAGGAATAAAATGATTATACATAATGAGACTATCGAAGTATTGAAGAACTTTGCTGAGATTAATCAGAGCCTGGTTATCGAAGCTGGAGACACAATTAAGACAGTCAGTGAACAAACAAATGTTTTAGCAAAAGCTAAACTCAACCAAAGCTTTCCTCAGGATTTTGCTATATATGATTTGAATAAATTTTTAGGAGTGCTTTCTTTATTCACAGAACCACAATTTGAGTTTAGTGAAAAATCAGTCACCGTTCAATCCAGTGTTGATGCAAATAATTTTCAAGCTGGTGATTCTGTTGCTGAATATCAATTCGCAAATATGAGTCTCTTTGAAAATGAGAAAAAGATTCTCGCGAAGGATATTCAATTGCCATCTGAAGATGCAGACTTTAGATTAGATGAAAAGTTTTTCATTGCAATAATGAGGGCAGCAGGAGTAATGAGTTTACCTGAGATCGCGGTAGTAGCAAGCGACGGAAAACTTAAAGTTCAAGCGAATGATTCTAAGACATCTGTGGATAGTTACGCAGTCGATTTAGGACCTTCGGATGCCAATTTTAGAATGATTTTCAAACTAGAAAATCTTAAACTTTTGAAAGGGTCTTATGATGTTAAGATATCAGATAAAGGCTTAGGACATTTTAAAAATATCAGTAGAGAACTTGAGTATTGGATTGCGACTGAACAAACAACATAAGGATTATGGCAGATAATATATTATGGGTAGAAAAATACCGACCACAAAAGGTATCAGAATGTATTTTACCAGAACATCTAAAAGAACCGTTTGAATCTTATGTAGCTTCAGGTAATATACCGAATCTTCTTTTATGTGGTGGACCTGGCATGGGGAAGACTACAGTTGCGAAGGCAATGTGTAAAGAGATCGGCTTAGACTATTTGATTATCAATGGTTCTCAGGAATCTGGTATTGATTTATTAAGAGTTAAGTTAGAAAATTATTGCAGCAGCGTTTCATTGATTGGTGGTCGCAAGGTAGTTATTATAGATGAGGCTGATTATTTGAATCCTCAATCTACACAACCAGCAATGCGTGGCTTTATTGAGCGATTCGCTGATAACTGTAGTTTCATTTTCACATGTAATTATCTTAATAGAATTATCGATCCTATTCATTCTCGATGTTCGGTGGTTGAATTTAAGGTAGATAAAAAAGAATCTCCTAAGATAGCGCAACAGTTATTAGAGAGAATCACAACAATTCTTAATGAGAATAAGGTTGAGTTTAACGAAAAGGTTGTTGTTGAACTCATTATGAAGTATTATCCTGATTTTAGAAGAACATTAAATGAATTACAGCGTTATAGTAGTAGTGGACAGATTGATAGTGGAATCCTCAGTTTGCTCTCAGATAGCGATTTTAATGCGCTTATTAACGCGTTAAAAGAAAAGAACTTCACAAAGGTACGTAAATGGGTGGTTGACACAAGTCATACAGATGCTAGGACAGTATATAGAAAATTATATGATAATTTACATGAGCATTTGACACCTAATACATTACCACCCGTAATACTCTTATTAGCTGATTATCAATATAAGAGTGCATTCGCGGCCGATCAAGACATAAATCTTACAGCATGTTTAATTGAAATCATGGTAGAAGGACAATGGCAATGAACCCCTTTGACTTTGTAAATGATATTAATTACAAGAAGAAAGATTTATTGAAAGACGATATAGATAATCAATTAGAAAGTCAATATAAACCGTTTCTCGTTAATCGATCTTTAAGTTTTAACTTCGATACGATTCTCCAAGCTAATGAGATGAATATTAGAACTTATCTGGATAGCAAGCTTCAATACCACTATTTGCTAAATATTATCAGACCCAAGAATAGATTTGGTCGATGGCTCAAAGCTGAAAAGTACGAAGCCATAGATCTTATCGTTGAACATTATGGATACAGCCTTCAGAAAGCGCGAGAGGTTGTTGATATCTTCAGTGATGAGGATCTGAATAATCTTAGGCAAGAATTATTTACAGGTGGATTGAAGGAGAACAATGAGTGTAGAGATAGAATCTCTAGTCGAAATCAAGTTGAAACAGCCCGATGATTTTTTAAAGGTAAAGGAAACACTAACTAGAATAGGTGTGGCTTCTAAGAAGGATAAGATATTATATCAATCTTGTCATATACTTCATAAACAAGCCAGATATTACATCGTTCATTTTAAAGAATTGTTTATGTTAGATGGAAAACCATCTAATTTTTCGGATAATGATGCCGCAAGGCGTAATACAATAGTCAATTTATTAGCCGAATGGGATCTGGTTCAGAAAGTTGATAGTGAAAAAATTAATGATGATAACGTAGTTCCAATTAATCAATTAAAGATTATATCTTTCAAAAAGAAAGATGAATGGGATTTAGTTGCGAAATATAATATAGGTAATAAAAAACATGACGACATTAAGTTTGAAAGCCCATAAATTATATCCAGACGTAAAGCTTCCAGTATTTTCCACAAAAGGTTCAGCATGTTTTGATATACATGCATATTATACACCGGAAATAGGATGTAGGTTTTGGAATGATAATAGAAAAGATTTTATTGAAAGACACGATAAAAATATAACAATACATCCTTTTCAAAGAGTCTTAGTGCCGACAGGAATTATTTTAGATATACCACCTGGACATTCAGTAAGAATACATCCAAGATCCGGAACAGCGATTAAACAAGGAATGAGTTTTATTAATTGCGAAGGAGTGATAGATTCTGATTATGTTGAACCATTATTCATTCCCGTGGTTAATTTATCAGATGTTCAGTCGATCGTTATAAATAATGGTGATAGGATCGCACAAGGAGAACTTGTGAGAGATTTACATTATAATATAGAAGAAATTAAGTCTCCGCCTAAACAGAAAACCAGCCGTGATGGTGGTTTTGGAAGTACAGGCAAATGAGACGTAAAGTAGTAGGGCACAGTTTTGACTTAGAAGTTTTTGAAGAAGTTATAACTGATCCTGAAACCGGCACTACAGAGTTTGACGAATGTGGAACATATAGTGCCAACTCCATAATACACTTATTATGGATTGTGTTCAAACATAGATTTGAACATTTTATAGCAGGAGAAGGTTGGAGAGACTAATCTTCTCTTAATACAACATTGAGAATTGCTTGCGTAAGGGTTCTCGATGATCTTATTAACGTCTTTGCTTAAAGAAGGAGGACATATGTTAACAACTAACGCACTTTCCATGTTTCCCACCCATAAACAGTTAGAACAAGCATTAGGTCGATCAGTAGGTTTTGATAATCTATTTGATAGATTCATTGAGTGTAGTAACACTATTCCTAATTCAGGATACCCACCTTATAATCTTAAAAAGGATGGTGAGGATTATACTCTTGAAGTTGCTGTTGCGGGATTATCCGAAAAGGACCTTTCGGTAAATGTTGAAGATGGAACGTTGACTATTTCAAGTCAAACGGAAAAATCTGAAGAAGAATTTCTTCATCAGGGAATCGCCAGACGCTCTTTTAAGAGGTCCTGGACTCTTGCTGATGATATGGTAGTTAAAGCCGCTAAATTAGATAGTGGAATGCTAACCATTGCCTTAGAACGAATTGTTCCTGAGGAAAAGAAATCAAAGCAGATCCCTATTGTTACGAAGTAATATCGTAAATCCAAAAGAGGGTGCGTTATAAATATGCATATAGAATTATGTTTAACAAACCCTCTTTTATAGTTGACATTTCAGTTGTTTTCAACTATAATTATACAATAGGAATTTACAATGAGCGCAATAAAGTTATTAAATACGGATGAAGATATTAGAGTCGCACCTAACTTTACTCTTCCTGAACTTGTGAAAAGTTCAACAGCAGAAAGAATGGGAATATCAAATATGCCCGATTCTGCACAGATTTTAGTTAACCTCGTAAATGTTGCAAATCATATTTTACAACCGGCAAGAGATGAATTCGGACCACTGCGTGTGAATAGTGGCTATAGAGGGCTTGCTTTGAATAAGGCAGTTGGTGGATCTAAGACAAGTCAACATTGTTTTGGTGAAGCAGCTGACTTTGAAAGTTCCAGGATAGGTAATTATAAATTAGCATGCTGGGTTAGAGACAATTTAGATTTTGATCAACTAATTTTAGAATTTTATACTCAAGGCGAACCCAGTAGCGGTTGGGTACATTGCTCTTATAAAACAAATGGCCAGAATCGCAAAAAGATTAATACTGCTTTGAGAATTAAAGGAAAAACTGTTTACAAGCCAGGATTAATTCAATGAACAGATTATTAATACTTCCTCTTTTAATATATCTTCAATTTCTTTATCTGATTGGAGCATATAGGGGTAGGAGCAAGATTGATGATCAGATATTATGGACACGAAAGAAATTAGAATCTTACGGACATAAACTAGACTACAGTAAAATCGACTACTTCCAAAAATGAAATTTTATACAAATGTACACCAAGTCGGTGATCATGTTTTAGTGAGAGGATATGAAAATGGTCAACGTTTCGATGATCGTATTGAATATCATCCCACAGTATATATCCCCACTCAAGAAAAATCAAAGTTTAAAACTATTGATGGTAAAACATTAGCACCTATCAAACCAGGCACAATAAAAGAAACAAGAGACTTTATTCGTAAGTATGATGGGGTAGAAAATTTCCAAATTTACGGAATGACTGCTTGGAGATATAGTTATATTTACGATGAGTTCCCTAAGGATAGGGGAATTGATTATGACTTTTCACAATTAATAGTTGCTAGTATTGACATAGAGGTTGCCTCAGAACATGGATTTCCAGATCCAATACCCGCTTCTGAAGAGATACAAGCAATAACTGTTGGAGCAAAAGGAAAATATTACGTGTTTGGATGTGGTGAATACAATAATACAAACCCCGCTGTTGAATATTTTCATTGTGCAGATGAGAATCATTTGATTGAAGAGTTTCTTTCATTTTGGGAAAAGTTAGCACCAGACATTGTTACGGGATGGAATATTCAGGGATTTGATATACCATATTTGGTTAATAGAACTAGTAGATTATTTGATAAAAAGACTGTTAAAAGATTATCGCCTTGGAGAATGGTTAATGAACGATCAACAACTTTTAGAGGTAGAGAAACAATCTTTCATGATCTTATTGGAATATCTGTAATTGATTATATAGATGTATACAGAAGGAATTCACCACCATCAGAAAGCTATAGATTAGATTATATTGCTTCCGTTGAATTAGGTGAAAGGAAATTGTCTTTCGAAGAATATGGAAACCTTCATACATTGTATAAAGAGAATTATCAATTGTTTATCGATTATAATATTAAAGATACTCAGTTAGTAGAACGATTAGAAGAAAAGAAAAAATTAATAGAGATGGTGGTTGCACTGGCTTATGAAGCAAAGGTTAACTATCAAGATACATTTGGAATGGTTATGATGTGGGAAGTGATTCTTGCAAATGATCTAATGAATAGAAATATAATAGTACCACCTAAAAAAGATAATACAAAAAATGCGGCTTACACCGGCGCGTATGTAAAAGAGGTTCAAGCAGGCTTACATAATTGGGTTGTTAGTTTCGATTTAAATAGTCTATATCCTCATTTAATCATGCAATACAATGTTAGTCCTGATACTATTTTAACAGGTGTTACAGAGCCATGTCGAGTCGATTCTTTATTGCATAAGGAAATAGATTTAAACAAATATTATGATAAAGATATTATCATCGCTCCTAATGGACAAGGATTCAGAAAAGATGTACAAGGATTCTTGCCTAGAATAATGCAAGAGAAGTATGATAATCGCGTCATCTTTAAAAAGAAGATGATTGAGGCTAAGAAGAAATTAGAGAAAGCGACTGATCCAGATGAAATAGAAAAATTAAAAAAAGAAGCAGATTCCTTTGGCAATAAACAAACAGCTATGAAGTTAATGCTTAATAGTGTTTATGGTGCTTTCGGGAATCCATATTTTAGATTCTTTGATTTGAGAATATCTGAAGCTATTACATTAGGGGGGCAACTCAGTATTCGTTGGGCAGAATCGGTGGTCAATAATTATCTTAATAAAGTTATGGAGACAGAAGAAGAAGATTATGTACTCGCATCGGATACTGATTCCCTCTATATTACTTTAGGGAAGTTAGTAGAAAAAGTATTTCCGGAAAATCCAGATCCCACAAAAGTTATTAATTTTCTAGATAAGGTATGTGAAGAGAAGCTCCAAGGAGTGATTGATAATGGATATGCGGATCTCGCAAATTATACAAATGCTTTTGATCAGAAGATGTTTATGAAAAGAGAATGTCTAGCTGACAAAGGAATATGGACAGGGAAGAAACATTATATTCTTAATGTCCATGATAATGAAGGAGTGAGATATACTAATCCACGACTTAAAGTTATGGGGATCGAATCTGTTAAATCCTCAACGCCAACATCTTGTAGAGATAAGTTGAAAAAGTCTTTTGATATTATCATTAATCAAGATGAGGCAGCCATTCAAAAATTCATCGCGGATTTTAGAGAACAGTTCGAAAAAGAACCTATCGAAAATATTGCGTTTCCTAGATCAGTCAAGGGAATTGAAAAGTATAATGGTGGTAAAGATATTTACGGTAAAGGGACACCTGTGCACGTAAAAGCAACTCGCTTATATAATCACTATTTAAAGCAGAAGCAGTTGCATAAAAAACATCCTTTTATTCAAGAGGGTGAAAAGATTAAATTTGTCTATTTAATACAGCCCAATCCTATCAGGGATAGTGTCATCGCTATGATGGAAGGTTTACCTGAAGAATTTGGGCTACATGATTATATTGATTATGAAAAGCAATTTGAGAAGTCTTTTAGAGGTCCATTGAATGAAATTTTAAAAGTAATTGGATGGTCACCAGAAAAAACTAGCTCATTAGAGTCGTTTTTTGTATGATAAATAAGTAATAAGGTTTGTTATGAAGGACATGAGAAAACTATGGTATAGCTGGCAGGAAATGTGTTTGGATGTAAATCAGCTCTGTCGTGACATTACATTGGATAAGTTTGAACCTGACGTTATCGTCGGTTTGAGCCGCGGAGGTTTAACTCCAGGCGTTATGATGTCTCACTGGTTAAAAAAACCGTTTAAGCCTGTGAAAAGCGCTCTTAGAGATTTTCCCGAATGGGAAGATTATCTGCCAAGGAAGACAGATAAGAGGGTATTAATTATAGATGATATATGCGATAGTGGTGAAACATTTGAGCGCATATCTCAATATATAAACGGGCCGAGAGAAAACACGCCTTTACAACTTCAGTGTGACGTAAGATTTGCATCACTCTGGTGGAATAATGAGGTAGATTTTAAACCTCATTACTATGTTAGAGAAGTCGCTAAAGATACTGAGAAACTTTGGATACATTTTCCTTGGGAATCTTGGTGGAGTGCTCCGCTAACACTATTTAAACAATCCTAACAATAATGGAGTCATAACACATGTTAGATCAAGCAATAGGTTGGATTAAAAGCCTAACAGAAGCAGGACTCGCGCTAATAGCATTAGGCGTGGTTCTTCAAATTCTTTTTGGAGCAGCTGTACCTTTTATTGGCCTCGACGTCATCGGTTCAGTTACCTCTTTAGTTAAATCCCTTGGTTCAGAAGGATTAGTTGGTTTAGTGGCCATCTGGGTTCTCTGGGGAATTTATTCTAAGTAACAACACTTAAGAAATGGGGCTTCGGCCCCCTTTCTGAAATTTAAATAATGAAAAATGTCATTTCAGGTTCCGATAATTAATTTTAAAAGTGATTCTTGTGAAGAGCAAATGTATAATGCTTATACAACTGCGGGATTCGCAGTATTCACTAATGTTTATGATGAATGGTTATCGGAATTCCAAGACTGGAAATATCTTACAGAAGAGTTCTTTCAATTACCATTAGATGTGAAAAAGAAATATGTATATAATGGAGTAAAGGGTTCATCAACATGTCGTGCAGGCTGGGGTGAGATGGGATATATTCAGAGTCGAGATGGTGATTCGAAAGAATCATATAATTGGATTGAACCAGCAAGAATGCAAGAACAATATTGGCCTACAGAAATTCCAAAGTTTAAATCATTAGCTCAATCTATCCTTCAGATTTCTCAACGTCTATCTTATCAATTTTTCAATAAGTTTGAAAGTATATTCAAACATAAAAAAGGATATTTAATAGATAAGCATATGAGTGGTTATGTTAATATGAGAATGTTTCATTACCCAGCGCATGAGAGGCAAGAGGAACATGAGTCTGGAGGAGAACATACTGATTATGGTTCTATTACTTTACTCTTTCGTTTCGATGATGTTGGTGGTCTACAAGTACAGGATAGAGAAACGGATGAATGGATTGATGTTCCTATAATAAAAAATTCAACAGTATTAAATATTGGAGACATGTTTCAAAGATGGTCTAATGACACATTAAAGTCAACTAATCATAGGGTTGTTAATACAGTTCATGCAAAATCTCGTTATTCAATGCCTTATTTTATAGATCCTGGTTATAATGTATTAATTAAGAATTTTACAAACGACCCGGATAAACATTCCCCAATTACCACCGATGAATATTTTAAACAGACACTAGCTCAACACAATATCGAACAGAGTTGGGAACAACAGATTAATTAAAAAGGAATATTATGATGCCCTTAGCAATTGGATTATTTAATGTCATTTCTGGATTAGTAGTTGACAGAGCCACAGACTTAGCAAAAGAACATGTGGATAAAATGATAAATGATGTCCTACCAAAAGATACAAAAAAAGCTTTAGATAAAATTATTAAAGAAGATCCCGCGCATGCATTTAAAGATGCAAAATCAGCATTACAGGGTGCAGTAGAAGGAAAATTGCCCGTCATTAAAGCTGACGGAACAGTCTTACCAATAGAATTTACAGTAAAAGTTTCATATGACCCTGGCACTGGTAAAATTGACATTAAAAAGTCTTGATTTTTTTTATTGGTTATATTATAATAGAAGTTTATATAATGATTAAGTGAAAGGTGATATGAGTGATTATTTCGGAGAAATGTTAAAAGTAACTTCAAACGAGTTCGGATCAATTGTGAAGGATGGTGTTGAAGCAGGCGATGTAGAAAGTTTTATTGATTCAGGTTCATATATTTTAAACGCATTACTTTCAGGGAGTATTTACGGTGGGCTACCTTCTAACAAGATTACAGCATTCGCAGGTGAAAGTTCTACTGGAAAAACCTTTTTTGTATTGGGTTGCGTCAGACAGTTTCTCGCAGATAATCCTACTGGTGGGGTTATATATTTTGAAAGTGAATCTGCCTTAACTAGAGATATGATAGAATCAAGAGGAATTGATTCGTCTAGAATGGTTATCTTACCTGTTGCAACAGTTCAGGAATTCAGGACACAAGCAACGAAAGTTTTAGAAAGACATTTAGAAGAACCTGAAAAGAATCGGCCGCCGATGATGATATGCCTTGATTCATTAGGCAATCTATCTACCACTAAAGAAATGGAAGATGTTAGTGACGGTAAAGATACTAGAGATATGACCAGAGCACAAATGGTTAAAGGAACGTTTAGAGTTCTCACTCTATTAGGTGGTAAAGCGAAGGTTCCCCTTGTTGTTACCAATCACACATATGATCAAATAGGAACACTGTTTCCACAAAAAATAATGGGTGGGGGAACCGGCCTACACTATGCTGCTTCATCTATTGTTTTTCTTTCTAAGAAAAAAGAAAAAGATGGCACTGAGGTAATTGGGAATATAGTTCATTGTAGAACATATAAATCCCGACTTACAAAAGAACATAAAATGGTTGATGTCCTTCTTACATTTAAAGAGGGATTGAATAGATATTATGGACTAGCTGAATTAGCTGAGAAGTATGGAATCTTTAAAAAGGTTTCAACTAGATTAGAAATGCCGGATGGTGAAAAAGTATTTTTGAAATCCGTTTTAAAAAATCCTACAAAATATTTTACAAAAGAAATTCTCGATCAGATTGATGATGTCGCTAAAAAAGAATTTTTATATGGTGAAATGGGAATAGAAGAAGACTTAACTCTTGAAAATGATAGTAAAGAAAGTTAAAGTAGTGGAATTAACATTAGAAGATGGTTCTAAAATGATTTGTCGTGGAGGTGAAGAAGCGGTTTTTAGAGCTTGGAATATTTACCCAATAGTTTCTGCTAGATGGACTGGAGAAGAAGAAACAATGCAATGGGTATCGGAAACACAAAATGATAATGAGGAGTAATAATGTCTAATGGACTTATGGAAGTCTTAGGTGAAGATCTGAAGACATCTAGAACAAGTGATTTAAGTATAGCTGAACAAACGCGGCAAAATAGAGCACGCAATATCCCAAAGCCCGCATTTAATGAAAATGGAAAACCAATTTTAACATCTGTCTGGATACCAAGTACAGAACAACTACACGAATATAGGACTGATCCATTTTTAAAATCTATAAAACTTACAGGAAGAACATTTCCACACGTTGTTGAAAATCTTGTTTTATTATATTCTGATAAAGGGGATATAGTTTATGATCCTATGATGGGTACAGGAACTACTTTATATGTTGGACATAAACTAAACAGAGATGTGCGAGGAAGTGATTTAAATTCAGATCGCGTAAGATTATTCGAAGAACGATGGCGCAATTATGTTGGTGGTGAAATGCCATCAGCTGTTCCAGCATCAGCAGAAGAAATACCAATGGAGGATAATAGCGTGCAGTTGTTGATAATGTCTTTTCCTTGGTTTGATAGTTGGACTTTTGGAGAATCGAAAACAGATGCCAGTATGGAAAACAGAAAATCATTCGATGAGTTTTTAGAACAAGCAAAGAAGGTTTATGTTGAATGCGGTCGTGTAGTAAAACCGGGTGGTTATATAGCTAATATTTTAGGCAATGCATATCACAAAGGTGTATTTTATCCTGTGTGTATGAGGATGCCTCAAGTAATGTTAGATGCTGGATTGGAATTACATTATCAATTTTGGAATTTACGAAACACCGCAGAACATTTGAAAGTGCCTTTCAATAGAAGTGGAAGAGATACTAAAGTCAAAAAGGCTGATAAAGGACATGCTTGGGATGTTCACGAAGATATAATGATTGCGAGGGTTCCTGAATGACTAATGAATTAACCAAAGAAGATTACGACAGAATTGATAGTTATTATAGTTTAGTTCCTCATCCGGAATTTCCCGATGAAGTTGAGCAAATGTGTGTTCAATTAAAAACGGGCCCTTTTGAAGGAACTATTATAAAATATGGTAAGTTTCAAATAGCACCTCCGGATGAAGAGGGAGAAAGTAATGCGAAATATGAATACGACGTTGTCTCAGTTCCACCTGAATTACAAGACGTTGAACATTCTGATGAAGAAGGTGTTGAATTTGAATATATGATCGGAGAAATCTTAGTTAAACTATTGTGGGATAGACACATAGAAACATTAAAAGAAGAAAATAAGGAGATTAAAACTAATGACGGGATCGTTGGAGAGGATAGAGAGACTGATACTATCACATTTAATACACAATGAGAATTTTTCACGTAAAGTCGTTCCCTATGTAAAAGCTGAATATTTTGAAGATACATCTGAAAGGATGGTCTTTAAATTAATACAAGAATATATTTTAAAGCATAACGATCTTCCTACCAAACAAAGTTTATCAATCGATCTAGATCAGCTAGATGGTGTTCATGAAAGTGACTATACTAAATCTAGTGAAATAATCCATTCCTTAAATAAGCCAGAGAGTACAGATATCACACCTTGGCTTGTAGAACAATCAGAAACATTTTGTCAAGATAAAGCAATATATAATGCTGTAGTAAATGCTATTGCTATTCTTGAAGGTAATGAAAAGACACATCTTTCTAAAGGAGCAATTCCTACTGTCTTATCAGATGCATTGGCTGTTTCATTCGATCCACATGTCGGTCATGATTTTATTGAAGACGCTGAAAATAGATTTGAATTTTATCATAGGGTAGAAGAAAAACTTGAGTATGATCTTGAGATGTTTAATAAGATCACTAAAGGCGGGTTACCTAAGAAGACTTTAAATATTTGTTTAGCAGGCACCGGTGTAGGTAAATCTTTATTCATGTGTCATCAAGCGGCCGCGGCACTTTCAGTTAATAAAAATGTATTGTATATTACGTTGGAGATGGCTGAAGAAAGGATCGCTGAAAGAATAGATGCAAATCTTTTAGATATTCCTATGAGTCAATTAGAAGAAATTCCAAGAGATATGTATAAAAAGAAAATTGATAAGCTCAAAGGGAAAACTAAAGGTAAGGTGATTATTAAGGAATATCCTACTGCATCTGCCAGTGCTATGCATTTTAAAAACTTATTAGGTGAATTAAACTTGAAACGTAATTTCGTTCCTGATATAATATTCATAGATTATTTGAATATATGTACTTCTTCTAGAATAAAGGCGGGGGCTAATGTTAATTCGTACACCTATATTAAATCCATTGCAGAAGAACTGAGAGGATTAGCTGTAGAATATGATGTGCCAATTGTATCCGCAACTCAAACAACAAGAACAGGATTTACAAGTACCGATATTGGATTAGAAGATACTTCTGAGAGTTTTGGTTTACCAGCAACGGCTGATTTTATGTTTGCACTTATATCTTCTGAGGAAATGGAAGAATTGAATCAATTGCTTGTAAAACAATTAAAAAACAGATATAATGATCCTACATCATATAGAAAGTTCATAATAGGAGTAGATAGAAGTAAAATGAGATTGTATGATGTAGAACAAAAAGCTCAGGAGGATATATCAGATAGCGGACAAGATGATGAACCATTATTTGATACATCCACAGGTAATAGGATGAGAAACAAAGCAGACTTCGGTGGATTTCAATATGAATGATTTAGAATTTGTTAAAGCCTCATTAAGTTGTTTAGACCCGGTTTTTAAAGAATTTAAAAAAGCTTATAATTTGAAATCTAATCGTTATATTAGAAATTGGCATGCATGTGCTAATAAAATGGAAAGTCTTTTGGAAAAGGATTTGGGGTTCTCATGTTACGTTACCATACGAAAAGATAAAGATCATGCATTATATGATATGACTTTTGATGGCGCAGCCAATGTTCCGGAAGAACATTTTTCAGAATCAGAATTGGAGATAACAGTTAACCTATCTCCAGAGATGTATACACAGCAATTATTTGTACCAGAATCAACTTGGAAAAAATATAAACAACATTTCACACTTACCTTTATACATGAACTAACACATTCTTTACAATTCGATAACGGAGACACACAAAATGATTATGAGGATTATTTTTCTAGCCCGTTTGAAATAGATGCATATAGTTCAGAATTAGCCTTCGATATGTTTCTTTATGCCAAGCCAAAAACACAATGTGAGGCATTTATGAGATATTCTAAAATAAAAGACCGAAAAATATTTGAAAAGTTCACGAATCTAACCGAAAAGAAATACGGTTATCTTAAAAATAATAAATAAGATCATACTACTTTTTTGAGGAGAAACTAATGGACAATATAAAGAATTTGCACGAAACTGCCAACGAAGTTCTAGCAGAAGCTGCCGTAAGTCAGTTAGCTGTAAAATCAATGGAAGACGTTGCTAAACGTGCAAACAGTATTGCGAGATGGGCTCGTAATAATGCCGACATGGAAAGTTCCGATACCAAGACACTCAAAGCTATGGCCAAAGAAGTTCAGAAATTAATGGACAAATGGGTAAAAGGTTCTTGGGAAATGAAACATCTATAAGAGGTTAAATGAGAAGATTCAAGACATATCTTACTGTAGAACATATTAAAGAAAATCAGCGTATCAGTGAAATGATAGATCTGATCCGAGAGTATATTGAAAAATTCGTTGATCTAAACGAAGATACAGAATATTATGAAAGGATTAAGAATATGTTACCACGAATGCAAAAAATGGATAAAGATAGAGTCAAAGCGATTTATCAATCTATTAGTGCTCCTATGCTTAGAGAAACTTGTAGAGAGTTATTTAAAGATCATGATATGGATCCGAATTCAGATTCTAAAGCGGCTATTGCTGCAGATCAATTATATCAAAAAATATTAGATAGTACAGATGAACCCGGATTCGGAATAGCCTTAGTTAAACAAATGCAAAATGGTCAAGCCATTAATACAAAAGGATTAATGGAAGATGCACAAAAGAAATTTATTGAAATGGATAGCCCAGCATATATTGATGCAAAAGGTGCTGCTAAACCATTACTAGAAAAAATTTATAAGTGGTTTTGGTCTTGGGAACCAGCAATGGGTGGTAGAGCTGTAGGTGGTGGAGAGATGGCACTTATATTATGTCATATTGGTGGAAGGAAGGGTGGAGAAAAAGGAACGGGTGGTGATGTTCATTGGCCAAAGGAAAAGATGATGATTGAAATGAAAAAAGCAGGAAGTGCCGGAGCCGGTTGGGGAGGAGACTCCAATTTTAAAACCGCATTTGCATATTTTAAAAACCAATGCGAGGATGCAGGATTGAGTTTGACCGATGACGAATACAAAGAATTAGGGTTAGGTAAAAAGTTCAAGAAAGGAGAAGGTGGTGGTTCTATGGCAGCAGAAAAATTAGCCGCGTCATTGAATGAAGCTTCTATACTGCTTTCTACAGCACCAAAGAAAATGTCGGATGTTGATATTAATAGTATGTGGGATACTATTTGTGAAATGTGCACATCATATAAAGGAACCCTAAAATTCAAGTGTGTTAAGCAAGGTAAAACAAACGTTAATGATTTTATGCATACTTGGGTTGCAAATGGTATAGACGCATATGCTGCTAAAGAAGGACATAATGTTATATTTTTATTTAATCCACAAACTTTGAAGGGCGGTGCAATTGCAGGGAAAGCCGGCGCAGCAGGCGCAAAGTTTTATCAATTACAATCAGGCAATAAAGGACCATTTGATTATGATTGGGATGTGTCTTGGACTCAGATGGGTTATCACCAATATGTGCCGAGATTACAATTAATAGATAAAGGATATTCTCAAATTACTCCAAATTTAAATCTTGCAGATGTTAAAGTAAGAGCAGCGATGTCACCTTATCTTTCATCTATTAAAGCATATACAACCGACTCAAAAGGTGAGGCAAGAAAGGCGCTGCCGGGTGGAGCATTTACAGCTGTTCTTAAGAAACTGAAGCCCATCATCGGAGTTACGAATCACAATACCGATAAAAACAAAATAGCAATTGTTAAAGCTTTAGACTCATATTATAAAGGTGATAACACCAAAGCTGGAAGACTTTCTCCAAAGGGAGGATTTACAGGTTTAACAAATAGTCAATTATCCCAGAATGAAAAAACAGCAATTAAAACGGCCATAGATAACTTTAAGAAAATATTAGAAATAAAGTAATTTGATGAAATCTTATAAGCAGTTTCTTGTAGAAGCTTCAGGAAAAAATCTTCATATGGAACATCTCGAAGATGAGGTGTTGAATGGTGGTGTTAATGGTACTAGAGGTGCTATTAATTTTTTAAGATCACTAAGAGATATGTTGGCTGGTAATAATAGAGAAGCTGTTAATGTTACAGTTAAATGGGATGGTGCACCCGCTATATGCGCAGGCATTCATCCTAATGGTAAATTCTTCGTTGATTATAAATCGATGAGGCGTCCATGTTTTACTCAATCGGACATAGACGAACACTTTGTTGGAAGTCCACTTCATCCTAAAATGAGTGCTTTATTAGAACACTTACCTAAGTTAAATATTCCAGGTAATATTTTTCAAGGCGATGTTCTTTGGACCACCAATAAAGAAAAGAAGATACAGACAATTGATAATGAAAAGAGTATTACTTTTACACCTAATACTATAACATATGCGGTTCCTTTAAATACTGAATTGGCTAAACAAATTATTGCCGCAGAAGTTGGGATTGTTTTTCATACAACATATAGAACAGCGGGACAAGAAGACTTAACTGATCTTAAAGCTGAATTTGGGGCAGATATAAATCAATGGTCATCACATAAAGATGTTTGGGCAGTTAATGCCGACTTTACTGATTTAAGTGGGACCGCGACATTTACTGAATCAGATACTACCAAAGTTACTAAAATGCTTTCCGAATTAGGAAAAGATTTTAATAAAGTTAATGGAAGATTTTTAGATAATATATCAAAAGATAATATTATTAGAACGCACATTAAAACTTTCATGAACACAAAAGTTAGAGAAGGCGAATTTGTTGACAATTATAAAAAATCAGCAAAAGATTGTGTTAAATGGATTGAGAATAAAATGCAGAAAGAGGTTGGGAAGTTAAAGTCTGAAAGAGGTAGGCAAAGAAAACAAATGACTGTTGATGGATATATGAAAACCTTAAACGGTTCCATGGATCAAATAGAGATCATATTTCGATTAATGTCATTAATAAACAATATAAAACTTTTTATAGTTGAGAAGTTAGAAGAAGTCAAAGGTATAACAAAAACCTTTATAAGAACACCATATGGTTATAAAGTAACTAAGCCAGAAGGTTTTGTAGCTATTGATACTTTTGATAATCAAAAGGGTTTAAAATTAGTTAACCGGATGGAATTTAGTAGAATAAATTTCACCGCAGAAAAGGATTGGGACCAATGAGACCTATTTTTACAAAACAATCTGAACCATTAGAAGAGGGATCTCAATGGTCAGAAAAATTAACAGATGCTCTGATGGAATGCATTGAAAAAAGTCCAGATCGGTATAAAAATAA
>Ga0066852_10000112_pt1 | contig 27347 bp, 28 predicted proteins | sample ETNtaG_27_FD_67283 | JGI IMG/M metagenome (GOLD analysis project Ga0066852, IMG submission 67283) | Marine microbial and viral communities from oxygen minimum zone, Eastern Pacific Ocean - ETNP201406SV63 | ecosystem: Environmental > Aquatic > Marine > Oceanic | place: Pacific Ocean: Eastern...
TTCCGTTAAGCCACTTTTAACTGCGATAAGAATATGTTGAACATTATATTGTTCCGCAAGCTGCGTTTTTCCTTCTTCAGAATTAAGAAAATTTTCTATTTCTTGCTCTGAGATATCTACCTTCGAACCTACTTTGCCTCTTTGGACCCTTTGTATTATTAGTTCCTTTCTGATGGTATTCCTAAAGTCTCTATATGAACTCCCGTCTTCCTCAAATTTAATTCTAAACTCTTCTAGGCTTACATTATTTTGAGCAGCTACCCTAGCAAGAGTTTGGTTCAATTCTGAGTCACTTATCTTTATGCCTGCTCGTTCAGCAATTTGCATTTGTATTTCTTCAATTATTAGTTTTTCAAGTACTTGTTCTTCTAAAAGATCTAATGGCGGAAGTTCACCTTGATCACTTTTTATCCTTAATAAGATATCTTCAATTCTAGCATTTAACTCCGATTCCATAATCACACCAGAATCGACAACAGCTATCACTTTATCTAATAGCTCAATCTTCGCATGTATATTTATTGAAAAAAACAAAGAAAGGAGAATAACTACAATGGTTTTGCAAGATAATTGAAAGTTTTTTAGTGATCTATATTTGTTCATGGACGCTATTGTCTTCTTTTTTAGGTTTCTTGCAATTATTCAAGCCGTGTTGATGAGATAACTTTTGATATTTCTTTTCCAATTCTTCCAAGATCCTTTAATTCAAAGAAGACATATAAGTTGTTCCTGCTTCTTTGAGGAACTACTCCTTCAGAGAGATCGGCAAAAGCTTTTGATGGATTCGAATACCAAGGATAATAATCTTGATCGATCCATTTTCTTTTCATTAAACCAAACTTCATACAGCAACTAGAATATTGAAATCCGTACAGCAGATCATTTGATTTATTTATCTTTAAATCTTTTCTGGCCTTCCCAAAAATTGAAAAGTTATTAACTAAAGGCCACTGGTAGAGTATTTCTACTTGAGAGATAGGTAAACCAGCATCCTTCCACGGAACTTTGTTGATTGGATACTTTTCGTTTTGGTAGATTGATCTTAATTCAAAACTCTTATCTTCTTCTCCTTGATAGATTAGGCTAAAAGAACCTGAGATTACTTTATTTAGGTCCGGGTGCATTTCCATGATACTTGAAGAATAGAGAGATCTGCTAAGGGCGTATCTGTATTCCATAATCACTGGGGAGGACCTTAGATCTCTATCATTTACAATATATTCATCATCTAAAAAATACGCTTTTCCTAATGAGAAGAACAGCTTAGAGCCCGTTTCCTTGTTAAAAATACTATGCTCAACCCCAAGAATTATTCGGTCTTGGTTAAGAAACTTATCTGGACCGGAATACCAATTTTTTCTGAAAAGATTATTAAAATCTAATCCCATTAATCTAGAATCTATTGAGCTAATGTATGGCGTTTTCTCTTCAAGCTGGATAAATTTGATAGTGGGGTTCAGAGATTTATAGAAGTCTTTAGTTTGCTTTTCGAAATGAATCTTGTATTCAGACTCAAACCACAAAGAAGAAGAGTCATGGGATTCACTTGTGGATTCATATTTTAGTTTTTTACTTCCTGATCCCATCATAAAGCTAGAGTTTGGGAAGTGTCTTTTATAGGTTAATGAAGGTTCAACTAACGTCCTTTTTATTTGCTCCTCCTTATTGAAAGGGTTTATGTCATTCTCAAATTCAAATTTTGTGAAGTTAGAAAATAATTCAAAATTAAGATTGTTAATTTTTTTATGAACATTTAGGTTTATCTTTGGCTTTGTTTCGTATTCTTCAGATGAAAAAGGATTAAGATTGTTTACTTCTCTAATTTCAGCTTCTAAAGATACTGATTTACTTAACCATCTAGCCTTAAATTTTTTGGTTAGAAAATTCTTTTGACTTGTTCCTAATATATCTCTGTTAAGATCTTCAAAGTAGAAATCATCGCTTATATCTTCAGCTTGAATGTCTATAAATAAGTTATTACCAAATTGAGATTTATTTAACCATTGAGCCATCCACCTATTGCCATGATAATTTGTTTTATCTCTGAACTTCCTATCTTTAAATAGGTTAGAGGCATTAATACTGCCAGATGATTTAGGGCTCAAATACCTGAATTCTGTTGAGAAGCCCGTTCCTCTTTCTTCAATAAATCTAGGAGAAAGAGTTAGATCATAGTTTGGCGCAAGATTAAGAAAGTAAGGTATAGATATATCAAGCCCATCTTTTCCTTGCTTAAGAGAGGGAGGTAAGAAGCCAGAAAATTTTTCTTTTCCAACTGCGGTTCTGAAATATGGAATATAAATTAAAGGAGTGTTTTGTATTTCTAAACTCAAGCCTCTGATAACAGCATTTTTTCCTGTTTCAAGTAAGGTAATTTTTTCTGCATTTACTTGCCACAAAGGGTCTTCTTGAGAGCAGTTATTAATGGATGTGTTCAGAAGTTCAACTTTCTCATTTGTATATATTTTTAGAGCTTTTGCTTCACCAAAAGTTTTATCCATAAAAGAGAAAGTACTCTCGGTCATATAAAAGGTTCTATCCGAAAGATTTGCTTCTAGTCTTTGCGCATTTATATCAAGATTCTTAGATAGAGCTTTTACTGAACCCTCTAAGCTTAACGATTTATTATTTTTATTAAAGACAGCTTTGTCGCTCCAAAATTCAATTAACTGTGTTTTGATAACTACATTGCCTTCAAAGGAGAGGGTATCAGTATCAATGCTTGTGACTAGCTGAGCATTGATAGAATCTATTTTTATTTCATTTTCTTTGCTATATGTATCCACACTAAATGACATAAGCATAAAACAAAGACTAAAAAGCTTAAGGAATGTATATTGTTTAAACATGAACATCTTTAGAACTTAAATACTCTAGATCGTTCCATAAATTTGCATAAATAGATCATAAAGCAACCTGAGCTTAGTTAGAATAGAGAAATGACTCGATAAGAACAATAATATGCCAGATATACGAAGACAATTATATGAATGGGCAAAATCTAAGATTACTGATCTTGGGCCCATGGTACCCTTAAGAGAGCAGGCAAGTTCTAGAGAATATTATCGAGCACTTTCGTCAGGTAAAAGCTTTATACTTGCTTTTTCTGATCCTAAAAAAGAATTAAATGATGAATTTATAAAATTTTCAGATTTTCTAATAAGAAATAACGTTTCTGTACCAAAAGTAGAAGCCTTTGATTCTGAATTTGGATTTATGTTGATTGAAGATTTTGGAGACAAAGTCTTTCAGGATGAGATAAACACAAACAATCGAAGGGAGTTATATTTATTAGCTATTGAAGAGATTGTTAAGTTGCAATCTGTAGAAACAAACACTGAAATTCAGAAACTAAATAACAACTCAGTTAAAGAACAAATGGAGTTGTTTGAAGAATGGTTTTTAACAGGTTATTTAGAATTAGAAGTTAGTGACTTGGAGAAGTGTGTTATTAACGATGCATATGTTTATATATCAAGAAAATTTTTAGGTCAAAAAAAGGTTTTATGCCATTTTGATTTTGAATTAAGAAACCTTATGTTAAAAGAAGATGGAAGTGTAGGTGTATTGGATTTCCAAGATCTTACCTATGGCCCATTTAGTTTAGACCTAGTCTCCTTAATTAAGGATATAGATAATCCTATTTCTGATAAAGAGATCGAATATTACTTGAAAGCTTATATTTCTTTGGCAAACGAGTCAGGTATTGATATAGAGGATGACTTGACTCTCGTCCGTGAGGATCTGGATTTTGCTGGGCTGCAAAGACAATTAAGAATTTTAGGGACCTTGTCTCGACTTCATATTAGAGATGGAAAGTCATTTAGGTTACCCGATTTGAAACAAACCTTATTGTATACGATTGAAGCAAGTCAGAAGTACGAAGAACTTAAAGAGTTTTCTCAATATCTAGAATCTAAAGTTGAACCTGCTTTAACTGAGCGTCTTGGAGAAGATAAGTGACTAAAGCTTTTGTGTTGGCAGCAGGTCAAGGAAAAAGGTTTTTGCCTTTTTCTAAACGAAAACCTAAACCGCTATTTAAAATTGGTGACGTGTCCCTCATTGAAAACAATCTAAATAATTTGAAGAACTGTGGCGTAGACGAAGTTGTGATAAATGTATTTCATTTAGGAGAGAAAATTATTGATTCACTAGGAGATGGTTCTAAATATGGATTAAAGATTTCTTATTCAATTGAGAACGAACTACTTGGTACGGGAGGAGGAATCACAAATGCCATTCACTTCTTCGAGGAGTCTTTCATAGTATTGAGCGGAGATATTTGGACAGATTTTGATTTTTCAACTTTAAAGATAGAGGAGGGGAGATTGGCTCATATGGTCTTGATCAAGAATCCTATATCTAATAAGAAAGGAGATGTTTATCTTAAAGACAATCTAGTAGAAACAAAAGGAGAAGGCTCTACTTTAACTTATTCAGGTATTTCTCTCTTATCTCCTGAACTTTTTTATAATAAAGAAATCCATAACTATGGACTTTGGGAAGAGATTCTTTTACCGGCATCAAGAAATAACCTTGTTTCTGGAGAACTTTATAATGGTCTGCTAGATAATCTAAATACTGTTGAAGAGGCTGAAAAATTAGACGCATTATTAACCGGAGAGTAAACTTGCCGCTTATATGGCAACAAAAGACTACATAATTGCTCCATCAATTCTTTCTGCAGACTTTTCCCGTTTAGGTGAAGAAGTAAATTCAGTAATTGAAGCTGGAGCAGATTGGGTACATTTTGATGTAATGGATAATCACTATGTTCCAAATTTAACAATAGGACCCATGGTCTGTAGCTCATTAAGAGATTATGGAATTAGTGCACCTATTGATGTTCACCTCATGGTAGAACCGGTGGACGAATTGATTAAAAGCTTTTCAAAAGCAGGGGCGACTTATATAACTTTCCATCCTGAAGCTTCAGGTGATGTAAATAGATCCATCGGGCTAATAAGAGATAATGGTTGCAAAGCAGGGCTTGTTCTAAATCCTGATATCTCTATTGATGTCTTGGAAGGTTATTTAGACAAATTAGATATAGTCCTGTTGATGTCTGTTTTTCCTGGTTTTGCAGGGCAAGAATTTATCGATTCAGTATTAGAAAAGGCCACCAAAATGAGGTCAGTCATTAATGAAAATAATCTTGAAATAAGATTAGAAGTAGATGGTGGAATTAAGTTAGAGAATATAAAAGATGTGGCTGATGCAGGAGCTGATACTTTTGTTTCTGGTTCAGCTATCTTTGGTGAACCTGATTATTTCGAAATAATACAAAAGATGCGAGACTCTCTTAAGGTTGAGTGATTAGTGAAAGTTAAAACGAAGATACCTGTTTCTAGAGAGATTCTAGTAGATATGGAAACACCATTAAGTGTTTATAGAAAACTTGCAAATGGCCCTTATAGTTATCTTTTTGAATCAGTTGAGGGAGGAGAAAATTGGGCTAGATACTCTTTGATAGGCCTAGAAGCTTCGAAGATTATTTTTCTTAAAAAGAACCAAATAGAGATTCATCATAATGGAGAGATTATTGAAAATTTCTTCTCTGATGACCCTTTGGGCTATATCGATGAGCTTCAAAAGAGCTTCGAACTAAAGCAAAACGATGAACTACCCATCTTTAATGGAGGTTTAGTTGGTTACTTTGGATATGATTGCGTTAGATATATTGAAAATAGATTAATTGATTCTGAACCTCCAGATTTAATTGGCACACCAGATGCCTTGTTTATGGTTTCAGAGGAAGTGGCAGTTTTTGACAATCTTAAGAATAAACTTCATCTAATTGTATTGATTGATTCAGAAGAAGAAGAAGAGAAAGCTAATGCCCGTCTAGATGAACTTGAAGATAAATTAAAAGAAAGTTTACCTTTCGAAGGTTTTAATAAGCCAGTTAAGAGCATTGAGGAGACAGATTTTGTGTCTGGTTTCGGTGAAGAGGAATTTAAGCATTCAGTAAATAAGGCTAAAGAATATATAGAAAGTGGCGATATTATGCAGGTTGTTTGTTCCCAAAGAATGTCTATTCCATTTAATGCAGATCCTGTAGCCTTGTATAGGTCAATAAGGCAATTAAATCCTTCTCCTTATATGTATTATTTAAATTTGAAAGAATTTCATATTGTGGGTTCTTCTCCAGAGATTCTTGCAAGACTTGAGGATGGAAAAATTACAGTAAGGCCCATAGCAGGAACTCGCAGAAGAGGGAAAGACGAAGCTGATGATGTAGCCATGGAAGAAGATATGGTTAACGACCCAAAAGAGATTGCCGAACATTTAATGTTAATAGACTTAGGAAGAAATGATGTGGGAAGGGTGGCTAAGCCAGGCACAGTGAAGGTCACAGAACAATTTGGCGTTGAAAGATATAGTCACGTTATGCACATGGTGTCTAATGTTGAAGCTGATTTGGATGAAAACTTAAGCGCAATAGATCTTTTTAAAGCAACTTTCCCTGCCGGCACTGTTTCGGGCGCACCCAAGGTTAGGGCTATGGAAATTATCGATGAATTTGAACCAGTTAAAAGAGGAATTTACGGAGGAGCAGTTGGCTATCTTTCTTGGCAGGGCAATATGGACATGGCCATTGCAATAAGAACAGCCATCATTAAGGATGAAGTCTTATATATTCAAGCAGGAGGAGGATGGGTAGCTGATTCTCTGCCGGATCTTGAGTGGAAGGAATCTCTGAATAAAGGAAGGGCTATATTTAAAGCAGCTGAAATGGTTCAAGAGAAGTTGGAAGGCTGATATGTTGTTGATGATTGATAATTATGATTCTTTTACTTACAACTTGGTGCAGTATTTCTTTGAATTAGGACAAAAAGTAGAAGTTTTTAGGAATGATCAGATAAGCATTGAAGAAATTGAAAAAAAATCTCCAGACTTTCTAGTTATTTCACCTGGACCTTGCACACCTAAAGAGGCCGGAATATCTGTGAGTGCTATTTCTCATTTCTCTGGGAAAATGCCTATTTTGGGAGTCTGCTTAGGGCACCAGTCGATTGGGGCTGCCTATGGAGCTAATATCATTAAAGCAAAGAAAATAATGCACGGAAAGTTATCGAAGATAAGTCACAATCAATCTGGTATTTTTTCTTCAATAGATAATAATTTTGTTGCTACGAGATACCACTCGTTAGTAATAGATGAGGGTAGTCTTGGCAAAGAGTTTGAGATAAGTGCAAGATCAGACGATGGTACTTTAATGGCTATACAGCATAATACTCTTCCAGTTACAGGAATACAGTTTCATCCTGAATCTATTGCTACTGAAAACGGAAAAGTTCTTTTGCAAAACTTTTTGGAGGGTAAATGAACATAGCTCATGCCATTTCGAAGATAACATCAGGATCAGGCCTTAAAGAAAACGAAATGGCTGAAGTGATGTTAGATTTGCTTGAAGGAAGGACAACTGATGCACAGATAGGTGCTTTTTTAATTGCCCTAAATATGAAGGGCGAGTCCGTAGAAGAGGTTTTAGGGGCTGCGAAGATCATGAGGCAACTCTCTTCTAAAGTCGAAGTTAATAAGGAAAGATTAGTTGATACCTGTGGAACAGGCGGTGTTGGGATTGGTATTTTTAATGTGTCTACGACAGCAGCTTTCGTTGCTTGTGCTTGTGGTGCTAGAGTTGCAAAACATGGGAATAGATCTGCTACAAGAAAAAGTGGAAGCGCAGATTTATTAGAAGCAGCTGGAGTCTGTTTAGAATTAGAACCTTCTCAGGTTGCAGAATGTATAGATAACGTTGGTTTGGGGTTTATGTTTGCGCCAGGCCACCATAGTGCTATGAAACATGTAATAGGCCCAAGAAAGGAAATAGCACATAAGAGTATATTTAATATATTGGGCCCTTTAACAAATCCTGCATCTCCACCCAATCAGGTAATGGGAGTGTATGACAAAAAATGGATGAAGCCCGTAGCTGAGGTTCACAAATCTCTTGGAAGTAATAATGTTATGGTAGTTCATTCTGAAGATAATCTAGATGAAATTAGTATAGCCTCTAAAACCAAAGTTGTTGAATTAAGAGAAGATAAAATATCAGAATATATAATTTCGCCTGAAGAATTTGGCTTTGAATTACATTCGTTAGATGAACTTAAGGTTAATTCCCCGGAAGAAAGTTTATCTATGGCAAAGAAAGCTTTAACAGGAGAGCATTCAGGAGCTAGTTCTATGGTTGCATTAAATGCTGGAGCTGCATTATATGTGTCAGGTGTAGAGAATTCTTTAGCCGAAGGTATAGATAGAGCTAAAGAAGGAATAAAACAAAAAAAAGGGCTAGATAAGCTTCAAGAACTATCAGAATATTCACAATCCTTTTAATGAATTCTTATTTAGACACAATAATTGACCAAACAACATCCAATGTTGAAACTCATAAACAAGAAGTTCCTTTGCAAGAATTAAAATCTTATCTTTCTGATTTAAATAACACAAAAAATTTCATAGAAGCTATCAAAACAAGGCATGATAAAGGTCTTGTTTCAGTAATTGCTGAAATTAAAAGAGCTTCTCCAAGCCAAGGACTTATCAGAGAAAATTTCAATCCTCAAGAAATAGCTCAAAGTTACGAAGAACATAAGGCTACTTGTTTGAGTGTTTTAACAGATACGCCTTTTTTTCAAGGTTCTTTGGGAGATTTGGTTTCAGTTAGAGAAGTTGTAGACCTTCCATTGTTAAGAAAAGATTTTATTGTTGATGAGTACCAAATTTACCAAAGCAGATTTTACGGAGCTGATTGCATTTTATTAATAGCTTCTATTTTGACGGATGCTCAATTAAAAGAGTTTAAAGAGATTGCCCAAGAATTAGAACTCGATGTGTTGATTGAAGTGCATGATAAGTCGGAGATGGATAGGGCATGCAAATTAGAGTTTTCTTTAATTGGAATCAACAACAGAGATCTTAAGACTTTTGAAGTAAATTTAAATACCACCGTAGAATTATCTAGCAACTCAGGAGATAAGATAATTGTTTCTGAGAGTGGAATTAAAACTAAAGAAGACGTTAATAAAATATTGTCTGCTGGAGTGAAAACCTTCTTGGTTGGTGAATCTTTTATGAGAGCTACTAATCCTGGTGAAGAATTAAGAGATTTATTTGCTTCCTGCTAAGATATAGTCATGGAAGAAGGATTTGTTCTTTTATTATTTCTTATCGGAGGATCTCTCTTTTTCTATGTTCTTTTTCAAAGAATCAGAGAATACAAAAATGATAAATATAAAGATGTGGAGAAATAGTTGTGTTGATAACTAGTACATTTGATATTGCTGATAAGAAAATAGTAAAAACCTTAGGTTTGGTTAAAGGAAATACTATCAGAGCAAGGCATATTGGCAGAGACATAATGGCTGGCCTTAGAGGAATAGTTGGAGGTGAGTTACATGAATACACAAAGCTATTGGCTGAAAGCAGAGAACAGGCCCTTGACAGGATGATTGAAGATGCAGAGAAAATAGGTGCAGATGCTGTCGTAGGTGTATCCTTTTCTACTTCAGTGATGTCTCAAGGCGCAGCAGAATTAATGGCCTTTGGAACTGCTGTAATTGTGGAAGATATCTAAGGTAAATATTAAGTTATAACAAATATTAACTAAATTTCTTGCGTTAAATATCCCTATATATTGATGATATATAGTGAAATTAAAGATTGAGAAGAGTGGTTAGTCTCTGGGCTTAGCTTCGTTAACTCTGAGGTCTCTTCCGCCAAAGTCGTTTCCATCTAATGCTTCTATAGCAGCTTCACCAGCTTCTTTAGATTCCATTTCAACGAAACCAAAACCCTTTGATCTTCCAGAATGACCTTCTGTGATTATCCTTACTGCGCTTACGTTTCCGTACTGGGCAAAATGAGATTCCAAATCTTCCTCAGATGTGCTCCAGGGAATGTTTCCAACGTATAAATTCATTAATTTTTCCTTTTATAATTGACGTAACTTAACAGCTACGCGCGCCACTATACTTATGTTAGTTTAATTATCAACAGATAATTAATAAAATTATTACGCCTTTAGATATGATAACTTGTTCTAGTCATTACTTTAGCAAAGGCAGACATTATCTCTTTTATTTCAGTAGGTAAGATTTCTGCGCCAGCTTCTAAAGCATCTTTGCTGTGCTGCTCTTCATCTATCCTCATTTGTTCTACAACAGCCTTAGTTCTATTATCTTCTTTGGATAGTTTTTCTAAATGCCCATCTAGGTGATTTATTACTTGTTCTTCTGTCTCATGAACAAAGCCTAGGCTCCACTTATCTCCAATTAATCCAGCTATTGCCCCTAAGCCAAATGACATCCCATACCAAAGAGGGTTAAGGATGCTGGGTTTGTTATTAAGCTCTTCGAGTCTTTTATTGCACCAAGATAAATGGTCAAGTTCTTCAGATGCAGCTTTTTCCATCTTTTCTCTTGTTTCACCTAACTTAGCTGTTAGAGCCTGTCCTCTATACAGAGCTTGAGCACAAACCTCCCCTGAATGATTGACGCGCATGAGGCCAGCTGAATGATTCTTTTCAAATTCAGTTAAAGAACTCGAATCAAGGTTGTTAGCAGGATAGGGCCTTAATTCTGTTTGATAATTCTGAATTGAATATTTCAAACCTTTATCAATCTCATCAATAAATAAATCAACTAAACTCAATTTTTTTCTCTCTTTACGGCTCTATACCCTATATCGTTTCTGTAGAAGCAGTCCTTCCATTTTATATCTGAGATTGCATCATAAGCTTTTTCTTGTGCTAACGACACTGATTGACCTAAAGCTGTTACACATAAGACCCTCCCCCCATTTGATTTTATTTGATGATCCTCATAGATCGTACCCGCATGAAATATTTTCAAGTCTTCGGATTCTTTATTTAAATCCTTTATAACGTTTCCTTTCTCATACTCAAAAGGATATCCACCAGATGCCATTACTACGCCTAAAGCTTTTCTATCATCCCAGTCTAGTATCTCATCAGATAATTCTTGCCTGCAGGCTTTAAAACAAAGATCAGCAAGATCTGATTTTAATCTCATCATGATAGGTTGTGTTTCTGGGTCACCAAATCTACAGTTGAACTCTAGAACTTTAATGTTTTCATCAGAATCAACCATGATCCCGGCATAAAGGAAACCACAATAATTAGATCCTTCAGCTTTTAATCCTTCTATAGTTGGGTAAATAACTTGTTTTAAGATCTTCTCATGAATAGATTGGGTGACTACAGGTGCTGGCGAATAAGCTCCCATTCCTCCTGTATTAGGGCCAAGATCTCCATCATCTCTAGCCTTATGGTCTTGTGAGGATGCAAAGGGAATAACAGTGTCTCCATCTGTTAAAACAATAAAGCTTGCTTCTTCTCCTTCCAGAAATTCTTCTACAACAATCTTTGAACCCGCCTCTCCAAAAGCCTTGGAGTTAAGAGATTGATTGATGGCCTCAATAGCTTGTGCCTGACTTAGAGCAACAGTTACCCCTTTTCCAGCAGCTAACCCATCTGCTTTTATCACTATGGGATAATCTTGTCGGTATACATGTTCTATGGCCTCATCAGAATTTGTAAAAGTTTTATAACCGGCAGTTGGTATATTGTGCCTAATTAAAAAATCTTTCATGTACTCCTTAGAGCCCTCTAATCGAGCCGCATCCTTAGAAGGCCCAAAGCACAATAAACCTGATTCCTGGAATTTATCAGTTATTCCTTCTACTAAAGGGTCTTCAGGTCCAACAATGGTTAAATCAATTTTCTGACTCAACGCAAACTTTATTAGTGCCTCTATATCATTTGAAGATATGTCTACGTTATTAATTGCTTCCTCAATTTCTGTCCCACCATTTCCTGGAGCAACAAATACGCTAGAGACTTGACTGCTTTTAGAAATCTTCCAAGCTAGTGCGTGTTCTCTACCGCCACTACCAATAACAAGAACTTTCATGAACCACTTTAATGTCTAAAATGTCTTACGCCAGTAAAAATCATAGCCATATCAGCTTCATCTGCCGCTTGAATAACTTCTTCATCTCGCATAGAGCCACCAGGTTGGATAACAGAGCTTATACCAATTTCTGCCGCTGCATCAATTCCATCTCTAAAAGGAAAGAACGCATCAGAAGCCATTGAGCAACCCTTAGTGATGAACCCTCTTTCATCAGCTTTAGAGGCCGCAATCTTAGCACTATCTATTCGACTCATCTGTCCAGCTCCAATACCAATTGTTTGATTATTTTTTGCATAAACTATTGCATTAGATTTAACAAACTTACATACCTTCCAGGCGAATAAGCAATCGTTTATTTCTTCATCAGTGGGTTTTCTTTTAGAAACAATCTTTAGATCTTCTAAGCTAATGGAGGCATTATCAGTGTTTTGAATTAGCAACCCTCCAGTAACACTAAGGATCTTATTACCTACTTCAGGGGAGCCAAGTTCTTTTGTATCCAGGACCCTAACATTCTCCTTTGATTTCGTTATCTCTAAGGCAGCGTCTAAGACACCGGGAGCAATTATTACTTCTACAAATTGATTATCTACTATCCTTTTAGCAGTGGTTTCATCTAAAGGTCTATTCAGAGCTATGATTCCTCCAAAAGCAGATGTCTCATCTCCTTTAAAAGCTTTTTCATAAGCTTCCGTTAGATTTTTGTCTGTAGCTATACCACAAGGGTTGGCGTGCTTAACTATCACGCACGTAGGTTCTTGAAAACTTTTAACACATTCGTAGGCTGCATCAGTATCGGCGATATTATTATAAGAGAGTTGTTTTCCTTGCAGCTGGATTGCATTTCCTAATCCATTAACTGGCTTAGTTTCATCAATATAAAATGCTGCTTTTTGATGTGGGTTTTCTCCGTATCTCATTTCTTCTCTTTTTTGGTATTTAGCAAAAATACGATCTGGAAAATCTTCTCCTGTTATTGAAGACAAATAACCTGAGATAGTAGTATCGTAATTTGCCGTATGGGTAAAGGCTTTCTGAGCTAACGACAGCCTTTTCTCATGTGCAACAAAGCCTTCGTTATTTCGCATTTCTTCTAGAAGTAAAGAATAATCACCTGGGTCAACAATTACAGTTACGTGTTTGTTATTTTTTGCTGAAGAACGAACCATGCTTGGCCCCCCTATATCAATATTTTCTATTGCAATTTCCATCGTCACATCTTTTTTTGCGATGGTTTCAGCAAAAGGGTAAAGATTTACTATCACAAGATCTATAGGCAGGATATCGTTTGCATCCATCACCTCTTCATCTAATCCTCTTCTTGCCAGAATACCTCCATGGACCTTAGGATGAAGTGTTTTTACCCTGCCATCCATCATTTCTGGAAAGCCCGTAAACTCAGTTATATCTTTAGCTTTAACATTAGAATCCTTTAAAGTGCTTAAAGTACCGCCTGTAGATATTATCTCAATGCCAAATTCTGTTGTAAGTATAGAGCATAGCTCAACTATACCGTCCTTGTTTGAAACACTTACTAGTGCTCTTTTAATGATTGGATTGGCGACTTGAGCCATCTATTTATTAAAGTAATTTATATTCTTTAAGCTTTGTTCTCAGAGTGCCTCTATTTATTCCTAATATCTCGCTGGCTTTACTTTGGTTGTTATTGCATTCTTTCATCACAATTTCTAGAAGAGGTAGTTCAACTTCTTTTAGAACCATGCTGTAGACATCGTTTGGTTTCTCTCCGTCTAGCTCATGAAAATATTTGTGCATACTTTTTGAAACTTGATGGCTAAGTTCTTTGCCTTCGCCGTTAAATTTTTTCTTTTTTTGAATAGCCATTTATTAAAAAAATTGATCTTTATAAGTTTCTTGATTTGGACAAATGATGATACCCAACTTAATATTTCTTTCAAGGTATTTAACGCACTAACTTAAATTTACTGAACAACAGTAGTTAGCTCATCACCCAACTTGTTTAGTTTGAGTTCATTTCCCGTCTTAGATAATTTTGTGACTGAGCAATTATCAGGGTAGAAATTAACAACTATTTCCTCCTGTTTTAGCCAGCCAACCACACAATTAATCACCATGAAGTGAGAAAAAATTAGTGTATGCTTATTTAGATCATTTATAGATTCTATAATTTTATCTCTCCATGCCATTTGAGGAGCTTCTAGATCTGCAAGCTTAGTAACAAAGATTTTCTTTAACCATTCTTTTCTTTCAGCAAGAGGAATACCAGGAGAAGGTATCTCGGCAAAGATGTTATTAATTTCAATATTAAAGCCAAGCTCTCGTTGGAGAGGTTCTGCGGTTTGTTGAGCCCTTAACAAAGGGCTAGACAGAACATTAAAAGATTTATTTGCCAATTCTTCTTTGAATTTCGTTACTAGTAGTTTTGATTGAGATTTTCCTCTGTCACTCAAGCCAGGATCAGGATCTTCATCCCACGACTTGCCAGCCTCTCCGTGTCTAATTAAGTATATATTTATTTCTTCTTCATTTGGATTCATGACTGCCTCTATTCAATTAGATGTTTTAAAATATTCAATATAAGTAAGAATGAACTATAAAAGAAATTTTTTAAATCAAAACTTCTCTCTGGATAAAAGTATTTATTTGGACAAGGCCTCATCTCATCACCTTCTTAAGGTCCTAAGAAAAAAAGAAGGGGACGAGGTTGAATTCTTTGATGGTCAAGGGAAATCTTGCATAGCTTTAATATCTAAGATCCATAAATCAGAAATGGAATTAAAAGTTATTTCTATACTAGAAGAAGATCCTAGATCTGGAATAAGCATAGATTTAGGGCAGTCGTTAATAAAAAATGACCCTTTTAATTGGACTCTTCAAAAAGCAACTGAACTAGGAGTGAAATTCTTTTCTCCTCTTTTTTCGGAGAGGTCCGTTATAAGGCTCAAAGAAAATTCGATAACAAACAAGATGAATAAATGGAACTTAATTGCTCGAGGCGCTTGTGAGCAATGTGGAGAGAATTGGCTACCAATTATTGAAAAACCTATGGATCTAAAGACGTGGGCGGAGAAGAGCAGGTCAGATACAAAAATAGTTCTATACCCTGAATCCGAAATGAAAATATCTGATATAGATATTGGGAGCTCAGTTTCATTAGCCGTTGGGCCTGAAGGAGATTTTACTAAAATGGAGATAGATTCTTTAACAGGTATAGGATTTATTCCTGTTACTATAGGTAAGAGAATTTTAAGGGCAGAAACCGCAACCGTCTCTGCCTTAAGTGTTTTAAGATTTGCAGCCAATGAATTTTAAGAATTTTATTTTTTAGATTAGATGAAAATAGGCATCGTAATGGATCCGATTGAATCCATAAATTTTAAAAAAGATAGCACCTTGGCAATCATGCTCGAAGCCCAATCTAGAAGTCATTCATTGTTTTATATGACCCCAAACTCTTTATTTATTAAAGAAACTGGGGCGCATGCAATTACCAGAAGAATTGAGGTAAAAAGTGATCCTGAGAATTGGTTTTCGTACGAACAAGAAGAAGAGGTTAAGTTAACTGAATTAGACGTTATATTTATGAGGCAAGACCCTCCATTTAATTCAAATTATATTTATAACACTTATGTTTTAGAGTCGGCAGAAAAGGAAGGAGTATTAGTAATAAACAAACCTAACAGCCTCAGAAGCTGCAATGAAAAAGTTTTTGCTACTGAGTTTCCTCAATGCTGCACCTCTTTTTTGGTTAGTAGTGAGGAGCTATTGCTTAAGAAGTTTATATCTGAAAATATGGATACTGTGGTAAAACCGCTAGATGGTATGGGCGGTTCTTCGATCTTCAGAGTGAAGGTTAACGATCCGAATTTAAATGTAATTTTAGAAACTATTACCAATTTCTTTAGTACGAAAGTAATGATTCAGAAATATATCCCTGAGATAGTAGAAGGAGATAAAAGAATATTGCTAATTAACGGAAAAGCAATGAATGCCGCAATTGCTAGAGTTCCTGCTGAAGGTGAATTGAGAGGAAATTTGGCTGCTGGCGCAACCGCTGTAGCAAGATCTTTAACAGAGAGAGACATTTGGATATGCGACCAAGTGGGGCCACAACTTAGCGAATTAGGTTTAACCTTAGTTGGGCTAGATGTAATTGGAGATTACTTAACAGAAATAAATGTAACTAGTCCAACATGCTTTAAAGAGTATGAAAGTCTTTGTGATATAGACGTTGCAAAGAAATTTCTAGAATCAGTTGAGAGTCAATTACAAGATGGTTAATTCTCCACGAGTAGTTATTGCGTTTGATTTTGGATTGAGAAATATAGGGGTAGCAATAGGACAAGAAGTCACTAAGAGCGCATCAACTTTTTACGTTATCAAGGCAAAAGAAGGAGAGCCCGATTGGAAAGAACTTGATATCATAATTGAAGAATGGAATCCGAATTTGTTAGTGGTAGGAGACCCATTAAATATGGATGGGACTGGTAGTAATATTAAGAAGAGGAGTGATAAATTTGCTGCTTCTTTAAAAAATAGATATGGAATTGATTTACATCTTATGGATGAAAGGTTAACCACAAAAGAGGCTGCTGAAAGGATTAAGAGCCCATCCACTGGTTTAAAAGAAGCCACAAATATGCATAGTATTTCAGCTCAGATCATCTTAGAAGATTGGTTTAGGAGTTTTGGATAATGGCTGGATCCATTCCCCAAGACTTCATAAGAGAAATCGTTGATATAACAGATATAGTTTCTTTGATTGATGGGTACCTTCCTTTAAAGAGAAAAGGCAAAGATCATTGGGGAATTTGCCCTTTTTGTGACGATGGGAAAAACCCCTCTTTTAGTGTAAGCGAACAAAAGCAATTCTTTTATTGCTTTAAATGCAGAGCAACGGGGAATGTAATTGGTTTTTTACAGTCACATCAAGGCTATGATTTTGTTGAATCTATAGAGGCATTGGCGGCAAAAGCGGGTTTAGAGGTTCCGTACGAATCAAGCAAGAGCTTTAGTCAAGAAAAAGATCCACTTTTAGAGTGCATGAAAGTAGCATCCGATATCTATGAAGTAAATTTATCTAAAGATGATTCTGCTGAAAAGGTTAGAAAATATATCAAAAAAGAAAGAAAGATTTCGCCTGAAATTTGTAAGAAATACTCTATTGGATATTCCTTAAACTCATGGGATTCTCTCTATAAGAAATTATTACAAGAAGGGTTTGATGAAGGTGTAATTATTAAGTCTGGTTTGGCAAAGAAAAATAAAGAGGGAAAATTATTTGATGTTTTTAGAGATAGGCTAATGTTCCCTATTAAGGATAGAAAAGGCAGGGTAGTTGGATTTGGTGGCAGAGTAATGAATCCTGACGACCAACCAAAATATCTAAATACAGGGGACACGCCAATCTTTCAGAAAGGAAAAGAGCTGTATGGGTTGTATGAAGCTTTAGAAAATCGAAAAGACCTTAATGAAATCTTTGTGGTTGAAGGTTATATGGACACAGTGGCTATGGCTGAGCACAATATGAATAATTCTGTGGCTACCTTAGGTATAGCGACCAATAGGTTTCATGTTCAAAAATTATTGCAAATAGTTAATGTTATTATTTTTTGTTTCGATGGAGATGATGCAGGAAGGGGGGCGGCATGGGGTGCTCTTAAGAATGTATTACCTGCAATTGTTGATGGAACAGAAGTTAAATTTCTTTTTTTACCTGAGAGTGAAGACCCTGCAAGCTTGTTAGAGAAGGAAAGCGAAAAGGAATTTAAAAAAAGAGTACAAGAAGCTAAGCTGCTTTCAGAGTATTTTATTGAAAGGCTTACCCAGGCGGTTGGCCTCACTTCTCTAGAAAAGAAAGCATCTTTAGCCTCTAAGGCAATGGAATTACTAACTTCTATGCAAGAAAGCTCAATTAAGAAGCTTCTAGAGGTAGAAGTGGCAAGAATAACTGGCCTTAAGAAGGAAGATATCAATACTCACAATGAGAAAAGAAATTATCAAAGAAGACGGGTTTCAAACAAGAACGAAGCCTCTAAAAACCTACCTGAAAGAACTTTTGAGCAAACTGGGTTAGGTTCTAAAGCTCTCTCTGTTATTCTTTCTTACCCAAATTTATCCAGTGAAGTTAAAGACTTAGATAGATTCGAGAACTTTAACGAACCAGAGGTAAGACTGATGGTTGAAGTAATAAGGTTTTTTCTTTCCAACCCTAAACAAGGAGTATCTGATCTTTTAAGCAATCTGGAATCGGATTCATCTTCTTTTATAGGAACTTTATTGGCTACTTCTGCTCCAATTGAAGAAAAAAACTCTCTACCTTATCTGTTAGATTGTTTATCACTTTTAAGGAAAACGGATTCAATTTCTAGAATCATAGAACTAAAGGAGATTTATGAAGACGGAAAATTAAGTGATGATGAAACTTTTGAATTACAGCAACATTTATTATCTAACCTAGAAAAGCTTGAAGATCCTGAAAAGAAGCTTCTAAGAACTTTAAGCCAAAAGGGTACTTGAATTTATAATTTTTTTTTAAAATAAGGAATTAATGCAAAAAAACTATATAATTGCGCACCCTTAGAATTTAGTTATGGCCAGAAAAGCAAAAAACCCCAAAGTAGAAGTAAAAGAAAAGGAAGTAGACGCACCTGAGGATTCTGAAGAAGTCTTATTTGGAGAAGAAGATCTTGAGAATTCAGGTTTAAGAGAGTTACTTGATAAAGGAAAGGACCAAGGGTTCTTAACCTATCAAGATATTAACTCGATGCTACCCGAAGATATTTCTGATCCCGATCAAGTAGAAGAGACTATACAGATGCTTATGGATATAGGCATTGAAGTTTTAGAAGCAACGGCTACTTCTAGTGACGATAATTCTGATGCTGCCCCAGAAACTATTGCAGACACTCGAACTACTCTTACTACTGTGGAGTCTGAAGTTGGAAGAACCACTGATCCTGTAAGGCTTTATATGAGAGAAATGGGAACGGTTGACCTTTTGACTAGAGAAGGCGAAATTGCAATTGCAAAAAGAATAGAGGAAGGTGCGAGAGAATTACTTTTTGCTTGTTGTTTTTATCCAGGAATAGTAGATCGCATACTGGATGAATATCAGGAAGTGGTTATAGAAGAAAAAAGATTATCTGAAGTTTTAGTTGGATTTATGGATATAGAAGAAGGAATTCCGCCACCTGCTTTAGCTCAAAAGAAAGAAAAAGAAGAAAAAGGCGAAACTGACGAAGAAGAACATACTGGGCCAGATCCAGTTGAAGTAAAGAAACGCTTTAGTTCCTTAAAAAGGCAGTTTAATAAAACAGAAAAAGCTTGTGTAAGATCTCGAACCAGCAAAGCCGCTATCCTTGAACAAGAAAAATTAGGAAATATATTTCAATTCTTAAAATTATCTCCTACTCAGTTTGAAATAATTGCTAATCCGGCAAGGGACGCATTGGAAATAATTAGAGAGTGCGAAAAGTACATTTTTACGATAATGGTTAAAAGAGGAAAAATGCCTAGAAAAGATTTCATAAAGAACTTTACAGGCAATGAAGCAAATTCTAGTTGGTCGGAGAAGATTGCTAAATCAAGGAAACCATGGACTAAAGTAGTTAAAGAGAACTTAGATGAAATAGTCCGTTTACAAAATAAATTATCGAAATTAGAAAAGATAATACAGCTACCAATCGCAGATATAAAAGATATCAATAGAAAGATGTCTATTGGAGAAGCAAAGATAAGAAGAGCCAAGAAAGATATGGTCGAGGCGAACTTAAGATTGGTCATATCAATTGCAAAAAAATATACAAACAGAGGTTTGCAATTCTTAGATTTAATACAAGAAGGCAATATAGGCCTTATGAAGGCAGTCGATAAGTTCGAATACAGAAGAGGTTATAAATTCTCCACTTATGCTACTTGGTGGATACGTCAGGCCATAACAAGATCTATAGCAGACCAAGCAAGGACCATTAGAATACCTGTTCATATGATAGAGACGATCAATAAGCTAAACAGAGTATCTCGTCAGATGGTTCAAGAGATGGGAAGAGAACCTACTCCGGAAGAGCTTGGAGAAAGGATGGAATTGCCGGAAGATAAGGTCAGAAGAGTTCTTAAGATAGCCAAAGAGCCTATATCCACTGAAACTCCTATTGGAGATGAAGAAGATACTACTTTAGGGGACTTTATAGAAGATACCGCAATAGATTCGCCAGACGAGGCCGCTACTGAGGAGAATCTTCAAGAAGCTACTGACGATATTTTAGGCAGTTTGACTGCGAGGGAAGCGAAAGTTCTAAGAATGAGATTTGGTATTGGAATGAATACTGACCATACATTGGAAGAAGTTGGGAAACAATTTGATGTGACGAGAGAAAGGATAAGACAAATTGAAGCAAAGGCTTTAAGGAAGCTTAGACATCCTACTCGTTCTTCTCATCTGAAAGGTTTTCTTGACGAGTAGGTTTTCTTACTTGGGCCTGTAGCTCAGTTGGTTAGAGCAGTGGACTCATAATCCATTGGTCGGAGGTTCGAGTCCTCCCGGGCCCACCATATCCCTTTTTTAACTGGCTTGTAAACGCCAACATGGGTTAGGGTGCTGTCTATGGAATTAGAACAAATGGCGGCTATTTTGTATGCCTTAATCATTGCACCCGTAGTCCTTTTTCAGTTCTGCTTGATCTTTGGCGCACCTTGGGGACAAGTTACCCAAGGCGGACGCTATGAAGGGCCTCTACCGGTTACTGGGCGAGTAGCAGCCTTGTTGTCCGTTCCAATATTAATCTGTATGGGAGCGAGCATTACATCAGCAGCTGGACTAGTGCCTAATTGGGCTGGCTGGACAGCGTATGCAGCTATCGCGATGCAAGCGTTAAGCACGTCTTTAAATTGGATTACGCCATCTCAAAAAGAGAGACTCTTGTGGGGTCCGATAACATCCATCATGCTTTTGCTTGCCGCTTATGTAGTGTTTATAAAATGACGGAGACATACCAAACTCTTTTACTTTCTTTAAGTTGATGTTTCATTGTCCCTCCTTTACATACTTATGGAGGAAGATAAACTTAGGGAGTAGGTGGTTCTAATTTTTAATCAGAAGATCCACCAATCAAAACATAATGCTTTATTTTATTAGCTTTTTATTTATAGCAATCTCTATTTGGATTGGGAACGCTGCTTTCTCATTATTCTTAGGGATATTGCTTGCTTTATATAAAGAAGTTCCTAAAACCTTCTTTACGCAGAAGTATGGAACAAAGATCCTTCAAACTGGTATAGTTTTTTTAGGGGGGAGTTTAAGCCTACATTCTATCTATGAAATAAATTCATCTTATTTTCTATGGATATCACTTTATGTTATTTGCGCTTTCTTACTTGTGTTATTAGTTGGAAGGGCTTTAGGAGTTACTAAAAAGCTAACCTACTTACTCGCTTCGGGTACTGCTATTTGTGGAGGTACAGCAATAGCTGCAGTAGGACCTGCCATCAAAGCTAAACCTGAAGAATTTACTACAGCAATAACTATAGTATTTATACTTAATGCAATTGCAGTTGTTGTCTTCCCAATAATAGGAGACCTTCTCTTTTTATCAGAAAGAGAATTTGGAGCTTGGGTTGCTTTGGCAATACATGATACTGCTTCAGTTGTTGGGGCTGCTTCAGTGATTGGAGAAGAAGCTGTCGAGGTGGCTGCCACTCTCAAGGTGGCTAGAACTTTATGGATAATCCCATTAGTTCTAGGTTCAGCCTGGTTCTTTAGGAATAAGTCTAAAGGAATTGGACTACCTTTATTCGTAGTGTTTTTTTTAATTGCAACCATTCTTAATTCATATACCAATCCTTCAGGCGAAGTAGTATTACTTTTAAAGATGATTAATAAAGTGTGTTTATTAACTGGTCTATTTTGTATTGGAACTCAAATAAATCTTAATAGTTTAAAATCAATCTCCATGAGACCAGTTTTGTTAGCAATATTAGTGTGGGCTCTAGTTATTCCAACTTCGTTATGGCTGATAACGGGCACCTAAGTAAAGTCTTTTCGATCTAAACCTTTTTATTTCTTTTTTGTTAAATTGTAGGCATTCTTACTGGCTTGCCCAACCGTGTAATTTTTAGAAAGCTCTTCTTTTGACGATCGAGGTGATAGCTCTCTAACTCTCTCATATTCACCCTCATCATAAGCAATTCTAAAAGGTTGCATATTTCCCCAAACATCACCTACTTTTCCTCTGGCACCCATACCAAATCCTTCCATAGTAGCCCCGTAGACTATGGCCTGTAGGCCCATTCTATGAAGTAATTTAGGGCTAGCATTTTTAATGATTTCAGGAGCAACTGAAAGAGACCAGTTTTCTTGAGTTCTCATCCAAGATTTAACATTGCTCATTGTTGCAACAAACCTCCTCTCATTGGTTTTATTTACACCGGTGCCGTGCAATATTCTCCCATCAAATATCATTATAGTTCCTGCTTTAGCTTCTAGATTAACCGTAGGGGGTAATTTCCCTATTTTTCCTGCACTGCCAGCTTCAATCATTATTTTGTGGCTTTTAGGGATAATTAATGTACCTCCATTTTCTTCATTTACATCTTGTGGGATATACATTGTATTAACTAATGCCGGGGCTTCCTCTGTTATCCAAGGCACCAGTGGGCCTTGATCCATATGCATGCCCTGAGGATAACCTCCTGGGTCAGCTCCATTTGATAAAAAACTATGGCATATCCAACCAGAACCAAGGGTTTCATTTAGTAATTGCTCAATTAATGGCCCTGCTTGAACTGCATCAGGATGCTGTTCAATGCATTTCCCAAATATCTCACCCTTATTGATTAGTGTATGAATATATTGACCTGTAGGAGACATTGCTTTTACGCCAGCTAGTTTCTCTCCTTCAGCTTGGTCTAGTATTCTGGACATGAATGCTTTAGTTTGCTCTTTTGATAAAGCTTCTTCTATTAGGCAATAGCCCCATTCTTTAAGGTCTTCTCTTAGAGTGTGAATATTTTTAGTCGGTTTGGGTAAATCATGCTCCTTCCAGTAAGGGTGTTTTCTTGCAACTGTTGTATTCCAGTAGTTTTCCCCCCACTCCAAAGGTCTTTTTTGATTGGGAGGTATCATCCAGGGGTTGTTTTTGAACATTGATTCATAGGGCTCTTTTGAGTTAAGAAAGTCATGAAAGATTGAATCTTCTGGATTAGAATTTTCTGCTATATGTTCAGCACTAAATTCAGGGATTGTTTTCATGCATAAATCTTAACAAATAATCCCTTTTAAGTAACACTTATGTAATATAAGTTATTGATACATAAACAATTTTAGGAACAGCAAATGAAAAATATATCAATTTTTATACTTTTATCTTTATTTTCCCTCGAAAGTTTTGCTCTAAGTGACCCTAAGCCAATGTCCGATAAAGAATTTAATGTGATGTTAGAAGAAATCTCTAATTGGGGTAGGTGGGGAAAAGATGATCAATTAGGTACTCTTAATACTATTACGCCTACAAAAAAAATAGAGGCCTCAAGACTTGTACAAAGCGGCAGAACAGTTTCTTTGGAATTAGAACTTAATAAAGTACAAGATATAGTGAATCAAAAACCATTTGAACATGAAGTCTTTGTCTTTGGTGGTGAGGAATCTTTTGAAGGCATGGAATTAGGATCAACTCAAGCTGCAGGAGATGTATTTAAAATAGATTACCATGGATTTGGTCATTCTCATTTAGACGGTATTAATCATTTTGCAGTGCATGGAAAGATGTATAACGGTTATTCTTTTGAACCTAATGTCCCTAATGGATTTTCTAAATTAGGAATAGAGAATATAGGTAAAGAGGGAATATTTACTAGAGGAGTTTTAGTAGATTTCCCCAAATTCTTTGGAAAGGAATTTCTTGAACCAGGTCAGGCTATTACGACAGAAGATCTTGAAGCATGGGAAAAAGCTTCAGGAGTTAAAGTTACTTCAGGAGATGTTTTGCTAGTAAGAACAGGTCGTTGGAAGCAAGTAGAATTGGAAGGTATTTGGAATTTTATTGAAAATGCCTCTGGTTTTCATGCATCGGTAGCTGCTTGGTTAAAAGATAGGGATGTAGCAGCTATTGGTTGTGATGGTGTTTCAGACGTGATGCCATCTGGAGTTGAAGGAAAACTTAACCCCCTCCATGAATTAGTTCTAGTGGGTTTAGGTATGCCTATATTTGATAATCTAGATCTAGAAGCATTATCTGAAGCTGCCTCTGAAGAAAACAGGAATACTTTCTTATTTGTAGCTGCGCCCATGAGAGTGAAAGGCGCTACAGGAAGTCCTCTAAATCCTATTGCAGTTTTTTAACAGCAGTTATTTTCTTTATAAAGGCTACTTCTTTTTTGTCGAAAGGAGTCCCGTTTTTTCTTAAGATGTCGTGAAACCAAACTTCAGGCTCTGGAATGCTTCCGTCGCCTTCTAAAAAATCTTTAGATTCTTTTTTCTTGTGTAGATCTAAAATAGTAGACCAACCAAAATGGGTTTGGCTTTTTCCTGCAACGAGGCCCCAATTTATACATCCAACTTTATATTTTTTAAATAATGGCATGCTAAATTCAAATGTAGTTCCGAATTCACGTGCCATATATTCTGTACAAATAAGAGGTCTCTCATATTTCTGTAGCCTTTTTATAGTTTCTTCAAGTTTATCTCCTTCGTAGGTATGAAAGGTGATAATGTCAGAGTTAATTGCATTAGTTTTTATAATTTCTTCACCCACAGATCCATCTAAACAGGCTGTTAAGGGTTGAGAAGGCCTAACGGATAAAGCCCATTCCCACGTAAGTTTTAAAAGAGAAATAGATTTCTCTCCTACTCCAAATTGACCAGGCTCATTATAGATATCCCACATTAGAATTCTTTGATCTTCTTTATAGTAAGTAAGTATTTCAACTACATAATTTTGTAGCCTTTTAATTTCTTTATCAGAAATTGTTTCATCATGAATTTCATGAACTATTGACATTCCAGGACTCTGTTTCCATCCAGAGTTGTGAACACCATTTACTGGTAAAGGTTGTTTGCCTATTTTTGGGTAGGGTCTATGACAGTCATCGAACAAGACAAGAATAGGAAAAATAGATAATGAATTACAGATTTCTAGAAAAGAATCTAATCGTTCTAAAAAATTGTCAGGATCGTGCCAAAGAAGATCATGAAGATAAACTCTGACACTATTAAATCCAAGGTCACTTGCCCACTTTAACTCTTTATTTAAGGTTGTAAGATCATAAGAATCTTCCTGAAACATCTCAAGTTGATTTATGGCAGTACTAGGTAGAAAGTTACACCCCACAATCCATTCTTGGTCTTTATACCAAGAAGCTGCCTTATTTTTGTCCCAAGTTGTCATTTTTCGCTACTCGATCTTTTTACATCTAGTCATACCTCTAGCAAAAATACCATGTCTAGCTATTTCGCAATTCTCTCTTAACTTGAAAATTTCTGGATAAACAACCCAATTACAGTCTCTGCAAGCTTTTATTAATAAATTAAAATCGTTATTAGCTCTAATTGGAGAGTAAGTAAGAATTAATATTAAGAAAAAAGCTATACGGAGAGGATTCATGTTACAAATAATCTTTTATTATTTTAATTATACTGTTGATAGATGAGTTTCATAGACACTAAAGACATAACTATCTATTACGAAAAATCTCCCAGTCGGAGCAAAGGGCCTTTATTGTATATTGGAGGAACAGGAAGTGACTTAAGGAATAGGCCAAATCAACTTAACTCGCCTTTAACTGAACATTTTGAATTAATTGGATATGACCAAAGAGGCTTGGGTCAGACCTCAAAGCCTACTCAGCCGTATTCCATGAAGCAATACGCAGATGATGCAGCCGATCTGATAGATAAATTAGGTATTTCTAGTTTACCAGTTATGGGAGTCTCTTTTGGAGGAATGGTAGCGCAAGAATTAGCAATTAGACACCCGGAAAAAGTCAGTCAGTTAGTTTTGGCTTGCACATCATCTGGAGGAAAGGGTGGCTCCTCTTATCCACTGCATAAGCTAGAAGAGCTAGATCCAGAAAAAAAGTTAGAAGCTGGCATTAAGATTAATGATTTAAGGATTACCGATGCATGGGCGAAAGAAAATACTGAAGATTGGAAGAAGCTTAAAGAATTATCTGCTAATAGGATTCAATATAAACCGGAGCCTTCTGGTTTTAAGAATCAGTTAATGGCAAGAAAAGAGCACGATACTTCAAATCGATTATCTGCAATTAAAGTTCCTGTTTTACTGTTAGGAGGAAAATATGACGGCATTGCTCCTGTAAAAAATATGGAATACCTTCATAAAAATATTAAATTTAGCACTTTAAACTTTTACGAAGGAGGGCATTTATTCCTCATACAAGACAAGGAAGCATTTAAAGATATTATTGAGTGGATAACCAAAAATAGATAAGTGAATTCTTTTAAAATTAACTAATAAGCTATAATGCAGTTCATCTTAATAAAGATGAGGTTATTAATGAAGAAATTGCTTGCAGTTCTTTTGTTTTTTGGGGTTTCCTTCTTATCAGCTGACGATGAAGACTTTTCTTACACTTATTTCGATTTAAGTGCAGTTCAGGCAGATGATACTGGCTATGATGCAACCGTTTCATTAGGCCTTCCCTTTTCTCTTTATCTTCGCGGCTCTATAGAAAGTATTGATGCTGAAATAGAAAACTCTATTTTTGAGAAATCATCTTCAATAGTAGCGCTTGGCACACATGTTTCTATAGCTGATTTACTAAAAAATGTAACTAAAGACGGTTTTAAATTTAATTTTGCCAGATTTATGGATTTTTATGCTGAACTTGGAACTGATAATTGGGAGTTAGAAAATATCGATGGAGTCTCTGAAGAAGGAACGGATGCTTATATTCAAGGCGGAATAAGAGTTGGAGATTCTGAAGGTTGGGAATTAAGTATTTATTTAGAAAACAGAAGTCTCGGAGAGGTTGAAATAAACCAAGAAAATGGAAAAGCAGAATACACACTTTCTGATGATGTAAACAATACGCTTGGTATCAAATTTATAAATAATTTCCACGAGAATATGTCTATGAATATTAATCTTGATAATGATGACATCATAGGTTCAACTGCTTCAATAGGTATTAGATTCCGTTTATAAATACAGGCCTCCTTAGCTCAGTTGGTAGAGCAGATGACTCTTAATCATTTGGTCGTAGATTCGATTTCTACAGGAGGCACCATACAAACAAAGGCTTTCAGGACTATTAACTTAGTTCTGAGAGTCCTTCATTTACTAAAAGGTTACATATAGGTTACAAGAATTACAGCTTTTTCTTTTATTAGATAGTGAAGTTTCATCTCTCTTAGAGGCGTGGGCAAGAGCGACAGGGTAGGGTATAGGTACATATTGTAGTGCTTCT
>Ga0066852_10000116_pt1 | contig 26996 bp, 20 predicted proteins | sample ETNtaG_27_FD_67283 | JGI IMG/M metagenome (GOLD analysis project Ga0066852, IMG submission 67283) | Marine microbial and viral communities from oxygen minimum zone, Eastern Pacific Ocean - ETNP201406SV63 | ecosystem: Environmental > Aquatic > Marine > Oceanic | place: Pacific Ocean: Eastern...
GGGGCCGTGGCCTGCTCCTCGCTGGAGTGATAATTGAGATCGTGCTGATCTTGTTCCTGATGTCCAGTGACAGTTTTGGCTGGTGGTTTGCTATCCGTTTCCTAGGCGGGTTTTCGGGTACCATCGTCTTTGTCGTCTCCGAGACCTGGCTCAACGAGATCACGCCCGACGCCATCCGTGGCCGCGTCATCGGGTTGTACAACACGATGCTGGCATTGAGTTTTGCGATTGGGCCATTGATTCTGTCGCTGACCGGTATCCGCGGACTGCTGCCGTTTATCGTTGGTGTTGGCTTGATGTTGGTGGCGGCGGTACCGCTGTTCGTGGTGCGACGTTATGAGCCCGGTCCACGGGAGAATTCGTCCTTCGGCATTATCGGCTTCACTCGTGTCGCCCCTCTTCTGGTGATGGCTTGCTTTGTTGTTGCTTTCAAAGAGATGGCGAGTGTAGGGCTGTTGCCTGTCTATGGAGTACGCAGTGGACTCAGCGAATCAATGTCGGCCCTGATGTTGTTTTATGCTGCTGTTGGGGGTGCGGTTCTTCAGTTTCCCATTGGCTGGTTGTCTGATCACTTCAACCGGGTTGCCGTTATGGCGGTCTGCGGCGTTGCCGGGATCGCCGGTGCCGTGGTTCTGCCATTTGTCGTTGGGGTGCCGTGGTTGCTGTGGCTGACGTTGTTTCTCTGGATGGGCCTGTTTGCCGGGGTCTACACCATCGCACTGACCCTGGCGGGCCAGTGGTTTCGTGGTATGGACCTGGCGACCGCTATGGCCTCGTTCGGAGTTTTCTGGGGGCTCGGTGGGTTGGCTGGACCGATGTTGTCTGGGTACTGCATGGACCTTTGGAATCCCCACGGCCTACCCCTGGCTCTGGGTCTGGCCGGCCTGTGTTTTGTGATCATGACGGTGGTTCCCAGCTTGCGAGCACCTCCTCGAACCCTAACAGCATCGAGGGTTGCTCCGTGAGTCCGACGGCAGCCATGGCGATCAGGGTGGGCTGGGTCCTGCTGTTAGGTGGTTCCGTCGGTGCTGCGACCTCCCTGGGTACGGTCGCGTTTATGTGGGCCCTCGATTCTCTCAACGATCTCCTGCTGTGGCTGCCACGAATCGCCAATCAGGCACAGACTGGTACCTGGTGGCTGTTAGTGTTGTTTGCGGTCCCGGTTGTCGGTGGGCTGCTGGTCGGATTGATTTGTCGGACGCTGCCGAACAGCAGGGCCTGTGGTCCTGCCGACGTTGTCGAGTCGGTACAGACTTTCCGTGGCCGCATGCCGATGGCTGAAGGCGGACGGTCAATAGTGGCCAGCCTGCTCGGTCTGGGTGTGGGCGCCTCGGCCGGGCAGTACGGACCGTTGGTACACCTGGGTGCGACGGTCGGTTCTGCCATCTCACGAGTGACCGGTCGTAGTGCATGGGTTGGCAGTACAGCGATCGCCTGCGGCGTGGCTGCGGCGATCGCGACGGCGTTTACCGCCCCCATCGCCGGTGTGCTGTTTGCTCACGAAGTGGTCCTGCGGCATTTTTCTCTGCGCGCTTTTGCGCCGGTCACTGTGGCAGCAATCGTCGGATACATTGTTGCTGCACCTGTGCTCAGTCATCGGCCGATACTGGATTTTTCTGATGTGTCGGTGGTGAATATTGGCGATTACCTGCTGTTTGTGCTGCTGGGTGTGATGAGTGCACTTGTGGCTGTGGTTTTCATGAGAGCTATGCACTGGACGGGGCGATACGCTGAGAGGCTCTCCGTCCAGGCATGGGTGCGACCAGCCCTGGCAGGTGTTCCGGTAGGACTCTGTCTGATATGGCTTCCCGAGGTGACGGGTATCGGTCTTGAGACCATGCGGCTGGTACTGTCCGGTGATCATTTCGGGGGTACCGAACTGCTGATCATGTTTCCGCTGAAAATCGCTTTGACGGTGTTGTGTGTAGGTTTCGGCCTGGCGACCGGGGTCTTTACACCGGCGCTCGTGATTGGATTGATTTTTGGTGCGCTGGCTGGGCAGGGTTTAGATTCACTGCTGGGATCCGGGCACTCGGAAATCGGCATATTCGCGATCTGTGGGGCAGTTGCCGTCGCGAGTCCGGTGATCGGTGCGCCACTTTCTGCGATCCTGATTGTGTTCGAGTTGACCCGTAACTACGAACTGACGACAGCAGCGATGGTCAGCATAGTTTTTGCCAACATGGTTTCCTATCGGCTTTTTGGCCATTCCTGGTTCGATCATCAGTTGAACGAACGGGGAATGGATATCAGTCAGGGCCGAGACCGGCTGGTGCTCGAGCAACATCGGATTGACGAGCTACCTATCACAATGCCATTGACGGTGCAGGTGCTTGAATCGGTTGCCGCTGTTGCGGGTCATATCGAAGGGCAGGAACAGGACACCGCCTGGGTTGTTGATGATGCAGGACTGCTGTGCGGCCGGGTACAGCTCAATTCGCTGCGCCAGCTGTTGTCCGAAGGGCTCGATGATCGCGCAGTGGGGGATGTGGCGGAAGATATCCAGGTTCTCCTGACACCGGATACGAGTTTTGCCCGGGCGATAGATCAGGCTGTAGATTCGACCTGGGAATGGGTGCCGGTCGTAGAAAGCGATGGCCACAGGTTCTTCCTGGGTGTCCTCTCCAAATTGTCGATCATCCGGAGCTATCAGGCGATCCTCAGCCAGATCCGAGAAGAGGAACAGGCTGCAGCTTGAATCTGGCACAGGTTTTGGCACGTAAATCATCAGGTCAGTCGCGGTGACAGGGAGGGTCACCATGGTCCGCAAGTGCTGGTCGGAGCTGGCCGGATTGTTTTCCCTCGGACTACCGATCATTTTCACCCAGCTGCTGCAGGTCAGCCTGGGGACCATGGCAGTGATCATGATGGGCCGGGTTGGATCTCGGGAACTGGCCGCGGTCGGGCTGGGAGCCACTTTATGGGTCTTCGTCTGGCTCGGCTGTATGGGGTTGCTGATGGGGTTGTCGCCGACTATTGCGCAGCATCATGGTGCCGGGCGAAAGCAGGAGATCCGCGAAGTCTTTCAGCAGGGACTTTGGCTGGCGCTGATCGTTGGTATCCTGGCTTTTGTAGTGATGCGGGTTATCGGTCAGGTGATGCGTGTCATGAGAGTCGATCCTGAAGTGATACCGCTGGTTGACGGGTATCTGGTGATCACTTCATGGAGTATGCCAGCCGTCTGTGTCTACCTGGCGTTACGGTTCTTCTGTGAAGCTACAGGAAATTCCCGACCGATGATGATCATCCAGTTGCTTCTGCTACCGCTCGGATTTTTCGGCAACTACCTGCTGATCTATGGCAAGTTAGGATTTCCAGCTATGGGGGTTGACGGGGCGGCCCTGACTTTTGCGGTGGGGTTGGTTCTGGCGGCCGTCCTCATGACTGTCTACGTCTTCAGGGCCCGGCGTTACAGACAGTTCGGCCTGTTTCAAAGGTTTCGCTCACCGAATCTCATTGAGATTCGGAACCTGTTGCGGCTCGGTGTGCCGATTTCCGTGAACCTGGTGCTTGATTCTGGTTTTTACGGCGGAATTTCCCTGCTGATGGGTCAGATGGGTCATGCAGCACTCGCCGCGCATCAGTTGGTGATTAACTACGCGACCCTGATTTTCATGATCCCAGTTGGTCTTTCGAGTGCGATTATGGTCCGTGTTGGGCAGTCGCTGGGTCGCAGTGATTTCGCCGAGGTGCGGTTTCGCGGTTGGTTGGGCATCACCGCGTCCACAGTACTGATTGTGCCGTCAGTAGTTTTTGTGATTTTCTTTCCGGAGATCATTATCAGTGTCTACACCAGTGATCCCGAAGTTGTTACGGTTGCAACAGCACTGCTGATGGTTGCTGCGTTTTTCCAGATCTTTGATGGTCTCTATATGACCGGGGCTGGTGCGCTCAGAGGTATGAAGGACACCAAGGGCCCGATGTGGATCTCGATATTGGCTTACTGGTTGATTGGCTTTCCGATTGCCTGGTTTCTGGGCTCCCACTTAGGCCCGGAAGGGCTGTGGTACGGTATGGTGGCTGGAATAGGACTGACTGCCATATTGCTTGGCTGGCGGTTCGAGTTAAAGTCCGTGAGCTTGCGTGATTCCCATGTCAGATGAAACAGACCAGCGTTGGACGGTCGTTGAGGTGCTTCGCAAAGGAGGTAGCAGCCGTCCTCGGGTTGAACAGGTCCGGTTGGGTGACCGGCAGGCGGTCCTGAAGGACCACGCGGGTTGTGATCCACTTTTTGCCCTGATGCTGGGGCCGACGCTCACACGACGCGAGTGCAAGGCGCTTAGAAAGCTGGCGTCCGTTAAAGGCGTGCCAGGTCTGATCGAGCGTTGTGGATCACGGGCACTGCTGATGGAGTGGATGCCGGCAATCCCGTTCAAGTACGTTCAACGCGATCGTAAGTTCTGGGAGGGGTTCTTTGCAGAGCTTGAGCATCGTCTCGATACCATGCATCAACACGGTGTGGCACATTGTGACCTGCGCAGTTTGAACAATGTGCTGCTGGATGAAACAGGCCAGCCCTGCATCGTTGACTTTGTCGCCTGTTTCTTTGCCGGCCCAAGCTGGAATCCCCTCTGGCGCGGCCTGTTCCGGCGATTCTGCCGGGTCGATATGGATGCCTTGAACAAACTCAAGTATCAAGTTGCACCAGAACTGTTGTCTGAGAAAGAAATGATGGAAATCGGGCATTCCGGCTGGTTGGATCGTGGTGCCCGGCAGCTTGGAATATTGTTTCGTCGTTTGAGCCGCTTGCTGTTCACCCGTTAGCGGTATGACTGATCGCCCCACCACCGACCAAGATCTGGTCCTGGTATAGAACGAGTGACTGGCCGGGTGTGACTGCCCGCTGAGGGTCATCGAATTCAACCACGATCCGGTCCGAGTCAATGCGCGAGACGGTGCAGGGCTGGTCTGTCTGACGGTAGCGTGTTTTAGCTGAACAGCGAAGCGGTGCGTCCGGCGATACTTCTGCTATCCAGTGCAGATCAACCGCTTCGGCGGTCGTGCACATCAGTGCCGGGTGTTCATGTCCCTGGACGACGCGTAGTACATTGTTCTCCATCTCCTTGGCCGCCACGTACCAGGCTTCCCCTGGACCGCCAATGTCGAGTCCATGACGCTGTCCCAGCGTGAAATACCACAAACCATCGTGCTCTCCCACCACCTGGCCATCGAGTGTTTTGATCTGACCGGGACAAGCTGGCAGGTATCGAGCCAAAAAATCCTTGAATCGTCTCTCACCGATGAAACAGATCCCTGTGCTGTCCTTGCGGGCCGCATTTGGCAATCCAAGCACTTGGGCCTGGCGTCGCACTTGCGTCTTTGTCATTTCACCCAGTGGAAACAAGGTCCTGCCCAGTTCGTACTGGCCGAGTGTGTGGAGAAAGTAGGACTGATCTTTGGCCGGGTCGTGGCCTTTGAGCAGGGTCAGGCTGGTCGGGTTCGATCCAATGCGAGCATAGTGGCCAGTGGCGATCCTGGCTCCACCCAGACGGTCTGCGTGGTGGAGAAACTCCCTGAATTTGATCTCTCGGTTACAGAGTACATCCGGGTTGGGTGTGCGGCCGGCGCGGTATTCCCCAAGGAAAATCGTGAAGACTTTTTCCCAATACTCGTGGGCGAAGTTGACGGTACGAAGCGGAATATCGAGTAGCTGACAGGCCTTCTCGGCATAATCGAGATCAACGGCTGCTGCGCAGTATGACTCGTCATCGTCCTCTTCCCAGTTCTTCATGAAAAGGCCCGTCACCTCATGGCCTTTTTCGAGCAAGCACCAGGCTGCCACGGACGAGTCTACCCCGCCCGAGATGCCGACAACGACGCTGTCAGGTGCCCCGGTCATCAGTCGAGCCGGCGGGTGAGAGCCTTGTGGAGGGTTGCGCTGATCAGTCTCGATATGGGCTGACCAGCGCTGTCCAGCGGAGATCTTTCCATACGTTGCTCTCTCTGATGTACGGAAGCATCCCGTTATCTTGAAACCAGCTGTCGACGACGAAAGCGGTGCTGGTTTTCAGCTCCTGAATCTGGCCCGCCCAGTGTGCGTCAAACATGCTGCGACGGTAAGCAGGGTCGAGAACGCGGTGCCATCGAAGATGTCCTTGTTGTTCGAAGAGCGCAAGGTAGGTCGTCGTATTCTTGGATTCGTCAATGCAATCCATCTGGCCGATCTTCTCCTGGGGTTTTTTTTCCAAGTTGAGACCTTTGTCCAGGTAAGTCGGTGTGTGGTTGCCAACAATGACTTCCATCCAGCCGATCGCTTTGCGGATCTGCTGTCGCTCGTCCGCTGCAGAGGATGCCGAAGGGCTGAACCAGCCAACCACGCTTTGCCATTCAGCCGGTGTTACGCTGATTACGACCCGGGTCTTGCAGGAAAAGCCATAACAGATCGGTACGTTCAGGTCTTCGGCCTGTGAAATTCCAGGAAGGATGGCCATACCGATAGCCCAGAACACAAGGATTGATACAAATTTGAAAGCGGCTGTCCGGTGCCCGACCAATGGTCGAGGCTCGGTGGCCAGACGATAGGAAGTCTTAACCTTCATTTGATGGGCTCTATTGCAGTGATCACAGGAATAATCCTGCGCAGCATATTCGTGGTCCCGTGAGACGGACGGGATGGACAGCCAGGCGCGATTATAGTCAACTGGGCACAGAATGAGTCTGTTTGGGGGTCACCATTGCGCCGGCGAGGCTGTCTGAAAAGCCGGGCGCCATAATATCAAGGAACCGGCGAACCGGTGCCGACAGGTATTTTCGGTTCCGGATCACCACTCCGTAGCTGCGGTCTGGAAAGAAACGCTGCAAAGATGTCTTGCTCAGATTTTCGCTCCCAGTCAGACAGATATCCGTCACTATTGAGATCCCAAGTCCTAATTCCACGTATTTCTTGATGACTTCCCAGCCACCGGCTTCCAACGTAACAGTGTAGTTGACGTTCTGCTGACGGAAGGCCATATCCACGATACGCCATGTCGCGAGGTGGCGCGGTGGCAGAATCAGCCCGTGAGGTCCAATATCTTCGAGCCTGATACGGCTGGCTCTTTTGCGTGCCAATGGATGATCTTCAGGGGTTATCAGGACAGTCTTGAAATGAAAGATCGGCCTGTAGATCACATCGTCGGGGACCTCTAGCATCGAGCCGACCGCAAAATCGGCTTCGTCTGCACGGAGCATAGCCATGCCGTCGCGACCGGTCACATTGTGGAGTTTTATTCTGACGCCGGGGAACGCCTCGGCAAATGCCTTGATCGGCTTGGGTAACAGATAAAGAATGGTGGATTCCCCTGCCGCAATATTGATCTCGCCTGAGTTGAGATTACCCAATTCATTGGCGAGATCCTCACCAATTGAATCGATCCCCTCAACAAGGGGTAGTGCGATTTCCAAAAGGGCTTGGCCCTGGGGGGTGATCCGGATTCTTGGCCCCAGTCGTTCGAACAACACGCTGCCAAGTTCCCGTTCCAGTGCCTGGATCTGCAGTGATACGGATGGCTGGCTGATGAAGAGGCGCTTGGCCGCTTTCGAAATGCTACCGGTGCGGGCCGTGTGACAGAAAGCCCGCAGTTGTTTGAGACGGCTCTGCTTGTAGTAGGGTGGGGAAACCATCGCTGAAGGTCCATCCGCTGCCGAAATAAAGATTGAATTATTCAATAGTATATATTGAATTAATTGTTTGTTTAAATAAATAGATTCAGCACAGAATCGGTCTCTCAGTTTGAGTTGGCAGAAATCGCCGCTCCTCCACCGCCTTGAGCATCGGCTGTGAGGAAGGGTGCCGTTCAGCCGAGAACAGTAACACCACGTTAACGGGGGTGATGAGATGATCAGAGCAAAGGAAACGCCAGAGGAGTTAGAGCGTGATTGGTCCGAGAACCCACGCTGGAGGGAGGTCCGTCGCGACTATAGTGGTGCTGATGTGCTCCGCCTTCGCGGCTCAGTTCAGATCGAATATACCCTTGCTCGTCTGGGGGCAGAGAAACTCTGGCGGAGGGTCAATACCGAGGACTTCGTTCCCACACTTGGGGCATTGACCGGCGGCCAGGCCGTGCAACAGGTCAAAGCTGGCGTAAAGGCGATCTACCTGTCCGGGTGGCAGGTTGCAGCTGATGCGAACCTGGCTGATGCAATGTACCCCGACCAGTCGCTCTACCCTGTCAATTCAGTACCGTCTGTGGTTCGTCGAATCAACAATTCATTCAGGCGTGCAGATGAGATCCAGACAGCAACTGGTAAAGGCAGCATAGATTATTTCGTTCCCATCGTGGCAGATGCAGAAGCGGGATTCGGTGGTGTTCTGAACGCATTCGAACTGATGAGAGCCATGATCGATGCCGGTGCCGGTGGCGTTCATTTCGAGGACCAGCTCGCTTCAGTCAAAAAGTGTGGACACATGGGTGGCAAAGTGCTGGTGCCGACCCAGGAAGCAGTGCACAAACTCACCGCCGCCCGCTTGGCAGCTGATGTCTGTGCTGTACCTACGGTGCTCCTGGCACGTACCGATGCCAATGCTGCTGCTTTGTTGACCTCCGATGTGGACGAGCGGGACCGGGCTTTCTTAACCGGTGAACGCACACCCGAGGGCTTTCACGTGAGTCGAGCGGGCCTGGACCAGGCGATTGCCCGTGGCCTGGCTTATGCGCCGTATGCTGACCTGATCTGGTGCGAGACGGCGGTGCCGGATCTCGAAGAGGCCCGCCGATACGCGGAGGCGATCAAGCAGCATTTTCCGGATCAGCTGCTCGCCTACAACTGTTCGCCGTCTTTCAACTGGAAGAAGAAGTTGGACGACGCCACCATCGCGAAGTTCCAGCGGGAACTGGGAGCGATGGGCTACAAATACCAGTTCATTACACTCGCGGGGATACACAGCATGTGGTACAACATGTTCGACCTAGCTGAGCACTACGTACGCGACGGGATGACTGCTTATGTGGACATGGTACAGGAAAAGGAGTTTGCTGCGGCAGACCGGGGTTACACCTTTGCCAGCCACCAGGCTGAAGTCGGTGCAGGCTATTTTGATGACGTGACCAATGTCATACAGGGCGGTCAGTCTTCAGTGACTGCGATGAGTGGATCGACTGAGGAGTCGCAATTCGCCACCGCTTGAAATTTTTCTGATCTGCGCCTGAGATATCGATTAAACATCAGGCGCTGCAGCCAGCCTCCAGCCGGCGACGGGTTCGTCCCGTCGCCGGCTTTTGTTTGTCCGGACAGCAGGTAACCTGCCAGTGCAAAACTTGAGATAGACTAGGGTAAACTTCTATCATCCGGGTTTTAGAGCACAAGACCGGCGGGTTACGGTAACAGATCAGCGATCAGTCATGAGTGATAGCAAGGAAATTCAGCGAACCGGTGGTCTGGTTGTTGAGGAGGCCAAGCCCAAGCTGAAACGGCCGCAGCTGTTTCGCGTTCTTCTGATCAACGACGACTACACACCGATGGAGTTCGTGGTGATTGTGCTGCAGCGATTTTTCAGACTTTCCCATGATGACGCGGTTCAGGTCATGCTCAATGTGCATACCCGCGGAACGGGAGTCTGTGGCGTGTATCCATTTGAGATTGCTCAGACCAAGGTTCGTGAAGTGATGAATTTCGCAAAAGACAACGAGCACCCGTTACAGTGCACTCTGGAGCCTGAATAATGCTTTCAAGGGAACTTGAACAGTCCCTCAATCTGGCTATCCAGAAGGCCCGGGATGCGCGTCATGAGTACATAACCGTGGAGCACTTGCTCTACGCTCTGCTCGATAATCCCCCGGCCATTCGTGCGATTCAGGCCTGTGGCGGCAACGTCGAGGCGCTGCGCGAGGAACTCGAAGGGTTCCTGCAACAGTATATTCCGCTGTTACCCGAAGACAGCGAAGCTGACTCCCAGCCCGGCCTGGGGTTTCAGAGAGTGATCCAACGGGCGATTCTGCACGTGCAGGGTACCGGCAAGAAGGAGGTCACGGGAACCAATGTGCTGATCGCCATGTTTGCCGAAAAGGATTCTCACGCCGTCTATTTCATGTCCTGTGAAGGCATGACCCGTTTTGACCTGGTCAACTATGTCTCCCACGGCATCACTCGGGTTGGTAGTGACAATACCCCACTGCCACCACCAGAAGGCGTCGAACAGGATGAAGGTTTCGAAGAAGGTGAACACCAGAGCCCGCTGGCAGCTTTCGCCATAAACCTCAATGAACAGGCCATGGCCGGGCGGATCGATCCGTTGATCGGTCGACGTGCCGAAATCGAGCGGACCATACAGATTCTGTGCCGACGCCGCAAGAACAACCCCCTGTTTACAGGGGAAGCCGGGGTCGGCAAAACCGCTATTGCTGAGGGCCTGGCGCGAAAGATCGTCGAAGGAGAAGTGCCCGAAGTACTCATCGACAGCACCATATATGCTCTTGACCTCGGCTCGCTGTTAGCCGGAACAAAGTACCGCGGTGATTTTGAGCAACGACTGAAAGCAGTTCTGGCCGAATTGGAGGAAACGCCTGGGGCGATACTCTTTATCGACGAGATTCATACCGTCATCGGTGCCGGTGCTGCATCGGGGGGTGCCATGGATGCGTCCAATCTCTTGAAACCCATGTTGGCGTCAGGGCGGATGAAGTGTATTGGATCGACCACCTACCAGGAGTATCGTGGCATTTTCGAGAAAGACCGGGCGTTGTCGCGGCGCTTCCAGAAGGTGGAGATCATAGAACCTACTGTTGATGAGACCATCGAGATCCTCCGTGGGCTCAAAGCTCCTTTCGAGGAACATCACGAGGTCCGATATACCGCACCGTCACTGCGCACTGCGGCAGAGCTCTCAGCTCGCTACATCATGGACCGCCAGCTGCCGGACAAAGCCATCGACGTTATTGACGAGGCCGGTGCCCGGACCCGCCTTCAACCTGCCGGTAAGCGGCGCAAGACAGTGGGGGTGCAGGACATTGAAACCGTGGTCTCCAAAATGGCCCGCATACCGCCAAAAACCGTCACTGCTTCAGACAAGGATGTACTACTGAATCTGGACGCTGATCTCAAACGTGTGGTCTTTGGCCAGGACGATGCCATCGCGGCGCTTGTCAGTGCGATCAAGCTGGCCCGTTCCGGCCTGGGTAGCCCGGACCGGCCAATTTCCTCGTTCCTGTTCTCCGGGCCTACTGGTGTCGGCAAAACTGAAGTCACCCGCCAACTGGCCATGACTCTGGGCATTGAACTGGTGCGCTTCGACATGTCTGAATATATGGAGCGACATACGGTATCCCGTCTGATTGGCGCGCCACCGGGTTATGTGGGTTTCGACCAGGGCGGATTGATGACAGAGGCGATCACCAAGAATCCTCATGCTGTCCTGCTTCTTGACGAGATTGAGAAGGCACACCCGGATGTCTTCAATCTGCTGTTACAGGTGATGGATTACGGAACGCTCACCGACAACAATGGTCGGAAGGCGGATTTTCGCAATGTAATCATCGTTATGACGACGAATGCTGGCGCAGAAAAGGTCGCCAGGGGTTCGATTGGTTTTGTTGACCAGGATCACAGCGGCGATGACATGGAGGTCATCAAACGTATGTTCAACCCGGAATTCCGCAATCGACTCGATTCCGTGATCCGTTTCCGGGCCCTGGACGAGGACACGATTCTGCACGTTGTGGACAAGTTTATCCTTCAGCTTGAAGGGCAGTTGGCCGACAAGCAGGTTACCCTGGACGTGGAGGCATCAGCGAGAAGCTGGCTGGCCCAGCACGGTCACGATCCGGCCATGGGTGCAAGACCGATGAGCCGGCTGATTCGAGAGAAGATCAATCAGGCGCTGGCTGACGAATTGCTGTTCGGCAAGCTGGCCAGCGGTGGTAATGTCCGGGTCTTTGTTGAGAGCGACGATCTCGAATTTGAGATTCAACCGCCGGTCCGACACTGACTGCTGAGCACTTGAAGACGCCAGGATCGGGTCAAGGCCCACCGTTGGGTACCCACCTTCCTTCCCAGAGCAGCACACCGCGGGACCTTTCGCCTTAGAGCCTGATGGGTACACCATCCAGGCAGGCGCAGTTGTCCTGCAACGTGAGGCGCCCCTGAGCAAACCACCGGATCGCCTGTGGATAGATCTGGTACTCGACTTCGTGGACCCGCTGGGCCAGCGCAGCCGGTGTGTCGCTGGGGTGAACCTGAACACGTCCCTGAACGACGATCGGTCCGGCATCGAGTTGCGGAATAACAAAATGTACCGTGGCACCGTGTTCTGCGATGCGGTCAGCGACAGCCCGCTCATGCGTGTTCAGACCAGGGTAGTCCGGCAACAGGGAGGGGTGGATATTAAGCATCCGGCCCCGATAGCGTCGCACCAGGTTGTTGCCGAGGATGCGCATGAATCCGGCCAGGATGACTAGATCGGGTTTGTAGCTGTCAATCTGCCGGCCCAGAGCGACCTCAAAGTCGTTTCTTGTTTTGTGATCGCGGTGGTCAATGACGACTCCCGGAATGCCAGCATGAGCGGATCGTTCCAGCCCTCGAGCAGAAGGCTCATTGCTGATGACCCCGACCACCCGGCCGGGAATTTCCCCATCTGCACACTGATCGATGATGACCTGCAGATTCGTGCCGCTGCCGCTAATCAGAACCACCAGGCGGCAGGCATTATTCTTATCCCTCAACGACTGCCCCGCGCGTGCCGGGTTGTATCTCGCCGATATCGAAGACAGTTTCTCCACCGGCTTCCAGCAGCGCACGGGCCCTGGATTCATCGGTGGGGTGAACAACCACGATCATGCCGATACCACAATTAAATGTACGGAGCATTTCAGCTGGTTCGATCTGACCATTCTCACGAATCCACTCAAAGATACCGGGCTGTGGCCAGCGGTTCTGATTCATTACAGCTTCCAGCCCGGGAGGAATTACACGCTTGACGTTACCGGCAAGCCCACCACCGGTAATGTGGGCCATCGCGCAGACGTCCACTTCCTCGATCAGCCCACGAATCGAGTTGACGTAGATCCGGGTCGGTGTCAACAGGGCATCCCCGAGTGTTGTATTTTCAAACGGTTGTTTCAGGGATGCCTGGCAACAGTCCCGGGCCGCATGCACCAAGGAATAACCATTGGAATGAATGCCGGAACTTGCCAGACCCAGAATTCTGTCTCCGTCGCGAATCTTGCGACCATCGATGATTCTGGATTTGTCGACGATACCAACACAGAACCCGGCGAGGTCGTACTCACCGTTACGATACATTCCTGGCATTTCGGCAGTTTCCCCACCGATCAGTGCCAGCCGGGCAAGCCGGCAGCCGCGGGCAATACCGGAGATGACGGCTTCAGCCTGGTCCTGTGACAGTCTGCCGGTGGCGAAATAGTCGAGAAAGTATAGGGGCTCAGCACCGCAGACCAGGACGTCATTGGCGCACATCGCCACCAGATCGATACCGATGGTGTCGTGACATCCGATTTCAAAAGCGAGTTTCAGTTTTGTACCGACACCATCGGTACCCGATACCATCACCGGCTCCTGGTAACGGGCGATAGGCAGTTCAAAGAGCCCGCCAAACCCGCCAATCGTGTCAATGCAGCCCTCTCGGTTGGTCGATGCCACCAACGGTTTGAGTCTTTGCACCAGGCTCTCACCGGCGTCTATATCAACACCGGCGGTCCGGTAATCAAGCGACGATGAAGATTTGCCTGTCATCTGCGGGGAAGATCCGAGTTTCCTGATTGTGCGAGACCTTATGGTATCGTATGTCTGGCCCGAATCGGGACTTGTTCGATGACTCGACGATAGTCGGCCTGTACAATCTACCGCTTCGGGGGTGTTGTTGACCAGGACCCATATTATTTCATTTTGTCCGGTAGGCCCGTTTGCTCTCAAAAATCCCCAACCTGCTGACACTGCTTAGGATTGGGGCAGTGCCGGTTCTGATTCTGTTTCTCAAAGACGGTGAGTATGTGGTCGCGCTGGTAGTGTTTCTGGCTGCTGGAGTCACCGATGGGCTTGACGGTTGGATCGCCAAGAGATTCGATTGTGTTTCTCACCTGGGGTCGATCCTTGATCCGCTGGCCGACAAGATGCTCATCGTCAGCACTTACGTGGTACTGGTGCTCCTTGGTGACCTGCCGTTCTGGCTGTTGCTGCTGATAGGCTTTCGTGACATTTGCATTATCGGAGGTTTCCTCATATTGCACACGCCGCGTGGGCCTGTGCCGATTCAACCAAGCTCGTTGAGTAAAGCCAACACGGTGCTGCAGATCATCCTGGTGATTGACGTTATGGTCAACCGTATTGGCTGGCTCGATATCAAGATCCTGACCGATGGCCTGATCGGACTAGTCGCGTTGACAACACTTTTGAGCGGCTTTCATTACGTTTACCTTTTGTTTATCCGCTCGAGCGAGACAAACGGTGCAAACACCGGGTCCGATACGACCCTATGACGAGACAACTGAACCTACCGCTTCGCCTGTCGGACAGCGCTTCGTTCGACAACTTTCTTGCCGCAGGTAATGAAGAGGTCCTTGCTGCGGTCCGATCGGTTCCTGGACAGGAGCGCCCGAGCCCGGCTTTGTTTATCCATGGGCCCCCTGGAAGCGGAAAATCACATCTGTTACAGGCCCTCAGCCGCCTGACCATCGATTACCAGCGACTCACAGTCTATGTGCCCGCCGGTGCACCCGGGGTCGGTCCCGAGCTGGTGGCCCAACTCAATGCCGACACGGTGGTGTGTATGGATGACCTTGACCAGATCGTCGGGGATCAGGCATGGGAAGAAAGCCTCCTGGAGCTCTACGAACGCCTGGCTGGCGGTCATGGTGTGCTGGTTGCTGCTGCGCTGCAGCCACCTGCAGGACTGGAACTGAAACTTGCGGATCTGTCCACCAGGCTGGCGGCTGGTGGTGCATATCGTTTGCGACCCCTGGCCGACGAAATGCTGCCCGCAGCGATGCGCCTGCGCGCCTCTATGCGGGGGTTTGAACTGCCTGACAGTGTCAGCCGGTATCTTGTTCGCAGGGCGCCGCGGGACAGCGCTGTACTGTTTGGAATCCTGGATCGAATCGATCAGGCGGCGTTCAGCCGCCAGCGGCGGATCACGGTACCGTTCATCAAAGAACTGGAGAAAGAAGTCACTTCTTCTGACAGGTGACGCGCCTCAGAGTTGCACAGAGAAACCCGTTAGCAACTGTGCTGTTGGGATCAATCGACAGCGAACACGCATGCTTCTATTGCGCTGAGTGGGGACACCGACCTGACTCTCGCTGTCGATGGTTGCCAGGTCCGCTAAGATTCGAGACTTTCCCGTCGTGAATGATTAGATGATCGAAAGCACATTTTCCGGTGGGCGACCAATCACCGCGCGCTTATCTGTGGCCACGATGGGTCTCTGCAGGAGGATCGGGTTCTCACAGATGGCGCAAGTCAGCGTGCTCTCGTCGGCACTGGCAAGGCCGAGGGCCTGGTACGGTGTTTCAGTTTTCCGGATCATATCCGCCACGGGCACGCCAAGCTTGCGGGCCAGTTCCAAAATGGTGCTGTTCTCCAGTGGTTCTTTCAGGTACTCGATGACCTGCGGTGTGTGGCCCTTTTCCTGAAGCAGTGCCAGAGTGGCTCGGGACTTAGAGCACCGGGGGTTGTGATAGATCACCAACGACATTTGGCACCTCGGAATTTCTTGACAGAGATAGAGCTCGATGTTAGTTTGCGAATGTGCTGAACACAACCGTGACATCGTGCTGAAGGCACTGATTTTGTGCACAAAACCCCACTCGTGAGTGATGCTATGACTAAATTTTCTAGCGCTGTGCGGATTCTCTTTGCTCTGTCTGCAGTTGCCCTCGTGGCGACTGGCTGTGTTACCGCCAAGCCTACGGAACTGGAAGCCGGTACGGCGACTGCGGCAGCGGCTGCCCCTTCATCCGACAGCACCTCAACTTCGGATTCGACAACGACAGCGGCGGCCGATGACTCAAGTCGCGCTACCTTGGCTGCGGCCATCGATGCACTCATGTCAGACAGTGATGGTCAACCGTCACTGATCAACCGGTATATCGTTCAGGCCGGTGACCACCTGTGGGGTATCTCGTCTCAGCAACAGGTTTATGGAGATCCCTATCAGTGGCCGCTGCTTTTCAAGCGAAACCGCGGTGAGATCGAAGACGCCGATCTGATCTATCCTGGACAGGTTCTGCATATTGATCGCGATGCGAATGAGCATCAGATTCAGCAGGCGATCGATCATGCCAAGACCCGTGGGGCCTGGTCGCTGGGGGTGACCGAAACTTCGGATCTCGAATACCTTGCAAAGGCTCAAAGCTCGCAAGTGATCCATCAGGAAGTGGAGCAGGTGGTCGCGCGGGCGGGTGATGACCTGGGCAGAGCCAGGCTCGCCGGAGCCGTCTGGCGAATGGTCGACCTCTCGACCGGTGGCAGCGCAGTTAGCTTGGATGAGCTGCTGCGCGTGGCTGGTCAGAAGCTTCAGACCGGTGACCTGGATGAGGCCATGCGAATCGCACTGCGGGTCTCCGAAGCCTCAATCCTCGGGATCGAGCAGGCACAGTCGCAGTCCCGGGCCCGTCCTTCATACAACTGAACAATCGCTGGAAGATTGACCGTTGTGTGAGTCGTCTTCGTTCTGATCGAAAAGGCCCCGTCAGGGGCCTTTTTTGTTGTCAGGGATCCTGACGTGCCAGCTGATCTTGCCCGTTCATCGCTGTTGGCCCAGGGGGTATGGTGCCGTATACAAAGTGGGCGCGCTATTCGGACTGCGGCTTCGCTCGCATTTACTTCCTTGTTGGCGTTGGTGCCACTTTTGACGGTGACTTTCTACGTTCTTGCTCTGTTCCCCGCTTTTTCGGATTGGACGAGCGTGCTGGAGGGTTTTGTCTACAGCAACCTTATGCCGGCGGCGGGGGACCAGGTGAGTGCCTACCTGTACGACTTTGCCGACCAGGCACACTCGTTACCGACGCTTGGTTTGACCGGACTTCTGGTGAGTGTCCTTTTCCTTCTGTCCACTATCGAAGACGCCTTCAACGACATCTGGCGTGTCAGAAAAGGCCGAAGTCTGGGTCGGCGCCTGGCGGTGTATCTGACGATGATCGGGGTGGGCCCGGTCATTGCGGTAATTGTGTTCTGGGCCGCCTACCATCTGCTCTATCTTCCACAAGGTCAGGCGATTCCTGCAGCATCGTACGCATATGGGCAGTTGTTCACGGGGTTTTCAGGGCTGATCGAATTCGGTGGCTTTGCAGTTCTATATCGGGTGTTACCTAACTGTTCCATACCGTACAGACCGGTAATAATCGGCGCTTTAATCTCGACAGTACTCCTTGAAGTCATTAAAAGGGTCTTTGCCTGGTATGTCTCCAGTTTTGAACTCTACCAGGTGATCTATGGCGCACTCTGGACCATTCCGGTATTTTTTATCTGGGTTCTGTTTTTCTGGTATGTGACGTTATTCGGTGCCTGTGTAACAGCCCAGTTATCTGTCGGGAAACAGGCGGAGGAGGCTGGGGTTGATAAACCTAACGGGCGATAATAGAGCCATTCGAGATTCCAACAACCGGCGGACCAGGCAAGACGACAGGATGCTCGATGAGGGTCTGTAGTAAATTTACTGTCCGTTCGGCTATCAACCGGCACTGATAGCCGAGCACCGTGGTCCAACGGAACAAAGGCAAAGAAAATCGAATGTTCCAGAGTGTGAATCTTGTCCTGGTCACTCTTCTGATGAGCATGGGAATCACTCTTGCTGAAACGGGTGAGGTCCGGGATCCCATGGTGTTTTTCTTTCAGGACAGCTTTAACGATCTGCAAGAAGAAGGTGAAGCGGCTCGGGACCAGGGTCTGGTCGGGGTGTTGGTGATGTTTGAGACCGATTTCTGTCCCTTTTGTACGCGAATGAAGGAAACGGTGCTGAACCAGAAACAGGTGCAAGACTACTACCGTGCCCATTTCCGGATCCTGAACCTGAAGGCTGAGGGCGACGGTATGGTCGTGGGATTTGATGGTGCAGCACATACCGAGACCGAGTTTGCACTGAAACACAACCGAATTCGAGCCACTCCGACATTTCTGTTCTTCAGTTATGACGGTACTGTGATAACTCGCTACACCGGCTCGACACGTAATCTGCAGGAGTTCATCTGGCTCGGTGAATACGTTGTCGAAGGTCATTATGCTGAGGAAACGTTTTCACGATACAAGCGGCGACGTCGACAATATTCTTCGTCATGATTCCGGGAACTGATGGCGCCGGGATGTGGATGTAGGGCGAGAATTCTGCACATGCGACCCAAAGCCATGGTTCTGCTGCTGGTGTTTGGCCTGACAATTCAGGCGATCTCACTCGGGGCCTATGCCGCTGAGGAGGTAGTGCCAGGACGGTTGCCCGAACCATTGTCACTGCAGGACGTGCTGAGTTTTTTCGATGCTGACCACCCCTCACTGGTCTCTGCACGAACCCGCGTCGATCTAGCAGTCAACCGTCTGGAGCGGGCTCGGTCAAGTTATGGCTGGACTGCTTATGCCGATCTGCAGCCTCGTCTGGCAAGCAAAGCTGCTAGACCGGGCCATGACTTCGATGACGACAGTCGTTATGGCATTGTCGTCAGGAAGCGCCTGACAGATTTCGGTCGCAGCGACAGCAGGCAGACATCCGCAGTCGCTGCGCTGGATAGTGAACGGCAGGAATACGCACTGGAGCGCCACCTCCATCAAGTAGAACTGATGCGGCGTTTTTTTGCCGTGATCCTGGCTGATCGGCATTTCCAGGTAGCGGATGAGAAACTGGCCATGGACTTCATTCGGTTCAAACGGGCGCGGGATCGCTACCAGCGGTTTGCCGAGCACACGGAAGTCAAAGTCAAGGAACTGGAGACGATCTACACTGAAACTCTGACCACCCGTACTCGGCGGGATCTGGTTCGAAAACAGACCCGCCATGCGCTGGCACTGGCTATGGGTCGCCCGGGCGAGTTGTCACGACAGCTATTGATGCCCGATCTATCCGCATATGACAGCCGTGTACTGCCGAGCTATGAAGAGCTTCTTGAGGCAGGGCTTGATTCCGCCCCGTCCATCAAGGCTGCCCGGCAGCGGATCGAAGCCGCGCGGGCTGCGGTGCGTGCTGCACAGCGACTGACCACTCCCGTTCTTACAGCAGAGCTGGAAGCAAGGACCTATGCCCAGGAACTGTCGAGTGGACGCGACGATTATCGCGCGACGCTGAAGTTCAAGGTGCCGATCATCGATGGCCGACGTCTTAATCAAGGTGAGGTCAGCGATGCGCAGGTTCGCCTGGAGCGCGCTGAAGCAGAGCTTACCAGTCGCGAGTATGCACTTCGTCTAAATCTGCTGGAACTGCTCCACGGACTTGAGATCAACAAGCTGGAGCACAATGCTGCCACCGTCCGGGAAGACTATCGCTCAATCTACCAGGATAAAAGCCGGACGCTTTACGAGCTGGAAATGAAATCAGACCTTGGTGATGCGCAGGCTAAAGTCGCTGAGGCGATATGGATGTCGATCAAAGTCGGTTTCGAAAAGGTTGTGCTGTGGGCGGAGCTCGATGCGATACTCGGTCGGCCGCTATTGCTTGTAGAACGGAGAGAAGGCCAGTGAAAAATATTCTTTACTCCGTCGTCACGTTTGTACTGGTTGGTCTCAGCCCGGTCGTGATGGCCGATATTGTCAACGGGCAAGTTCAATGGAATCAACGGGTAGAGCTGGGTTCTGGAATTACTGGACGGGTGACCGCTGTGCACGTGAAAGCAGGTGATCTCGTCGCCTCGGGAGATCTGCTTGCGGAGATAGACCGTCAATTGCTTGAGATTCGTTTCAGTAAAGCTGCAAGTACTGAAAGGCGTTACGCCGCGGAGCTGTTTGATCGACAGGCTGAGTTCGACCGTAACGAGATCCTGTTTGAAGAAGGATCGATTGCAGCGATGGAATTTCAGAGGAGTCAACTCGAACTCACCCGTATTGAAACTGCCCACGCAATCGCCAGCGCTGACCTGCGGAAGGCGAAATACCAGCTGACCCTGGCAACAATTTTGGCGCCTTTTCACGCCTGGGTCGTCGAGACGCCAGTCGATCCTGGGGAATTCGTCGTAGCCGATGAGCCCGACCGGCCTCTCGTGGTGCTTGCACAAAGCGGCATCTATGTTGCCCGGATTGTCGTACCCCTGGTGCTGGCAGAACGACTGAGACCAGCAACGGATGTCACCGTTCTTGTTGGCGATACACCCTACCCGGGTCAGGTATCAACGATCGCGCTGGAACCCGTCGACTCTGCAGCTGCCATGCCGGAATATCCGGTGCGAGTCACCTTCCAGACGGACCGCTTGATTCGTAGCGGAACCCATTGCCGGGTACAGCTGCCCTGATTGAGCTATTTCAGATTTGTCTCATCTCGCTTAAGACCTGAACCAATTCTTCGACCGGGTGGTCACTGGTGTCCCCGCTACGTCTGTTGCGGTACTCGACGGTGCCTGCCTTAAGACCCCGTTCTCCGACGACAAGCCGATGGGGTATACCGATCAGATCCATCTCTGAAAACATGACCCCGGGGCGTTCATTACGGTCATCGACCAGTACCTCGAAGCCGGTTTCAGACAACTCCCGGGCCAAACGCTCGACGGTTTCGGCAACCAGGCTAGATTTGTGCATACTGATCGGTACGATGCAGACATCAAAAGGTGCAATCGGATCAGGCCAGATAATCCCGTGTTCATCGTGGTTCTGTTCGATGGCTGCTGCGACGATGCGTGTTACACCGATACCATAGCAGCCCATGTAGATGGCTCGGGCCTGACCTTCACTGTCGAGATAGTTGGCGCCCAACGCTTCGCTGTACTTGGTTCCCAACTGGAACACGTGTCCCACCTCGATACCACGCCGTACCTGGATCGGGCGTGTAGGATCGACCGGGCAAGGATCGCCATCTACGGCCTGGCGCAGGTCGGAGCTCCGCGGTTCCGGCAGGTCGCGACCCCAGTTGACGTTGCTCAGATGTCGCTCATCCCGGTTGGCACCGCAAACAAAATCTGCCAGCCCGATGGCACTATGATCAGCAATCACCGTGATCTTTATCCCGACTGGCCCGATAGACCCAGGATCGGCTCCAGTCGCCTGCCGGATATCCGAGGCACTCGCAAGGCGAATGGGCTTGGCGACTTCAGGAAGCGCTTCTGCTTTGACACTGTTGAGTTCGTGGTCACCACGAAGAACCAGTGCGACCAGGCCTTCGTCCTGCCCTTTGACGATCAGTGTCTTGACAGTCCTCTGGGGTGAAAGCGACAGAAACCGGCATAGGTCTTCGATGGTGTGTTGGCCTGGGGTCTCAATCTCGACCATCTCCGGGCCAGGTTCCGGCCGGGCCTGGGCGGGCTTCGACAGCGTGACCTTTTCTACGTTTGCAGAATAGCCCGCTTCAGGGCACAGCGCGATTGCGTCTTCTCCCGTGTCCGCCAGGACATGGAATTCATGGGAGAAACTGCCACCGATGGTGCCACTGTCCGCTTCGACAGCTCTTGCTTCCAATCCGAGTCGCTGGAAGATGCGTTCATAGGCCTGGTACATCACCTCGTAACTGTTCCCCATGCCATGTTCGTCGATGTCAAAGGTATAGGCATCCTTCATGATGAATTCCCGCGCACGCATCACGCCGAAACGAGGACGGATCTCATCGCGGAACTTGGTCTGAATCTGGTACAGATTGATCGGCAGCTGCCGGTAACTCCGTATTTCAGAGCGTGCCAGAGTAGTGACGACTTCCTCGTGGGTCGGTCCAAAGCAGAATTCACGGTGATGACGGTCGGTCAAGCGCAGCAATTCGGGGCCATAGTCGTCCCAGCGCCCGGATTCACGCCACAATTCTGCAGGTTGTACCGCGGGTAACAGAACTTCCTGGCCACCACTGCGGTTCATTTCCTCCCGGACGACAGTTTCGATCTTGCGCAGTACTCTGTGGCCTAGTGGTAGCCAGTTGTAAACGCCTGCAGCGACCTGTCGGATCAGACCGGCGCGCAGCATCAGCTGGTGACTGATGATCTCGGCGTCGGCCGGGGTTTCCCGGAGAGTGGCGATGAGAAACTGGGACGTTCGCATCAGTGCTGTCTCGCAAACGAGCTGGATTCAGCTTCGTAGTCTATTCGCTTTACAGTGAGCGCTCCAGGCGGAGTGGAATCGCACTTGCCAGAGAAGTGGACTGAAAGCGGTTCTGGCCCGCCCTTACGCCCCAGTGTCTCCCTGCAGCACTTTGGCTTCGCTGACAGCAACAGACAACATGGCAAAATCGGGTTTACCAGCCAGACGAAGATCCGAGATGATCTGATCAAAACGATCGCAGGCTGCTTTTTGTCTCGTTACCCACTGCCTTACCGCGGTCTTTCCCTTACTGGTTGAGCCGTTGAGTACACTGCCCGCCAGTGCCCGCTGGCTGCGGCTGAGATCAGTACGCAGGGCAAACTTGGACATAGAGTGCCAGTGACTCTCGACTGCCAGTTCACTGATGCGATCCCTCAGCCAGTGCAACCCGAGCCGGTCACCGAGATCATAGTAGACAGTTGCTGTGTCGCTCACATCGTGTCGGTCCATGCGAGCAATTTCAACGATATCCAATCCCGCAGACATCGCCAGCAGTCCGGCCGCCTGATTAGCGAGCTCTGGTGGAATCTCGGCAGCCAGGAAACGTCGAACCCGCCGTTTTTGTGTCAAGCGGTTCGATGCAGCGAGCACCCTGGGGAAACTGTCCCACAACTGGGCGACGTCATCGCGAAAAAAAGCCACTGTTTCGGCGATATCAATGGTTTGAGGACGGTTTCGCAACAGCCAGGTGGTGCCCCGCTCGATGAGCCTGCCAGCGTCGTGCAGGATGGCCCGCTGCACTGCGGCATCGACTGTGTTATCCAGGCTTTCAACAGCTTGCCAGAGGTCACGGATGGCGAATATTTCACAGGTGGCTGAATAGGCGCGCGCGGTGTCTGGTGGTAGCCGACCCGTTAGTTCGTTCATTCTCAGCGTGAACCCTGGGCCGACCCGGTTAACCATGCTGTTGGTGACCTGGGTCGCGATGATTTCCCGTCGAAGCCGGTGTGTGGTGATCGCCTCCGGGTACTGTTCGCTCAGCACAGTTGGAAAATAGCGGGGTAGTTCACCTGATAGGAAAGGGTCTTCGGGGACGTCGGATTCGAGTAACAGTTCATAGGTCGACAATTTGCTGTACGAAAGCAGCACAGCCATTTCTGGCCTGCACAGACCTTCGCCGGCTGCGATGCGCTCGGCAAAAACTTCTTCGTCGGGGAGAAACTCCAGGCGCGGATCAAGGACCCCCGTTCTTTCCAGCTGCCGGGTCGCGCGGGCGTGCTGGTGAACCAGTTCTCCGGCTCGGTCCACGGCAAGGCTCAGAGCCTGGGTCTGATTGTAATTGTCGCGCAGCACGAGTTCTGCGACTTCTTCTGTCATCCCGGAAAGCAGGGTATTTCTTTGTTTGAGGGTCAGTTCCTGTCTTTTCACGAGATGATTGAGGGCAATCTTGATGTTGACTTCATGATCCGATGTATCGACACCGGCTGAGTTGTCGATCGCATCGGTGTGGCACAGGCCACCGGCACGGCTGAATTCAATCCTCCCAAGCTGCGTTGCACCGAGGTTGCCACCTTCACCCAGCACTTTGCAGCGTAGTTCCTGACCGTTTACTCGGATTGTGTCATTGGCCCGATCGCGGACGTCTTCGTGGCTCTCAGTGGAGGCCTTGATGTAGGTTCCGATGCCACCGTTCCAGAGCAGGTCCACGGGGGCTTTCAGAATTGCGTTAATCAGTTCATTCGGGCCCAGATTTTCAGAGCTGATTCCCAGAGCTGATCGGACTTCGCTCGAGATCTCGATTGATTTACTTGTCCGTGGCCAGACACCGCCACCCACGGAAATGATGTCGCGATCGTAATCATGCCAACTGGAACGAGGCAACTCAAAAAGGCGTTGTCGCTCATGGAAACTGCGCTCAGGATCAGGATCAGGATCAAGAAATATGTGCAGATGATTAAATGCGGCGATCAGCCTGATCTGCCGTGACAGCAGCATTCCGTTGCCGAAGACGTCACCCGACATATCGCCAATGCCGACCACCGTGAAAGGTTCCGTCTGGATATCACTATCACGCTCTCGGAACAGGCGCTTGACTGACTCCCAGGCGCCACGGGCCGTGATTCCCATGCCTTTGTGGTCGTAGCCGCTGGAGCCCCCGGAGGCGAATGCGTCATCGAGCCAGAAACCGTATTCGGCGGCGATGGCGTTTGCGATATCCGAGAAGGTCGCGGTGCCTTTGTCTGCGGCCACAACCAGATAGGGATCATCGTCATCGTGCCGGACGACTCGTGCCGGCGGGATCACGGTGTCGCCTTCGAGGTTATCGGTGATGTCAAGCATTCCGCGCATAAATGTCTGGTAGCACGCAACGGCCTCGGCCAGACGAGTCTCACGGTCGCCAGCAGGCATCTGTTTGACGATAAACCCTCCTTTGGAACCGACCGGTACGATGACTGCGTTCTTGACCATCTGTGCCTTGACCAGCCCCAGTACTTCCGTCCGAAAGTCCTCGGGTCGGTCTGACCAGCGAATACCCCCGCGGGCGACTCTGCCGCCGCGCAGATGAATGGCCTCGACCCTGGGGGAGCAGACAAAGACTTCAAACATCGGCCTGGGTTCGGGCATTCTCAGTATTGCGGCTGAATCGATTTTCAGCGACAGATAGGGGGCCGGTGTGGCATCTTCCCCCACCTGGTAATAGTTGGTTCGCAAAGTGGAATTCACGGCATTGATGAACCCCTGCAGGATCCTGTCTTCGTCAAGATTCAGGATCCGTTCAAGGCCAGCGTTGATCTTTGCCATCACGTCGTTCATGGCAGTCGTTCGGTCGCCCTCAAGGTCAGGATCGAAACGGGCGTGGAACAACTGAACGACCCGACTGGTCATGTTTGGGTTGCTGCTCAGGGTATCGATGACGTAGTCCTGGCTGTAGCGAAACCGGATCTGGCGAAGGAAGCGAAAGTAGCTGCGCAGCAGCGTTGTTTCCCGCCAGTTGAGTCCGCCAGTCAAGATAAGCCGGTTAAAGCCGTCGTTTTCTGCCCGGCCGGTCCAGGTCATAAGCAGGGACTGCTCGAATTCATGGCTTCTGCTTTCGAGGTCACCAGGTAGATCGGTGCTGGCCAGCAGGCTGAAAACGTGGATCCAGAACGGTGGCAGGTCCTGTCGTTGAACCGGGTAGGGTCTTTCCGAGTTGATCTTGAATCCCATGTTCTCGATGACCGGCAGGATATCGGACAGTGGAATCGGCTCTGCTCTGGAGTACAGCCTAAGCTCTGCGGTGGACACTTCGGCACCAGCGGGTCTGGTCAGCAGAATTCCGAGTTGCTCTGATTCCTCAGCCTGATCCATTCGCCTGACATCATGGGCCCCCTGCCTCGGGGACCAGTCCTGCTGATAAGACACAGGAAAACCTGGCTGGCAGGTGGTGAACAGTCGATTACCTGATTCTTCACCAACCTGGCTCACCAGCTCCCTGTGCAGGTCATCGGTCCATGAACGCGCCAGCTGCGCGATCTGTTGTTCCAGAAGGTGGTGGTCTTGTACCGGTGTGCCGAGCGGGTCTACACGGATGATGTAGTGGATCCGCGCGAGTACTGAGTCCGAGAAATAAACGTCGAATTCGATCGCCTGGCCGCGGTAAGCCTCCAACAGCAGTTCCCCAATCCGGGCTCTCAGGTCGCTGTTGAACTGGTCCCTGGGAACATAGACCAGGCTTGAATAGAATCGGCCATAGCGATCATGGCGGGAAAACAATCGTACCCGCTGGCGTTCCTGAAGATCCAGAATACCCATACAGGTCACAAACAGGTCCTCATCTGACATCTGGAAGAGATCGTTTCGGGGATAGTTCTCTATAATGTTCTGGAGTGTCTTGCTACCGTGGCCATCGAGCGGTAATGAGCTGCGCTCGAGAACCCGCTGCAGCTTCGAACGCAGGATTGGCACCTCCCTAACCGAGCTGTTGTAGGCGGCTGCTGAGAAAAGTCCAACCACACAGGACTCCGCCACGATGTTGCCCTGTGAGTCAAACCGGCGCACCACGATCATGTCCATGTATGCGGGGCGATGAACAGTCGACCTTCTGCTGGTTTCCGTGATCAACAGAGGTTCTGCGCCGGCGAGATAACTCGCTTGACTGATAGGTAGCAACGTCAGTAGATCGGCGTTTTGCGATTCAGGACCGGGCCGAAGAATACCGAGTTCGGTCCCAGGCACAGGGACCAGTTGCCGGGCTTTGGCAGCAGTGTCGGTCTTCAAGTCGATGCAACCTAGAAATGTGAAGTGGTCGGCTGCCACCCACTGGCAAAGCGCGGTGATTTCATCGACCATTTCACTACTCTTGGTTGATTCCAGTGCCGCGGCCGCCTCGAGCAACCGGTCTCGCATTTCCTTCCAGTCGTTACCGACCCGAGCGACGTCATGGATGACCTCAAAGAGTTCAGCGCGCAGCTGCTGCAAGACTGTGTCGTCGGTTTGCCGGTCGATCTGGAACTGCATGAACGATTCGGCAATGCTTTGATCATCCGACTCACCGCTGCGTAACACCTTGTGTAACCTGCCATCGGCGGCTCGGACCGTGCGGATCACAGGGTGGATCGTGAGATGAATGGTCAGGTTGTGCCGATTCAGCACCATGGCTATGGAGTCAACCAGGAATGCCCGGTCATCTGTGATGAGCTCTACGACAGTATGGGTTGATTCCCAGCCATGTGATTCATGCGACGGGTTGTATACCTTTATGAGGGAAGAATCGATTTCACGCTGACGGCCCAGGTCCCAGTGAGCGATGGCGGCGCCGTAGAGATCTGATAAATCCGACTCATCCAGGACCTCCGAGGGAACCCGGTGGTAGTACTGGGTCAGAAAGGCCTGGGCCAATTCTGCTTGACCCCTAGGCAACAACTCCTGCGCCCGGCTACGAAGTTGGGCCACTAAATCTT
>Ga0066852_10000140_pt1 | contig 25423 bp, 21 predicted proteins | sample ETNtaG_27_FD_67283 | JGI IMG/M metagenome (GOLD analysis project Ga0066852, IMG submission 67283) | Marine microbial and viral communities from oxygen minimum zone, Eastern Pacific Ocean - ETNP201406SV63 | ecosystem: Environmental > Aquatic > Marine > Oceanic | place: Pacific Ocean: Eastern...
TTCCCATTTGCTCATTCTTTTTTGAAGATTTGATACGGTCTTATCTAGATCTTCCTCATTAATAGAACACGTAGATTTTGTATAGGTTAGCCGATTTAGATTGCCTAGAGAAATGTCTGGATAAATCTCAAAAGTAGCCTTAAATTTAACATCTTGTCCGACATCCATTTTTTCAGGTATTAGATTTGGTCTACTTACAATCTTTAGACCTTTTTCTTCTGCTTGTTTATAGAAGGATTTTGTTACAAGGTCGTAAACAACCTCTTGTCTTATTTCCGGTCCATATATATTGGTAACAACATCTAAAGGCGCCTTGCCCTTTCTAAAACCTTTGAGTTTTGAATCTTTTTGAGCTTTTTTTAACCTTTCAGCGACGTCTTTCTCTACTTCTGCGTTGGGAATAACTATATTTAAACTTTGGTTAATGTCTGATTTACTATTAAAAGAAAATTTCATATTTTTATCCTCTGGGGTGGGCGATGGGGCTCGAACCCACGACCACTGGAATCACAATCCAGGGCTCTACCAACTGAGCTACGCCCACCAAAAAAACGCTATCTTAGCATTATAAAAATCAAGGGGCTGATTATTTTAATATATTTTAAAGTCAGTCAAAGTCTTATCAATATTTGCATCATGTATTAATACATCATCGATGTAGGTCATGCTAGGTCCGTCCCAACAAAGAGAGGCAAAATCATTTAATTCCTCTTCTTTTCCTTGAACAAATATCTCAATAGAACCATCAGAAGCTTTTCTTACCCATCCACTTAGACTCAGTTTACTAGATTTTTCTTTAGCCCAAGCTCTAAAACCTACTCCTTGCACTTCTCCATAAATAGAAATATGAAGGGCATTCATTTGATTAGAAAAGAAAACATCGAACTAGATACAAAAATACAACTTTATCAAGTAAAAATATATTATTGTTCTGAAATAAAAGCAACTCCTTTCAAGAGCTGGCCTCCTCGGCAGGACTCGAACCTGCGACCCACTGCTTAGAAGGCAGTTGCTCTAATCCAACTGAGCTACGAGGAGAAGCAAAGAATTATATATTAAGCTAACAATCTTAATATAAGTTTTTGATACTAATTGACACTTTATCGATTCATTAAATAGGGCTTGCTATCAATCTGAGTTTCAACTCCAATAACATGATCTGCAATTAAATCTGCTGACCCCATAGCTAAGGTCCATCCAAGCTGTCCGTGTCCAGTATTTACAAATAAACCTTTTACTCTTGTTTCACCTATGAAGGGAAGTCCGTCTGCGCTCATAGGCCTAAAACCTTGCCACACCTCACCTTCGTCAAGATCAATCTTCGAGTATAAATCCGGATAAATTAATTTAAGCATAGCGTTTAAATACCTTATTCTTTTAGGGTGAATTTCTTCATTGAAACCAACAAATTCAGCAGTTCCAGCAACTCTTATTCTATTATCAAATGGAGTGATTGCTATATGAACACCCTCATCAATTATAGAAATTTTAGGTTTATCATTAATTCCTGAAGTGTCATAGGTAAGCGAATAGCCTTTAACCGGCCTTATAGGTATCCTTATACCTGAATCTTTTAATAAATCTTTAGACCAACTTCCGGCACATACTATTACCCTTCTTGCTCTAAGGACTGCCCTTTCTGTAACAATACTATTAACTTTGCCCTTATTAACATGGATCTTCTTAATATTTGTCTTAACAAGTATCCTGCCTCCTTTTCTTCTAACAATGTCTTCAAGTGCTTTACAAAACTTATAAGCGTCGCCAGTCTCATCACTTTGATAATGCAACCCGCCCTCAAGATCCTTTATTTCTTTTAATTGAGGTTCTAAATCTATTACTTCCTCTCTATTTAAAAGTTTAGTTGTTGAATCTCCATAAATTCTTTTAGAAAAATCAAAAGATTGTTGCAATCTTTCAGAATCTCTAAAGATTTTCATTGTTCCTTTAGTGGATTCATCGTACCTAATATTTTCTGAGTCCCTAATATTCTTAGTAAGGAGTTTGCTGTAATTTGCTAAAGAGAATATTTCTCTTGAAATCCTCTCAAAGCTTTGAGGTCTAGAGTAAAACATAAATTTTAGACCCCAAAAAAATAAGGAAGGGATTTGTTTTACACTTAAAGTCATAGGAGAATCTTTTCGTCCTATTCCCGAAAGAATACGAGCAATGTCTGGAGGAGAGTTCCATGGGGCAGATTGCGATGGAGTTAACATTCCAGCATTTGCAAAACTAGTTTCAAGTGCTGTTTCTTCACTTCTTTCTAGTACAAGAACCTTTTCTCCTCTGTCCAGAAGGGCATTTGCTGTTGCCAGCCCCAGCAAGCCTCCACCTATAATGATTATTTGATCTTCTTTCATTCTATCTGGTCGGGGCAGCAGGATTTGAACCTGCGACCACCTGCTCCCAAAGCAGGTGCGCTACCAGGCTGCGCTATGCCCCGAAGACTCAGAATTATACCTACATATAATATATTGAGGTAAAAAAAACCCCACGAAAGTGGGGTTTTTTTCTTAACAAAACTTACAGTTTATATTTAAACCCTAGTTTCATTATTCTTCCTAACGGATTATGAGTGTAAGCATCATAAGCTAACTCATGTGGAGCCATTGGAGGATCTTCATCAGTTAAATTAATTACTGAGAAAGTAAGATCCATACTATCGTCCATTAAAGATTTACTTAAATGGAAGTCATAAGTTATATGATCGTCTATTGAATCCATGCCTGGGAAAGAAGCTAACGAATCAAACGTCGCTGGAACTTTCATTTCATCAACAAACCTAACAAATAGTCTCGCGTTAAGACCGCTGCCAGTTAATAAACCAACATAAGCATTTACTTTAAGATCAGGCATTGCTCTAACTTCGATAGGCAGTACTGTTGATCTTAGATTATAAAGACCTGCGGCATCATACGAACTTCCATCCGCTGTACCAGAAACATCGTACTCTAAAATATGATTCATATTTCCACCTACTGACCAAATTCCCATGTCTCCAACTAGAGAATAATTTACCTCTAAATCTATTCCCGCAGTATCAACATCATCACCATTTATCAACTCAGCGATAATACTAGTGATATCTTGAGGAGTATCAGTTGCCGCATCATAAACAGTACCATCAGCTGTCATCTTAACTGAGCAAGCACAAGTCGCAGCTTCTCTGTTAAATGGTCCCTCTAAAGCAAGAGAGTAATAATCAAGATTAAGGGTCATCCCTTCTATAGGTCTATAAATAACACCAAAACCTATATTGGTTGACTCTTCAGGTCCTAAAGCTGTAGGAATTGGAGTTTTAATTTGAATGTACTCGCCGGCAGGGGCATATAGCTCTAACGAAGTTGTTTCTTGGTTAGGCATTGTCGGTACTCTAAAGGTTTGCTCGTAAGAAGCCCTAAATGTGGTTTTATCACTTAGGTCTGACAAGATAGCTAACTTGGGCTTAGTTACAGTGTCTGCACCATAATCTTCGTGTCTCACACCTATTTCTATATTAGTGCTATCTGAAACGGGTAGATTCAACTCTCCAAAGAAAGAGTGAACTCTGGTTTCAATGTAACTATTTGTAGATACTCCTAAGAAGACAAAAGGTGACCTTTGAGGACCGTCGACTCTATTATCTCCAGTTGGGTCATACTTACTTTCCCACCATCTATATTGTGCTCCTACTGCCCATGAGATATTTCCGCCTGCCAATTCTGTATCAGATTCGCCAGTAAAAATAACTTCAGAAACTAGTTGTTCTACTTGGGTGATGCCTGAAGAAAGACCATCATAGTATTTCTTAACAGAAGGATCATTGTATAGCGTACTACCTGGTGTTGCATCAATTGCTGAACCAAATGGATTGTAGTAATAACATCCTATAGCGTTGTTTCCTCTTAAAGCATCGTTAGCCGAAGACCAAGGGTCATCACCAACTCTAGGACAACCGTGCCCAGCTAAACCTGACAATGAGTCTTGTACTCTCGATGCTAAAGGATCAAAAGTAAAGCCATCCACGGTATGGTTTGTATAAGATAGGGAAGCATCCATTTCTGAATTTCCTATTCCTTTTCTTAATCCCACTAGAAAACGTGCAGTTTCGTGAAAACGTTTACCACTTTGAGAAGGTCCAGCAACAGCCAGAGTTCTTCCCCACCACTGAATTCCACCGGCTGCAGTAAATTCATCTCTTTTTTCTTGACTTAAACCAGCTAAGAAATCAATTGCACCAGGGTTGTGAAGTGGAACAAAGTTAAAATAAGGAATTGCTGAAGTACAGCTTAATACATCATCAGTGTTCGTACAGTAATTTGAAGAACCTGGGTTTGTGTGTGGAAAACTTGGAGAAGTGTTATACCATCCTTCTAATTTTGAAAACAGGAAGTCTCCATAAACCGTAGTATCGCTATCAACTTGAAATTCAAATTGAGTAAAGAATTTAAGTCTTTCTTGTTCGTCAATTAAATTAAAAAATGGAGTGTAATTATAACCACATCTTCCTAAGCTTAAGGCGAACGAACTTGTGAACTCACTACTGTATCCACATTTAGGATCTGGAGTTAATCCACCATAAAGTGTTCCTGGCCAGCCCTTCGCTGTTCCATAAGCCCCTGGATTACCAAAAGAAGATATACCTAAAGGCCATCCAGTTGGAGAACTGTAATCAGCAAAACTTCTTTTCCAAACGGGCAATCTACCACGCTTGTCATATTCGAAAGCCATCATTAAGGAATTAGCACCATTGGCTGTTCCCCAAATTAAGCCTAAATTTTGATCACCGTCATCACTTCCATCATAGTCAGAGTGATTAGCAGTAATCTCAAACCCATCAAAACCCTTTCTAGTTATAAAGTTTAAAACACCCGTTACAGCATCTGAACCATAAGTCACAGCACCGCCATTTTTTAGAAGTTCTAATCTCTCCATAGCGATCATAGGAAAGTTACCTACATCAACTGGATAAACAGCTGATTTAGAGGATCTAACTCCAGCAGCTGCGATTCTTTTTCCATTTAAAAGAACTAGCCCTCTGTCAGAACCCATCCCTCTAATGTTTATATTCTTCATTCCCGTTGCTACCCCACTACCTTGGAATTGATCTTGTTGGTTGTGTGCACCAGACATAGATGGAAGATTTAAAATCAAGTCAGTGATTGTAGGATTGCCTTGAGCATCTAATTCATCAGAACTGATAACATCCACCGGAACAGATCGGTTTTGGTTGGATCTAGATATATAAGAACCAGTTACAACTACTTCGTCCGCATCTTCAGAATCATCGTCAGCTGAAAATACATATGAAGTATTGAATAAAAGAAATGATAATGTAGCCATATAGGCTAAATATTTTAATTTCATAATTTTCCCCATTTAGTTAAATAATCAAAGACAATTTCGCCTTTGCTTAAGTTGTAAGTAATAGTAGGATAAAAGCAACAACTTATCACTAGTTATTATGGGTTTTTTTTAACGAAAAATCTTTTATAAAAATCCCTTCACGTGAGAAAATACGTAAATGACAATTCTATTAGATGGAAAAAAGCTATCTTCTATTTGTGAAGCAGATCTTAAGCAAAGAGTAGCTATTATAAAAAGAGATAAAGGATTCGTACCAATCTTAGCCACTATATTAGTTGGCAATGATCCTGCTTCTGAAACTTATGTGAACATGAAGGGTAACGCATGCAAAAGAATAGGCATGCAATCCCTTAAGATCGAATTAGATGAAAAAACAACTACGGAAGAACTTTTAACTAAGATACGTGAACTAAATGAGCGAAAAGATGTCAGCGGTATTTTATTGCAACATCCTGTCCCTCCTCAAATAGATGAAAGATCTTGCTTTGATGCTATAGACATAACCAAAGATGTTGATGGGGTAACTTGCTTAGGATTTGGAAAAATGTCTATGAATGAGCCGGCTTATGGTTCTTGTACGCCTCAAGGGATAATTAGATTATTAGAACACTATGAAATAGAAGTTTCAGGTAAACACGCTGTAGTGGTAGGAAGAAGTCCTATATTAGGCAAGCCCATGGCAATGATGCTTCTAAATAAAAACGCTACCGTAACTATATGTCACTCTAAGACAGAAAATCTAGACAAAGTAATTAATAGTGCTGATATTGTAGTTGGTGCTGTTGGAATACCTAAATTTATAAAAGCGGAATGGATAAAAAATGATGCGATTGTCATAGATGCCGGTTATCACCCTGAAAAGTGTGGTGATATTGATTTGGATCCAGTTATAGATAGAAGTTCAGCTTACACTCCTGTTCCAGGAGGAGTTGGGCCAATGACCATAAATACTTTAATTCTACAGACGGTAGAGGCTTGCGAAAATTCTTAATGTTAAAATGTTTTAAATAAACAAGAAAAAGTTTAAAGTAAAATTAATAAATCAATTTATATATGGAAGTTAATCACAAAGACGTAATCATAGTTGGTGCAGGTATTTCAGGAATTGGTGCCGCTTACAACCTTAAAAAAACTTGCCCTCAAAAGACCTTCACCATTCTTGAGGGAAGAGAGAGCATTGGAGGAACCTGGGACTTATTTAAATATCCAGGAATAAGATCTGATTCTGATATGCATACCATGGGTTTCAGATTTAAACCATGGACAGAGCCTAAGACAATTGCTGATGGTCCTTCAATTATGGAGTATCTAAATGAGGCAGTTGATGAAAATAAGCTAAGAGAAAGAATTCAGTTTAAGAGAAAAGTTATAAGTGCATCTTGGATTTCGACTGAAGCGATTTGGAGCTTAGAAGTAGAAGATCAATCTAATAAATCCGTTCAAACAATGAGCTGTAACATTCTTTACCTTTGTGGAGGCTATTACAACTACGACGAGGGATACACTCCTGAATTTGAAGGTAGAGACAACTTTGAAGGTCTAATTGTCCACCCGCAAAAATGGCCTGAAGATCTAGATTATTTAGGAAAAAGAGTTGTTGTTATTGGAAGTGGGGCAACAGCCGTAACAATAATCCCTTCAATGGCTGAAGAAGTGTCTCACATCACCATGTTGCAAAGGTCGCCTACTTATTATATGGCTGCTCCAGATCAAAGTGTCTTGGATGAGTTTATAAAAAAAATAACTACTGATAAATTGGGCTTCTTCTTGATTAGATGGAAAAATATTCTACTAGGTCGTTTTTTTGTTTCGCAAGTTAAAAAGAAGCCTCTTAAGTACAAAGAAATGCTGATTAATGGCGTTAAGGAGCACTTAGGTGAAAACTATAATATTGATAAACACTTCACTCCAAAATATATGCCTTGGGACCAGCGTTTATGCCTCGTACCCAATGCTGATATGTTTGAAGCCATTAATTCTGGTAAGGCTTCAGTAGTAACAGATACTATTCATGAATTTACACCTAAAGGAATTAAGCTTAATTCTGGAGAAGAACTTGAAGCAGATATTATTATTACTGCAACCGGATTAAACATGCAGCTTCTAAATGGAATAGATATAAAAATTGATAACCAAACATTAGATATTTCAGAAAAAATACAATACAAAACTATGATGTTTAGCGATGTACCTAATCTTATAGCTACATTTGGATACACAACAGCTTCTTGGACATTAGGGGCTGATCTAACCAGCGAGTACGCTTGTAAACTAATTAATCTTCTAGATAAAAAAGGCATGGATTATTTTTGTCCCGAAGCTGGTAAAGATGTAGCTGCCGATAGCGATTTCCTAGATCTAACTTCTGGTTACATTCAAAGAGTTGCTCACATGCTCCCCAAACAAGGTTCTAAAGATCCATGGATAAATACTCAAAACTATCTAAAAGATCTTTTTCAAATTAGATTTAAGAGTATAGAAGATTCAAATTTGAAATTTAAAAAGGCAGGCTAATTCAACCACTTCCCTTTTCAACAAAGTCATTATAGTAATAATATTTGGTTCCTGTTTCTAAACCAGAACAATTCATCATTGCTCTAGCCAGCAAGTTAACTTTAATGCATTTGTATTTAGATAAATTCCCAAACAAGATTGGGTTAAATAAAATTGGAGCGATTTTTTGCCCAATTAATTCAGCAAGTCGCATTTCTTTTCTAGGCCCTATTAATAGACCCGGTCTGTGTATAGAAAGTGATTCAAAATCTAATTGTGAGATTTTGTCTTCGATAATTCCTTTTGTTCTTAGGTAGAAATTAGAAGAATCTAAATCAGCTCCAACTGAAGTAATCAATGAAAGGTTTCTTACCCCTGCATTGATCGCTTGTTTTGCTGTATCTAAGCAATAATCTATATCAACTTTCTCGAAGGCCTCCTTAGATCCAGCTTTTGAGATAGTTGTCCCAAGACATATGTAAACTTCATCTACCTCTTTAAAGTGTTCTTGGTATAAATCTAAATTCTCAAAATCTACTTTAATATGATCAACTAAAGGGTCAGAATAACTTAGTTCATTTCTAGAGAGAGCTTTTACATAATTCTTATCTGAGGCTAACTGCCTAACAAGCATCTCTCCGACTAGACCAGTAGAACCAACGACCAGTGACCTTTTAGCGCTCACTTAAGGCCAATACTTGTCTTTCAAAAGACGCTTGTAAAGTTTACCAGTTGGATGCCTAGGTAACTCCTTTTCAAAATCAATGGACTTAGGGCATTTAACGGAGGAAATCTTTTCTTTGCAATAAGCCATCAGTTCAGCTTCTAAATCTGGACCTGCATCAGACATATTCTCTGGTTGAACTACCGCCTTAACTTCTTCACCCATTTCAGCGTTTGGGACACCAAAAACCGCTACGTCAGCAACCTTAGGATGCATTACTAGAGCATCTTCTGTTTCTTTGGGATAAATATTTACACCCCCAGAAATAATCATGAAAGACTTTCGATCAGTTAAGTATAAATACCCTTCTTCATCCAGATAGCCCACATCACCTAAAGTGCTGTAACCTTGCTCAGATATTGCGCCTTTAGTTTTCTCTTCATCATTGTGATATCTAAAAGTAGTTGCTGTCTCTCCTCCAAAGTAAACACCGCCAGTCTCTCCTTGTGCCATCTCTTCACCGTCGTCATCCAAGATATGAAGTTCTCCAAAAAGAGGTCGTCCTACTGAACCTTTATGGCTCAACCATTCTTCTGAATTAATAATAGTCATTCCATTAAATTCCGTTCCCGCATAATATTCAAAAAGAATAGGCCCCCACCAATCTATCATTTGTTCTTTAACTTCTACAGGACAAGGAGCGGCAGCGTGAATGGCAACCTGGTGGCTAGATAAATCAAACTGCGTCCTAAGCGAAGGATCAAACTTTAAAAACCTTACAAACATAGTTGGAACCCACTGCGAATGAGTTACCTTATGCTCTTCTATAGCTTGCAAAGCACTTTCTGCATCAAACTTTTCTAAAATGACACAAGTAGAGCCCTCGGCAAGAAATCCTGTACAAAAGTTTAGAGGTGCAGAGTGATACAGAGGTGCTGGAGAGAGATAAATGCTATCCTCATTAGCTCCATACAAAAGCAACACTCTAGATAAACTTGGGTCGCCCTCTTCTTCTGAATAAGGCAAAGGATCTAAAGTTAATTCCCTGCTAACCCCTTTAGGTCTTCCTGTCGTTCCAGAAGAATAAAGCATAGGACCTCCAACGCACTCATCAGAAATAGGTTCTTCAGGTTGAGTCGCTATAGACCCTTCATACGAAAGATAGTTATCGGTTGTTCCATCAAGCATGAGCTTATGAACATCTTTAAGAGAGGTGTCTAGGTTTTCAGCAGTTTCTTCTAGAAATTTAGAAGTTATAAAAACTTTAGCTTCACAATCTTTAACAATGTATTCAACTTCTTCTGGTTGAAGCCTCCAGCTAATTGCAGTGTACCTAAGTCCACTACGCCAAGCAGCAAAGATAATAGGAAAAAATAAAAAATGATTTTCTAGCATAATCGCAATGGAATCTCCTGGCACTAATCCTAAAGACCTAAAAAGCTGTGCTCCTTGATTAGATAAATCATTTAACTCTCCATGCGTAACCACTTTCCCGCTTCCTTGCATGATTAGGGCGGGTTTATCTGGAAACTTTTTTCCATTGATTCCTGGATGCATAACTTCTCCCTTGTTATAAATTGATATTCTTTAACAAATATTGCCATACAATAGGCTGTTAAGTAAAAGAATTTCATTAATGAACAGTAATAAACCTTTAGCAGTAATCTCTGGATTTGGAGGTATAAACTCATCAGGCAGATCTTCAAATTTTTTGGGATATAAAAATCTGGTATTTGAATCTCTTAAAGAAAAAGAGCAGTTAGAAGTTCTTCAAGATTTAGCAGTCCTACAAGGAAAAATAGAAACTGTAGGTAGTAGCTGGGAAACTGTTTCAGGAGACTCTATTAATTTAAAAGAGTATTTACTTGAAAATAGTTCCTCTATTAGAAGTGACTGTTTCGTCAGAAAAATTGATAAAGAAGTTTATGATCCTGATGGAATTATTCTGGATCAAATAAAAGCTAGTGCTGCTGGTCAACTTCCCAAAGGTTTTGATCCAGCCAGTTATTATCCTGCCAGACAACACCCGAAAGCCTTACAAATGACGATATTCGGTATGAGCGATGCTATCGGTCAGTTGGGCTTTAAATGGGAAGAAGTTCAAGAGTTAATTAAACCAGATGAAGTGTCGGTATTCAGTGGAGCCGCAATCGGTCAGTTGGATAGTTTTGGCTTTGGCGGACTCATGCAATCTAGAATTAAAGGCTCAAGAGCAAGTTCAAAGAATCTTCCATTGGGCTTGGTAGAAATGTCTGCAGATTTTATTAACGCCTATGTGCTAGGAAATGTTGGACGAACTGGTCATATTGTAGGAGCTTGTGCTACTTTCCTTTACAACCTACAAATGGGGAAAGAGGCTATTGAGTCAGGAAATTCAAAAGTCGCGATTGTGGGAGCAGCGGAAGCTCCCATTACTCCTGAGATAACTGACGGATTCTTCGCAATGTCAGCTTTATCTGACGACAAAAGAATGCTCGAACTACAAGCCTCAAATGGTGAATCAATTGAGGGAGGGCCTATTCAAACTAAGGCCTGTCGTCCTTTTGGTAATAACGCGGGTATGGTTTTAGGAGAATCATCTCAATTTGTTATTCTAATGGAAGATAGTCTTGCTATTGAGCTCGGAGCAGACGTTTATGGGTCAGTAACTTCAGTGCACTCTCATTCTGATGGACATAAAAGTTCTATTAGCGGTCCAGGTGTAGGAAATTATATAACCATGGCAAAATGTGCTGCAGATGCAGAGAAAAACATAGGTATAAAATCTTTAAGGAGAAATACTTTTGTACATGCTCACGGAACTGGTACTCCCGCCAATAGAGTAACTGAATCACACATCCTTAATGAGATAGCGAATACTTTTGGTATAAAAAACTGGCCTGTTACTGCTATAAAAAGCTACCTTGGACATAGCATGGCCCCGGCCTCAGGAGATCAGCTTATAACTTCACTTGGAACTTGGAATAAAGGAATAATACCTGGCATTCATTCCACTGAAATTTTAGCTGATGATGTTTACTCCAAACACTTAGATATCCTTCTTGAAAATAAAACAGAAGAACTAAACTTTTATAAAGGTTGTTTCTTAAATGCTAAAGGGTTTGGGGGGAATAATGCCTCAGCCTTTATTCTTTCGCCTGATGAAACAAAGATAAAATTGCAAAGCTTGTTTTCAAAAAATAAATATAATCAATACTTAAATAAAGTAGGATCAACTCAAAAGAAATCTCATAAATATAATACATCATGTTTAAAAGGAGACTATCAAGTCACGTATAAATTTAATGAAAATGTTCTTAACGGAGAAAAAGATATAGAGATTTCAAGAAAAGGCATGAAATTAAAAGGTTTTAAAAAACAGATAAAATTTTAATAAGGGGAAAGATGAAAAGAGATTGGAAAAAAGTAAGAAAAGAAGTTAAAGAATTCGTGGAAAACGAAGTTTATCCTGCAGAAGAGATTCTTCATAAGAGAGATGATGAGTCTACAAAGAAAATGCAAGAATTAATGCAGAAGGCCAAAGACAATTCTCTTTGGGCTCTTGGACACCCTGAAGACATAGGAGGCCAAGGTATGCCTTTTATGGAATATGTGTATATAAATGAAGTTATAGGAAGATCCTCTAGTGCGATGGTTGCTTTAGGTACTCACTCTTTACAAGACTCCATAATGTTAAGGGAATTTGCTTCTAAAAGATGGCGTGATGAATATCTACAACCACTGGTTGCGGGTGAAATCTTCCCAAGCTTTGGAATGACTGAACCAGATGTATCTAGCTCTGACCCTACACAACTACAAACTACGGGTGTGTTGGAGAATAATGAATGGGTTATCAATGGAAGAAAATGGTTTACTTCTGGAGCGGCCGGAGCTACTTACACTACAGTGATGTGCAAAACTGAGTTGGATGTCCCCAGCCATGGCGCCTTTAGCATGATTATAGTGCCAACCGATAATCCTGGTTACAAGATCTTAAGAGATACTCCAGTATTGGGCATACACGGAGGCCATGGTGGCCATTATGAAGTTGAGTACGACAACGTAAGAGTACCTAAAGAAAATCTTTTAGGTCCAAGAGGGCAAGGATTCTTAATAGCTCAAAGAAGATTAGGTCCTGGAAGAATATTCCATTGCATGAGATGGTTAGGACAAGCCCAAAGAGCTTTTGATCTTATGTGTTCGAGGATGCATGAAAGAGAAGCATTTGGTAGCTTATTAGCAGACAAACAATTGTTACAAAAATTTGTATTTGATAGCGCTTGTGAAATTCAAGCTAGTAGACAACTTACTTTAGATGCTGCTAAAAGAATAGATCAAGGTGATGATGCCAGGATTGAAATAGGTATGATTAAGGTTGTTGGCGCAGAAATGGTTCACAACGTTATAGATCGTGCTATACAAGTTCATGGAGCTAAAGGGCTCACTGACGATACTCCACTTAGTTTAATGTACAGACATGCTAGAGAGGCAAGAATTTATGATGGACCAGACGAAGTTCATGTTCAGTCGGTTGCTAGGAGAATTTTGAAAAACTATCAAAACAATGGTGCTGGATGGGACTTTGGAGAAAGAGACGCTAGCTTAGAATCTGATTAATGCAAGAAGATCTGGCATCAGCACTTTCTAGAAAACTACTTGAAGTTAATATAAAGGGAGAAGTTCGTAATCTAGAACCGCTCACTGGAGGAGCCTCAAAAGAAATTTGGAAATTTGAAGTTTCTAAAAATGGTCAATCCACTCAGATGATTCTAAGGAGAGGGTCGGGTATAGAAGGTCCTCTTGCGATCAAAACTGCAGACGAAGCTCTGATACAAAAAGAAGTAATTAAAGTAGGCGCTCCAGTACCAACAATACTAGCAGTTTCTAAAAATGAAGAAGATTTAGGAGATGCTTACATAATGAATTTTGTTGAAGGTGAATCCATTGCAAGAAAAATATTAAGAGATGAAGAATATAAAAAAGCACTCCCAGTATTGGCTTATCAATGCGGAGAAGCGATTGCAAAGATTCATAATGCGGATATTAATAATTTCACTTTCTTACCCAAAAAACCGGCCCGAGATCAGCTAGAAGATCTTTACTCAACTTATCAGTCTTTCGGGCAACCTTCTCCTGTTTTTGAATACGCCTATCTTTGGTTAAAAGATCAAGATTTTAGCAACCTACATGAAAGTCTAGTGCATGGAGATTTTAGGTTAGGAAACATAATTGTTAATAGAGATGGACTCCAGTCAATCATAGACTGGGAATTGGCTCATATAGGAAATCCTCTTCAAGATTTAGGTTGGTTTTGTGGTAATTCTTGGAGGTTTGGTAATAATGATAGAGTCGTGGGAGGTTTTGGTGACTTAGAAGATTTACTTAAAGGCTATAATTCGATTAGTAAATTTAAAGTAAATAAAGAAATGGTTAAGTGTTGGCAAGTATTTGGAACTTTCAGGTGGGGGGTGATTTGCCTTATACAGGCCTACGCACATCTGAATGGGGCTATCAATTCTATTGAAAAGGCGGCAATTGGTAGAAGAGTTTCCGAAACTGAAATAGATATTGCAGATCTATTGTTTTTAGGTGGTAAATAATGATTTTTGATAGACCTACTAGCAGCGAATTAATAAAAGCAGTAATAGATTTCTTAGAAACTAAAATAAAACACGAATTACCGGCGCATTTGGCATTTAAGATTAGGATAACGAATAACGTACTAGGAATGGTACAAAGAGAAATTGATCAAGGAGAGCAGTTGTCTGAAGAAGTTATAGAAGTTATGTCTAATCTGATCAATTCTGATGAAGCAACTACAAAAAAACTTTCGGATTTAATTAAAAATGGAGACTTGGATTTAACAGATAACAAACTGAAGGAGTTATTAGTCCTTTTGTCTAAAAACAAGATAGCTATAGATAACCCTAATTACTCTACTTATAAAAAATTAATCAAGTGATTTAAGAGGCTTCTTATTTCTAAATATCATCATTGGTAGCATAAAGAAAGGCCAGGTTTTATGATAATGCTTAGGGAATAATCGTTGAGAAAGATCCAACAATTTTGCGTCTAAACCTATAAAGATTCTGCTCTTATTCTTCTTAACCCCATTTAAAATAATATTTGCAGCTTTACTAGGATGCATACCACCTTCTCTAAATTGATCAGCCATTTCTTCTAAGCTTTTCGGGGCCTTGCGAGTAAATATACTAGGACTGTTTTTCTGCTCGTCTAACTGTTTTTTAAATTCCTCTTCATCCATTCTGGCAGAAGCTGCAATATTAGTTCCTATATGACCAGGATGCACACAATGGACCTGTAAGTTAGGATTTGATTCAGACATCTCTAATGCCAGGCTTTCAGTGAACCCTCTTACGGCAAATTTTGTTGCATGATAGACCGTTTGTCCCGGAACAGCGACCATCCCAAAAATTGATGAAGTGTTTACAATTGCTGCCTCGGGTCTATCAATCATATGCGGTATAAATGCTCTTGTGCTATTAATTACACCTCCTAAATTGATGCCCATCACCCAATCCCAATTTTCTTCATCCATATCTTTAAAGTGAGACCCGGTAGTTACTCCTGCATTATTAAAAACTAAATCTACTTTGCCATGTTGTTCAATAACTTTCTCAGGAAGAGCTTCAACGGCTTCCTTATCTGCAACATCTAAAATGTGAGAAGAAACTGACACGTTGTATTGCCTTAACATTTCTACGGTCTCATTTAAGGTTTCTGCATTAACGTCACAAACAACCACATCGGCTCCATCCTTTGCCAATAAAACCGCTAAATAACGACCCATACCAGAACCAGCTCCTGTTATGACAGCCACTTTATCTCTAAAAGTTTTCATTCTATTTCCTCTCTTTTTTCTCCTTCAAAGTTGATATTATATGCTCCTTCTGGGTCTCTCCTTACCATTTCATCAAGAGCTTTAGCATCATCACCAATCAATATTCTCCATTTATTTTCTTTAACCCCATCCAAGATTACTTTTGCAGCTTCAGATGAAGAAGTTGGAGCAGTCTCAGCAAAAGAATCGGTTCTTTCTTGGATCATCTGTTTAATCTGGTCAATGGACTGATTATGAACAGGGGCTCCAAGTTTTATCATATTTTGTTTTACCATCTCCCATTCTTCTTCAGACCTTTCACCGCCCAATATTTTTCCTGTATTTATTGCTATAGAAGTACCAATATGTCCTGGCATTACAACCGAAACACCGACGTGAGGAGCATTTAAACGAAAATCATCTATTAAAGATTCACTAAAACCTTTCACTGCAAATTTTGCTGCCGAATAAGAAGTGTGAGGATTTCCTCCTAGACTGGCCCAAAATCCATTCACACTACTAGTGTTTATTACATGCCCTTCTTCACTGGAAACAATGTGGGGTATAAATGCTCGAGAACAATAATAGACACCATACCAACAGATCGAAAAACACTTTTCCCACTCTTCTCTAGAACCGGTTACAAAACTTGCCCCTCCCCCTATTCCGGCGTTATTAAAAAGAAGATTAATCGTTTCAGTATTATGCTCGGCTAAAACCTCATTTTTAAATTTTATAACCTCATCTTCGTTAGAGACATCACAGATATGTTTTGTAACTAATACATCTGGAGATTCTTTTGAGACTAGACCAAAAGTCTCTTCCATGTTTTCTTCAATAACGTCACACATAGCGACACTGCAACCTTCTTTAGCTAATTGCAGAACTAGCTCCCTTCCCATTCCTGTGCCACCACCTGTGACCACGGCAATTTTATTATTAAAACTTTTCACTATTTCTCGACTATTTTTCTTCCTTAGAGTCCGGAAAATCGCTAAAAGGGAAAGGTTTCTCGCTGGAGTGATAATTTATATAGTCTAAAATTTGAACCATGTAATTTCTAAAGCCTTGAGAAACCTTACTTACATTTGAACTTCTTTTATCTGTTATTAGAACGAACAAGAATTGAATTAAAACGATTGCCCATAAAACCGTCATAGACAAATAATAGATAAACGAAAACCCTATCATCCATAAAAGCCTTAACCACTTCCCTTGTTTAAGCAGATTCTCTTTCCACTCTTCGCTATCAATAAATTCTTCCGAACCTACACTAGTTTTTTCTTCATTATCTTTTTTAGCCATAATATTTATTTAAAAAATTCTACATCTTTAACTAGATCTTCACCCAAAACATTTTGAATAGAATCATCAAGACCCTCTCCTTTATAGATGATTTTATAGAGAGAATCTACTATTGGCATATTAATATTTCTATCATCAGATAAAAGCTTAACTACTTTTAGTGTCTTTAAACCCTCAACTGTCTGCCCAATTTTATCTGTTGAGCTTTTTACTGAAAGCCCTTCACCAATATATTTACCAAATTTATGATTTCGACTTAAAGGAGAAGCGCATGTCGTAATTAGATCACCTACGCCAGATAAACCTAAAAATGTTTGAGGATTTGCTCCTAACTCCATGGCCAATCTACTCATCTCGCCTAGACCTCTTGTCATAATCATTCCAATGGTGTTTTCTCCTGATTTAAGACCATCTGCAATCCCACAAGCTATGGCATAGATGTTCTTAATTGCTCCTCCCATTTCTACTCCATACGGATCGTCGTTTTCATAAACTCTAAAAAACTCTGAACCAAGAATTTCTGTCACATTTTGTTGCAAAGATCTATCTTTGCTTGCAATTACAGTTCCGGATAAGTGCTTGGCTGCTATTTCTTCAGCTAAATTAGGCCCACTTAGTATGCCTACTGGATTCTTATCCATGTATTCATTAAGGATCTGACTCATAAGATGGAACTTATCTTTCTCAACCCCTTTAGTAGCGGTCACGAGCTGAACATTATCTTTAATGAATTTAGAAGCCATCTTTGAAACTTCTCTAAATGAATCACTTGGAATGCAAAAGATAACCATCTCGGAATCTCCAATCGATGAAATATCTGAGCTAGCCTTAAGGCTCTTTTCAAGCTTAAGTTGAGGCAAATATTTAGAGTTCCTGTTAAATTTATTTACCTCATCAACTACAACTGAATCTCTCATCCATAGAGTTACATTATTCCGGTTGGAAGCAGCTAGATTGGCCAGAACTGTTCCCCAGCTCCCGCCACCTAATACAGAAATATTTTTAACCTTCATGTGTTTTTTCGACAATTATGATTCTCAAGATACAATCTACAATAGAATTCTACCAGTTGAGGTTGGTTTTATACCAAAACAATGTCATAAAAGAGTACAAGATGAACTTAAGAGAAATTAAAAATGCTGATGAAGTAAAGCTTTATTTGGAGTCTAATAATACTCATTACGTCAAAGTAGCTATAACTGATATAGATGGTGTCCTAAGGGGCAAATACATGCATAAGGATAAATTTCTTAAAGCAACTGAAAAAGGTTTTGGTTTTTGTGACGTTATTTTTGGATGGGACAGCAATGACGATCTTTACCAATTTAAAGAGAAAGAAGGGAAAAGTCTATTTACCGGATGGCATACAGGCTATCCGGATACAGAAGTTAGAATTATTCCTGAAAGCGCTAGAAATATTCCTTTTGAAAAAGACACACCCTTATTTCTTGCTGAGCTTTTAAACGGAGATGTCTGTCCGAGGTCAACTCTAAAAAGAGTTCTTAATAGACTTGAGTCTTTAGGTTATAAATCTAAGTCAGCCTTTGAATATGAGTTTTTTCTATTTAATGAAAGCCCCTCTTCAGTTAGAGAAAAAAAATATAAAGACTTAGAGAATTTTACTCAAGGCATGTATGGTTATTCTGTAATAAGAAACTCTGTTCATTCTGATTTATATCATCAGCTTTTGGATATGTGCATTTACATGGACATGCCCTTAGAAGGTCTGCACACAGAAACGGGGCCAGGAGTAATAGAGGCTGCAATAATAGTAGACGAAGCTTTGGCCTCGGCAGATAAAGCTTCTTTGTTTAAAACATTTACCAAAGTATTAGCACAAAGAAACGGTTTAATGGCAAATTTCATGGCCAAATGGTCTGAGTTATATCCTGGCCAGTCTGGACACATACATACTTCCTTATTAAATTTAAGCGGACAACCTATATTTGCTTCTGAAGAAAGTGGAGTTCTTCCAGAAGAAATGCTGTTCTTTATTGGAGGACTTCAAAAATATATGAGAGAACTTTCAGTAATGATTGCACCTACAGTCAATTCTTACAATAGACTTTGTCCTGGAGCTTGGGCTCCAATTAACATGACTTGGGGGCTAGAAAATAGAACTACAGCTTTTAGAGTTATTCAAGGGGGTCCGTCGAGTCAAAGAATAGAAAATAGATTAGGTGGGGCAGACGCTAACCCATACTTAGCATTAGCCGCCACATTAGGGGCAGGACTATTAGGAATCGAAGAAAAAATTTATCCAAATGCTCCAATTAAAGGAGGGGCTTATGACATTAAAGTTTCCAGAGAACACCAAGTACCTACGAATCTAGGTGAAGGTGCTGAATTATTTTATAAATCTAAGGCTGCAAGAAGTCTTTTTGGAGATATGTTTGTAGATCATTTCTCCGATACGAGGACTTGGGAATACAGCCAATATAAAAAAGAAAGGAAGGTTTTAGAAGCTGATAAAATCTCAAACTGGGAATTATCAAGATATTTTGAAATTATATAAATAATGAGAACAGGATTAGTTTTTCACGAATTGTATCTTTGGCACCATACTGGAAACCATGCTGATTATGTTCCTTATGGATTCCCTGTAGAACCTTTGCAGCATGTTGAAAGTCCTGAAACAAAAAGAAGAATAAAAAATTTATTAGAAGTTACAGGACTACTAGAAAAGTTAGTACCTATTAAGCCTAGAAAAGCTACGAGGGAAGAAATCCTCCTGTTTCATACTGAAAATCATTTTGAACATATTAAATCTTTAAACGAAACTATTAATGTCAATGCCGGAATCTCAGCTCCTACAGGCATAGGTAGCTTTGATATAGCTTTGCTATCGACTGGTGGCGTATTAGAAGCAATGGATAGGGTTATAGATGGCAAGGTAAATAATGCATATGCTTTGGTCAGACCTCCTGGACATCACGCCATCCCTGATCGTGCTATGGGATTTTGTTTATTTGGAAATGCTGCCATAGCGGGAAAACATGCTCTAAGTAAAAGAGGATTATCGAAGATAGCTTATGTAGATTGGGACGTTCATCACGGCAATGGAACTCAAGCAGCTTTTTATGACGACCCAAGTGCTTTAACCATTTCAATCCATCAAGATCGTAACTTTCCTACTAACTCAGGCTTAATGAATGAAAATGGAGAAGGTAAGGGATCTGGCTATAACATTAACATCCCTCTTCCTCCTGGATCTGGGGTTGGGGCTTATGAAGCTGCTTTTGATAGAGTTATCATTCCTGCAATAGAAAAATTTATGCCGGAACTAATTGTTATACCTTCAGGGTTTGATGGAGGAGCAGGAGATCCAATAGGAAGGCAAATGATGACGAGTGTTGGTTTTAGATCTCTTACCCAAAAAATGATGAAAGTTGCTGAAGAAACATGTGATGGAAAAATTCTTATGACCCATGAAGGTGGTTACAGTGCAGCAACTGTTCCCTTCTTTGCGCATGCTGTAATAGAGACTCTTGCTAAAGAAAACTTAGGTATTGAAGATCCTTTTCAAAGGATAATAGGTAGTCTTGGCCAACAAGACTTACAACCTCATCAAGATCAATTAATTAAAGAAGCAGAGCAGCTAGTTAACAATATAAAATGACAAACAATATTTTTGATTTAACTGGGAAAGTTGCTCTTATAACAGGAGCTTCCTCTGGCTTAGGACGTCACTTCTCAAAAACCCTTTCTGAAGCAGGAGCAACTGTAATATTGAGTGCAAGAAGAATGGACAACCTAGTAGCATTACAAAAAGAAATAAAAGGTAAATCCTTTATCCTGCCCTTAGATGTAACATCTCCTGAAAGTGTTGATAATCTATTTCAAGATATAAAAAATGAATTTGGTTCAGCTGACATACTCGTAAATAATGCGGGAGTTAATGACACTAGAAAATTTAAGGATCTTGACGAAAAGAGTTGGAATTATGTTTTGGAAACTAATCTTAATGGAGCTTATCGAGTAGCAAAGACTTTTACAGATTTGTTGCTTGAAGAAAAGAAACCTGGAAGCATCATTAATATAGCTTCTATTTTGGGCATAAGAGTAGGATTAAACTTAACCAGCTACGCAGCTGCCAAAGCAGGATTGATTCAGCTAACAAAAAGCATGGCCTTGGAACTTGCTAGATCTAAAATAAGAGTAAATGCAATTGCACCAGGATATATATTGACGGGAATCAACGATGACTTCTTTGAGACTAAAGAAGGTCAGGGCTATATAAAGAGTATACCTATGAATAGATTAGGACTAGAGTCTGAATTAGACGGATTGCTTCTCTTACTTGCTAGTGATGCTTCCAGTTTTATGACTGGTTCTATCATCCCTGTTGATGGAGGTCATTTGGTCAACCCTCTTTAATCAATTAATTATTTTAATGCTTTTACCTACCTTTAATGGGTTATCAGGATAATCTCCATTTAATAATCTTAACTGCTCTTCGGGATTGAAAGGGATACTACTTTTCTTAGCTAAATGTTTGTAGCTATCGCCCTCTTGAACAACATATTCTTTAATTCTAAGAGGTTTAGATAATTCTTTTCCGCGTTCGTCTAATTGATTAAAACTTTTAATTATTTCTAAAAAGCTATTATCGAATTCTTCAAACGAATTAAGTCCTTCTTTTAGATACCCAATAAATTGATATATCTGGTTTTGTTTATAAATAATGGCTAAACGGACAATTCTTCCAGACCTTTTGCTTAATGCGGTAAAACCTTTAAATCCATTTATCTTTAATTCTTTGCCTTGGTAAAGATTTGAAGCAACTCTTTCCATATAAGATCCAGGAGATTCTCTAAAATTTAAATCTTCTAGATTAACTTGAAGAAAAGCTTCTCCTTTGGGTGAAGTAAATACCAAACTTTGAGGCTTATTGATTATTTCCCAGTCAAATGGCGAAGATAAGTATAAGTCTAATTCAGAATGAAAGAATTCATTTCCTCTTCTAACACCAGATTTCTCGGAGTCTCCATACACCATTCCTTCTATTTTATTTAGATAGTTAGAAATTACTTTTCTAGAGCCTTTAGGATAAGAGCTAGTGACTTCATCAAGGATTTTTTGAAGGCGCTTATCATTTGTAGGGTGGCTTGCAAACACGCCATGATAGCTTCTAGGTTCTTGACCTCTTTTCTCGGCTAAAGCTTTTGAATAAACCTCTTGGTCCTTTGTAACTGATAAAAGCTTTAACATTCCATCAGCTGAGTATCCATCTTGAAAAATATATTGAGTCCCTAAATCATCTGCTTCCAATTCCATCTCTCTTCCATAACCAGACAATAATGCTCCCGAAGCAAGATTCGCTATATTGCCAGCCGACTTTCCTTGGTTTCTTTCTATAGCGGTTGATAAAATTCCTAATAATTGAGATTGAGAATATTGCCTTACGCTGTGCCTCGCTGTTACATGGCCTATTTCATGACCTAAAACTGCTGCCAATTCCTCCTCGCTAGACAGATAGGCCATCAGCCCTCGATAGATATAAATATACCCACCTGGAAGAGCAAAAGCGTTGATATCTGGGCTATCTAATACGGTAAAACGGTAATATAAATTAGGCCTATGACTCTTAGCAGACAAAGAATCTCCTATTTTTTGGACGTAAGCTTGAAGTACGGCATCTTCATAAGCAGGTGTTTGTTGTAATATTTGTGAGTGATATCTTTTTCCCATAGCGACTTCTTGATTCTCACTAATCATTACAAAATCCTGTTTACCTGTAACTGGATTAACGGAACAACCTGTAATTAATAAATATAGAATTAAGAGAAGGTTTTTTTTCACTACTTCAGCAAATCTAATGTCTTTTGACCGAATTCATCCCACCAGCTCTCTCCCATAGAAATTATTCTTTCGATATTTGAATCACTGCTGTCATCTAATCTACGGTTTACTTTACCAAGGGCTGAGTTAATTCTAAGATAATTTTCTCCAATTAAATCTTCTGCTAACTCATGATCCATACTACTTTCCACCATTAAGCCAAAAAGATCGTGCATCATCCAACCAATCAATCCCCATTTAGTAGAGTCTTTTCCTTTTAATGATCTCTTATTTAACCCTGTCCCTACACTCAAAACTACAAGTTCGCTACCTGGATATATTTTTTTTGCTTCTACAAAGCCGTGTAGAACAGGATGATTGGCGACTATACCTCCGTCTATAAGAAACCTTTCTCCTACTTCGGCTGTGGGATAATAAACTGGCGCAGCACTTGTAGCGTCTCCTACATCCACCACTAATGTCTCTGCATCTCCGTACGAGGTCAGAAGTACTGGCATTCTTTTTTCTATATCATACGAAGTAGCGGCTATGGGTTTAAACGCCTCTCCTATTTTCTTTTTCGCAAAGAACTCTGTTAACACTTCTCTTTTGCCTTCGTTAGTGTATTTAGGCTTTATTTGCATAATTCCTAAGTTGGTTTCCCAAGAAGAATTGGTCATGGTTCTATTGAGATTCTCTTTAGACCAAATTCTCATTAACTCCTTTGCTGACATCTTATTAATGGCAAGTCCTAAACAAGAAATTGCCCCTGCAGATGTTCCAATATAGAAATCGAACTTCTCAGCTAAAGAGACTTCGAGATGAGCTTCTAATTTTTGTAAAAAGACTATTGTGGCTATGGTTCTTACACCGCCTCCATCTAGCGAAAGAATGTATTTTTTATTCAACTTTAGATATTTAAAAGGTTTTGTTGTTAATTAGGTAAGTCTATAGAAAAAGTTAGATGCTTAAAAGAACTAGGTAATCCTATATGAAAACCAATAAAGAAAGCTTTATATGTAGCCCTTAAGCTTTAAATTATAATCTAGACTATCAATGAACTTTAAGAGGTTGTTTACGATTAACGAACGCGAAGTGTTTTTCGGAAGAATAAGATGTACATCACATGAAGGGGATCCATTTAGCTGCCAAATACATTCATCGCTAGCTATAGAGTAAGCAGATATTTCATCCAATATAGAAATGCCAATACCCTTCTCTGCAAAAGAAGCTGCCATGTAATATGAGTCAGTAGTTGTGGTAATAACAGGCGAGTATTTATTTGAATTAAAAAAATCGTTTAATTTCTTTGATAAAGGGCCTTCTACTTTAACAAAAGGTAGATTGACTAGATCTTTAATATTTAAGGATCTTTCTGGTAAATCAAATTTGTTAGATGCCACAACTACCAATCTGCCCTCCATCACTTTAATAATCTCTATATCATTATTACTCCTAGCTTCGAAAGCCAGCCCTACATCAATGCTGCCTTCGTTAATGCTTTTAAGCATTTCGCTATAGTGAAGGGTATGGGTCTCAAAATTTACACCTATAAATTCTTCAGAAAAAGAAGAAATTAGGTTAGGTACGTAATCTAATCCTAAAGTAGGAGTGCATGCTAATCTAATCAAGCCTGAAGGCTTTTTAGAAATGTTCTTTGTTAATAATTCTAATTCAATTAGTTCTTTATGTATGTTATCGGCCTTTTCATAAACTATCTTGGCTTCAGGCGTAGGAAATAACCTGCCCTTAAACCTTGAAAACAGAAGAAAACCTAATTGAGCTTCAGTATGAGCTAGAACCTTGCTAACTGAAGGCTGTGAAACGTTTAAGAACCTAGCTGCTTCGGTTATCGTTCCTTTGCTATAAACCGCGTGGAACACTTCTAATTGTCGACTTTTCATTGTTTAGTTATTAGTTTATTATATACATCCTATAACCTTAGTCTATGACTATAGTCTAAACAAATATAAGATGATGTTTATATAATATTGGTACATTCGCCTTTATTCTTTATAATTCGAATTAGTTATCAAAATTTTTTAAAATTGGGGGAGATTTATAATGAAAAAATTATTCATAACACTTCTAGCCTTTTCTCTTTTTGCGCCACTTTTTGGTGCAGATGAAAAAGTTGAGGAAGTTGTGGTTGTTGGTTCTCAAATTAAAGGAGCTAAGATTACTGGAGCTCTACCAGTATCTGTAGTGACTGGTATAGACATTGAAGCAATAGCCGCTGATTCGGGTGATGACCTGCTTGAAGCTATTGCTGAACAAGGTCAGAACTACTTTAATGAAGCTGAAGATGCTTCAGGTGGTGTCAATGCATCTCGTGGTGACGTTGGAGCCTATAACTTAAGAAACTTAGGTGTTGGTAATACCCTTACTCTTCTAAACGGAAGAAGGTTAGTTAATTCACCAGGATATCAGACAGAGCTAATTGGTGGAGATTACGTCCCAACCGTTAGCGTAAACTCAAACTTAGTTCCAGTTTCTGGGATTGAAAGATTAGAAATATTGCGTGATGGTGCTTCAGCTGTTTATGGTGCTGATGCTGTTGCTGGTGTTATTAATAATGTTCTACAGTCTGACTATGAAGGCTTGAGCGTAACAGCAAGAGTTAGCGGATATGATCATTTTGCTGCAGAAGACAACACAGTAACAGCGAAATGGGGGTCTTTCTTTAATGATGGAGCCACTAATGTAGCTGTATTTTTTGACTGGTATGATCGTGGAAACATAAACGCACAAGAAGACCCAAGATGGGGTGCAGGGGATCACAGACCTTTTGTTGACGATGACTCTCCTTGGAAAACAAGCACTTCTTTTAGAAACTTAAGTTCAAACTCTTTATACGGTCAGTTTGATATGGTAAGTTCAAGTGAGCATAAAGGAGAAAGTTACGATCACGTATGGACTGACTCTAATGGGGAATTTGAGATATTTCCTCTAGGCGATGCTAAATGCACCAACAGAGGTCATCCTCTGTTTGATACAGGTTATGGAACTTGTAT
>Ga0066852_10000157_pt1 | contig 24475 bp, 20 predicted proteins | sample ETNtaG_27_FD_67283 | JGI IMG/M metagenome (GOLD analysis project Ga0066852, IMG submission 67283) | Marine microbial and viral communities from oxygen minimum zone, Eastern Pacific Ocean - ETNP201406SV63 | ecosystem: Environmental > Aquatic > Marine > Oceanic | place: Pacific Ocean: Eastern...
TTCCGAAGAACTCTCTTGCTTTCCTTTGTTCTTCAAGAGATTGATCGGGAACTATAGGTACATGACTTGGCATTGCTCTAGGACCCATTTTGTAACTTGGATCTGGAAAAGGTGCTTCATAGGCTTTTGCTATATACGATTTAAAGGGAGAAGCACTATATTTTCCTAATAAGATAAAAATGTAATTTAAAACTAATGAGACTAGTGACCTTTTATCCATTTGCATAGATTGAATGAAACCTATAGGAAGATCCTCTGTGTCCCAACAAAATTTCTGCCAGTACATGAATTTCAATCCAGGGTGTGTTTTACCACTATCCATTTCCCCTACTTGTTTAGCCATAGATAAAGGGTGTAGTTTTAAATCACTTTCTCTAAAAGCTTTTATTTCTTCAATGACCTCTTCAGGTACTTCGGGACTATAAGGTAGCCCAGTATTACCCATTGAAACCTTAGAAAACCTGTCGGGTTCTCTTGCAACTACTCTTAATCCAATTAACCCACCCCAGTCCTGACCAAAGAAAGTTATATCACGAAAGTCATTAGCATTTAGCCAATCCACCATCCAATCGACTTGATTTTGATAACTGTAATCATCTCTGGAAGCTGGCTTGTCTGATTTTCCATAACCGGGTAAATCGGGAGCAATAACTCTTATTCCTGCTGCAGTTAGAAAAGGTATCATTTTCGAGTAGAGGTAGCACCACACTGGCTGGCCGTGCATTGCCAATAATATAGGGCCATCTCTTGGACCTTCATCTATATGGTGTATTCGTAATTCACTTCCATCTTTAGTTTTGATGTTTGTATAACAAGGCTCATAGGGGAAATCAGTTATTCCCTCAAACCTTTCATCTGGTGTTCTTAATATTTTCATAGTTATTTCTCTTTCATCAGTAATTTCTCACAACCCGTGCCTTTAAAGAGGTCTAGTATTCTTTTTTGATCAAGGTCTGTTAGGCCATAAAACTCTTGGTTGATCCATTGAAGGCATTTACCTTGATAATTGAAAGTCTTTTGAGTCCATGTGGATCCATCAATTTCAGCTTCCCAAGTTTCTTCACCATTTTCCAAGGCTTTACTGTTGGCCAACAGGGCAGGCACATATACATGGCCTATCTCTTTTAAGAGAGACTTAACGCTTTCGGGTAAAGACTCCAAAGTCTCCCATGGATTCTTATCAGGATTAACGCCTGAAAGGTCTTCCATGCTATTTATCCATGCCACTGTTCTGAGGGAAACTTCATGGGCTATTGTTCTAGAAGTTGGATCTAAACCAATTAACTGAGTGAGTTGACCATAAATTGCAAAGTCTGCAGAACTTGGCCTGTGCCCAAAGAGGAACGGTAAATTACTAAGATGACTTTCCATGATTTTAAGGAAGCGTTTGTAACTCTCTTCAATAATAGGAGCAGTAGTGTCATTTGAGCCTACAACCCAAAGTCTCTCAATTTGTCTCGAACCTATACCGTCTTTAAATAGTTTCCAAATATCATCTGCCAGGTCAACTTTATTGTTCAATGGTAGGATTGAGGACGCATTATCAGCATCTTCGTCAAAGTGCCATCTGTAATGGAACATATACTTAGTGACCCACTCATCCCCAAAATCTTCAAGAAGATAGTTCAGGAAACATAATGCCGGATCATCAGGGATAACACTTCTATTTTCAAACTCATCTTCAAGCCTCCTGATAATAGGCGTTGAGTCAGTAACTGTTTGGAACTCGCCTCTATCATCTCTCATGATAAATGTAGGAAGGAGGACGGGTTTAGGAGGCTCTATTCCGAGGTCTGCAAAAGCACCCTCACCATCCAATAGATCACCAGGATTACCCCAAATTATTTCATAGGGAATATGTCTGTAGCGCAAAAGAGCTATCATTTTTCTTGTATAGGGCGATGGAGGTGCCCCTATGAGTGTTACTCGGTCTTTTGTTAGCATCTTAATCAGAAGACGTTAAAGAAGTTTCGATATTGAGCTGACCCTCAAGTCCCGCAACTCTGTGTTGAGCACTTACTATGTAATCGGGGTCATTAATCATCTGAAACATTGCTTTTCTTGAAGGGTACATAGCTATACCTACTTTGTCCCAAAGATCTTCAACTTCACCTAACATTAGTCTTTCAACTTCTCCTCCAAATAAAGGTTTTCCACCAACCTTTTCAAGATGTCCCGCAACTTCTTCTGCATAAATGGCATAGGCTTCTTCGCCCGTTAGATCCGTTTCTCTTTTATCAGGATAACTTGCTTTCTCTTTAAACTTCAGAAGATTTACCATGTAAATAGGTTTATCTCCTCCTTGCTCACTGAACTCTTTTATTTGATCTTCGTTCGGCATGACCGCATTTTTTACTTCCATAAGCTTCTCCAATTTAATTGACATATATTATGACGATAGTTTATCTTTGTCTAATGCAAAATACTAAGATACAACGTAACCTAAAGGAAGATGGAAGACGACTTAGAAGTCTTGCAAGTCAGGCCTTAATTGTCGATGCCATGATGAAACTCATTAATAAGGGGATACTTGACCCAACAGCCCAACAAGTAGCAGATGAAGCTGGAATTGGCATTCGAACTGTATTTAGACAGATCCAAGACAAGGAGACTCTCTTTTTGTTAATGGATAAGAAAGTTAAAGATTTTAACGATCAAGGATTAATGACCACCACTCCTAAAGGTAATCTTAAATCCAGAATAAGAAGTCTTATAAAGCTTGAGACAAAGGCTTATGAAGGTCATTTGCAGTTTATAAGAGCAACCTTGGTAAATAAGTGGAAATATAAAACTCTTCTGAGTAATTATGAAGAAAGTCAAAGAAATATTAAGCTTCTACTATATAGGTGGCTTCCTGAACTTAGCGAGCTAGAGGATTTGATTCAAATTTTCTTGACCTCAATTAACTCAACAGGATATTGGATAGAGTTGAGAGAAAATCAAATGCTTTCAGTTGAAGAAGCTACTGAATTAAAAATACAAGTCTTTGAAAGGGTGCTCCTCTAAATAAGAGTTTCAATAGTAAAGAAAATAATATAGCTTTAACGTATGCAAAATAAACAAGTCATAATAAATAGCCTTCCTGTAGGTAAGCTGGAAGAGAGTAACTACAAAATAGTAGAGTCAGATTTACCTAAAGCTAGCTCAGATGAAGTTTTAGTTAAAACAATTTCATTTGCTATAACAGCTGGAACTAGAGCAGGACTGCAAGGCAGTGCAAGTTACGCAGGCGCACCAAAAACAGGCATTGTAATGAACAGCACTGGGGTAGGGGAGATTATAGAAAGTAACAACGAAGCCTTCCCTGTAGGGGCTAAGGTTCTAACAATGACTGGTTGGCAAGCTTATTCTGTTCAGAAACCTGAAGCTTTAACATTAATTAGGGAAGATGTAGACCCTTCCTTGTATCTAGGACCTTTGGGTATAAATGGATTGACAGCATATTTTGGTTTACTAGAAATCGGACAGCCTAAAGCAGGAGAAACTGTCATGATTTCTGCGGCTGCAGGTTCTGTGGGTCACATGGTAGGGCAAATAGCTAAAATTAAAGGCTGCAAAGTGGTTGGAGTATGCGGGAGTGATGAAAAGTGTAATACCTTAATCAACGAATTAGGATTCGATGCTGCTGTAAATTACAAGGACCCAAATTATAGGCAAAGTCTCAAAGATGCGACGCCTAATGGAGTTGATGTCTATTTTGATAACACAGGCGGAATGATACTGGGGTCTGCCCTATTCAGATTAAATTCTGGAGGACGTATCGCTTGTTGTGGTGTGGTTTCTCAATACGATACAAGCACTCCTGAACCGGGACCGAAAGGAATACCTGGCTTACTAGTTAATAAGAGCATACGCATGCAAGGTTTTCTGGTGTTCGATTTCGCCGATAGGTATGACCAAGCAACCAGTGAGTTAATAGAATGGATAAATGCTGGCCAATTAAAAATTCTAACTGATGAACTGGATGGACTAGAAGAAGCCCCTAAAGGTTTCGTTGATTTATTGGCCGGTGGCAATATAGGTACTAGAGTTGTAAATGTTAGTTTGGAGGCAAAGTGAACTCAGCTGATGCTTTATTAAAAACACTTATTACAAATGGATTAGAAGTTGTATTTGCTAACCCAGGTACTTCAGAAATGCATCTGGTTGCTGCAATAGACCACCACCCAGAAGTTAGGCCTGTCTTGGGTTTATTTGAAGGAGTTGTAACAGGTGCTGCCGACGGTTACGCAAGAATGTCAGGAAAAGCAGCAGCTAATTTATTACATTTAGGCCCTGGTTTTGGAAATGGTTTTGCAAATACCCATAACGCCAAGAAAGCCAGAACACCTATGCTGAATATTGTAGGAGATCATGCTACTTATCATCTTCAATATGATGCTCCGTTAACTTCTGATCTAGATGGTCTAGCAAAAGCCAGTTCAGACTGGGTAGGAAGAAGCTCTTCGCCTGATGATCTAAGCGCTTTAGGCTCTGAAGCCTGGCAAGCCGCCCATCAGTTTCCTGGACAAATTGCAACTATGCTTGTTCCTGCTGATTGTGCGTGGGGAGAAACTGAAAACTTAGGACCTAAAGTGGATGCGCAAGAGCCTCTGAAGGTGGAGGATAAAATAATAGATAAAGCTTACCAGGCTCTTTCATCTAACAACAATTCCATGCTTTATATTGGAGGGAATTTCTTGGATGAAGAGTCAGTTACATTGGCAGGAAAAATAGCTTCTGCTTGTGGTTGCAGATTGGCTACTGATACTTTTGTCAAGCGACATAGAAGAGGAGCAGGTCTAACAAAAGTTGAACCTATTCCTTATTTTGCCGAAATGGCTGAAGAATTCTTAAGTGGGGTTGAGTGCATAGTGTTTATTGGAACAAGACCGCCCGTTTCTTTCTTTGCATATCCTGGAAAGAAAAGTTTCCTATCTCCTGAAAATGCAGAACTCATTGAGGTGGCTTCTCCGTTCCAAGATGGGAAATATGCCCTAAATGCTCTGAATGATCTCTTTAAAGGATCAAAGATTGATGAACATTTAATTTCTAATGGTCAAATTGATATGCCTACTTCTGGAGAATTAAGTCCTGAGAATTTAGGTGCCTTGTTTGCTGGATTGCTACCAGCAGAGGCTATTGTTTCAGATGAAGCAGCAACATCAGGTTTTTTTGTTACTCCACACGCGTGGAATGCAAAACCTTTAGATTGGTTGGCATTAACAGGAGGATCAATAGGTCAAGGGCTTCCTTTAGCGACGGGTGCTGCCATTGCTTCTCCGGATAGACCAGTAATATGTCTTCACGGTGATGGCGGAGCAATGTACACAATTCAATCTTTATGGACCCAAGCTAGGGAAGGATTAAATGTAACTAATATAATATTTTCTAATAAAGCCTACGCAATATTGCAAGTTGAATTGGAAAGAGTGGGAGCCTTAAACACTGGTGATAGAGCTACATCAATGTTTTCATTAGATAATCCAGAAATAAATTGGGTTTCTTTGGCTAACTCTTTAGGAGTGCCCGCCAATAGAGCATTAACAGTAGAAGAATTTCATAAAGCCTTTTCAGATGGAGTCAGTTCTGAAGGGCCAAGCTTAATAGAGATAGTTCTTTAGCAGTTGTTAATAATACAACAATGAACCTAAATTTTACTGAAGAAGAAATTTCATTTCAGAAAGAAGTCCTAGGACTATAAATACGGCATGTCTAACTTTGAACACTTAAAGCTGTATCACGCTAGATGGTCTTTATGCAGTGAAATGGTTCGCGTTGCTATGGAAGAAAAAGGATTATCTTACGAAAGTAGAGAGATCAAATTAATTGATCAATACTCAGATGGTGAAAATATAAGCTCTGAGTATTTATCAATAAATCCCAAGGGAGTCGTTCCTTCGTTGGAGATAGATGGAGTTATTGTTACAGAGAGTACGGCCATTATTAAAAAACTTAATTCATTGAAAGGATCAAAAGATATTGATTTATGGCCAAGTGACATAAGCAAAGAAGATTTAGAAAATTGGGTTGACGACACTGCCCTCACAAAGGGAGTGCCTTTGGGTGCCAGTTTTGGAGCTACCATTCCTCCTTTCAGTTCAGTTCTTTTAAACCATATGGTTCAGAAATATGTTTCAGTTCCTCAAGCTTTTAAAATCCTTTGGAAGCATCCTTTAAGAGAAAGAGGAAGAATCTTCTTTTTAATGAAATTTTTTAAGGTGCATAAATCCATAACCAAGTTAAATTATGAAAACCTTATCAAAGGTCTTTTTGCAATAGAAAACCAACTGAAAGACAGAGGTCCTTATTTCTTTGGTCCGTTCACTCATGTGGATATTAATTTAATGTGCTGTTTCCAAAGATTAATAGATGTAAGGTTAGGAGAGCTATTAGAAATAGAAGAATTAACTAATATTTCAAGGTATTGGGATCTATTGAAATCAAGAGACAGTTATAAGGCAGGAATATTAAACTTTTATGGCGATAAAGAAAATAACGACATCGATGAAGTGTTCGGAAAAAAAGAATCTGAACACCTTGAGCCTTTGATAGAATTAATAAAAATAAGGAGTAGTTAATGAATGATACAACTGAATATGTCCCACCAAAAGTCTGGATTTGGGATAACCAAAGCGGAGGGAAGTTTACCAATATAAACAGGCCAATTGCTGGCGCAACTCACGAAAAAGAACTACCTGTTGGCAAGCACCCACTTCAACTTTATTCATTGGGCACCCCTAACGGAGTCAAGGTAACAGTATTGTTAGAAGAGTTACTAGCTTTAGGTCATGAGGGAGCAGAGTACGATGCTTTTTTAATTAATATTGGTGAAGGCGATCAATTTAGTAGCGGTTTTGTTGAAGTAAATCCAAACTCCAAGATTCCTGCCTTGCTTGATGTCAGCACTGATCCTCATACCCGTGTATTTGAATCGGGTGCAATCATGGTTTATTTGGCAGAAAAGTTTGGAGAACTTTTACCTGAAGAGCCTTCAGCCAGAGCAGAATGCATGTCATGGCTTTTTTGGCAGATGGGCAGTGCGCCTTATTTGGGCGGTGGCTTTGGTCACTTTTATGCCTATGCACCGGAAAAATTTGAATACGCTATTAATAGATTTACTATGGAAGTTAAACGTCAACTTGACGTTCTGGATCAAAACCTTTCATCAAGACAATATTTGTGCGGAGATATTTACAATATTTCGGATATAGCAGTTCATTCTTGGTACGGCAGTCTAGTACTTCGTAATGTTTATGAGGCGGCAGAATTCTTAGATGTTGCTTCTTATAAAAATGTAAATCGTTGGGCTAATGAGATAGTAGAAAGACCAGCTTATAAAAGAGGTTCAAGAGTGAACCAAGCTTGGGGACCTAAAGAAACGCAAGTTCCTGAGCGACATGATGCGAGTGATATTAAATAGTATTTATGCTTAAAGCGTTTAGAAATTTCATGATTAAGCGCACTATAAGCGCTAAATTAAGGAATCGTGGCATGAACACTTTTTCAAGCTATGAAATCCACAAAAATATCAGGACTAGTGCAGAAGCAAAAAGGGAAAAAGAAAATAGACCTCATGAAGTTTTGTATTTTCATAAAGTAGATGACCCTTATTCTCATCTTACGGTTCATTATATTGATAAGATAAAATCTACTTTCGATGTAGTTCTCAAACCAGTTCTAGTTGGAGAAGAAAACGCAGAAGCAGTTCATGAGCCCTCTTTATATAATATTTATTGCCTAGAAGATGCAAAACGTATTGCTCCTTTTTATGATGTAGAGCTATCTGCAGAATCTTACCCAAACAAAGAATTAATAGATCAGTCTAATTCAATATTAGTGGCTGTAGAGGATGATAATTTTAGTGAAGTAGCTAAAAAAGTTAGTTCAGCCTTATGGGCTGGAGATCAAGAATCTCTTGATGCGTTAAGCACCCATTACACATCTACTGTATCTGAAGTAGTCGAGAAATTAGAAGCAGGTAACGAAATTAGAAATGAAAAAGGATACTATTTTGGGTCGGCCTTTTATTATGAAAAAGAACTGTATTGGGGCGTTGACCGTTTGCATCATCTAGAAGATAGACTTATTGATTTAGGAGTAAAAACTGATAACACAAATGATTCTATTTGCTCGCCCAATCTAAAGGCCCCTTCAAAATTAAATTCTGAAAAAAAAGTAAACCTATGTTATTACCCGTCTCTCAATAGCCCTTATACCTATGCTTGCGCTAAAAGAGTTAGAGAAATACGAGATGACTATCCAATAAATTTAATTACGAAGCCTGTTCTGCCAATGCTGATGCGAAATATGACTATTCCCGATTTTAAAGGTAAATACATTATTTCTGATGCAGCAAGAGAAGCAAGAAAGCATGGTTATCCTATGGGTTCAATTTATTCACCGATAGGTAAACCAGCCAGGAAAGCTTATTCCTTATTCCCAATAATTGATGAGGCCGGAAAAGGCTTTGAATATATAGATGAATTATTAAAAGCTTCTTTCTATGACGGTATCAATATTAGTGAAGATGATTATCTTGAATCTTTAGTCAGTCAGCTTGGTTTAGATTGGCCTACCATTAGTAAAGATCTTAATACTAAGCATTGGAAAAGGGTTTTAGATGACAATTTGAAAGACATGTATGATGGAAATTGTTGGGGAGTGCCTAGTTTTAAGATCACAGATTCAGATGGAAGCAATCCTTTTTATGTTTGGGGTCAAGACAGAATGTGGCTTCTTAAAGAAGAAATTAATAAACGCTTAGGTTAGTAAAATGAAGAAACAAAATTTTATAGTTATCTCTCTCATAATATTAATCAATGCTTGCTCCGAAACTAATGAGAATTCAAAACCTGTTGAGGTCGAAGAGCAAGATAATTATATCCAACCTAGACCCGAACCCAATCCGGATAAAAATGCTTATTTTGGAGATTTGCACGTACACACTTCAAATTCATTTGATGCTTATACTTTTGGGACAATAAGTTCACCTTCTGATGCGTATAGATTTGCTCAAGGCGAGGCTATCCCTCATCCAACTGGTTACGAAATACAACTCAAAAAGCCATTAGATTTTTACGCAGTCACTGACCATGCTGTATTCTTAGGAATCATTAAAGAGGCTGCAGATACAAGCTCGGAGTTCTCAAAATATGATTTTACTAAACCTGTACATAACTTAAATGAGAATGTAAGCAATAGCATTTTTTCGATCTTAAAAAGATCAGGACTTTTTAGGGGTTTTGGAGGGAAACTTGCAGAAGGCCTTGAGGAAGGGACTGTAGATAGAGAACTGGTAGAGACAGTTGGCAACACTGTGTGGCAAAAAACTATAAAAGCTGCGGATGATGCTTACAAGCCAGGAATATTTACAACTTTTGCTGGTTACGAATTCACATCGAGGATAGAACTCTATGATAAGTACCTTCATAGAAACGTCATTTTCAAAGATACAAAAAACTTACCGGTAAGGCTTTTTTCAACAACAGATAGCCGAGATCCAGAAAAATTATGGCATTGGATGGATGGGCTTAGAGATGATGGAGTAGAAAGTTTAGCTATTCCCCATAACTCCAATATCTCAGGGGGAGCAGCATTTTCAATGAGTGACTATAACGGTGGGCCAATCGATGAGGCCTATGTAAACCGAAGACTTCGCAACGAGCCTTTGGTTGAAATAACGCAAGCCAAAGGAACCTCTGAAACTCATCCTTTCCTATCCAAAAACGATGAATGGGCAGCTTTTGAATCAAAAACTAATATGCCACAAGAAAATAACATTAATAATTTGAAAGGAAGTTACGTAAGAGATGCTTACTTAAGAGGATTAACTCTCTCAGAACAAGGTATCTCCAATCCTTTTAAATTTGGCGTTATAGGATCTAGTGATACTCATGTGTCGGGCGGTTCTTATACTGAAGAGACCCATTTCTCTAAGATAGGGCTGTTAGATGGCGAGCCGTACCTGAGAGGTTCAGTTCCTTATGAAGGATTTTATGGATTCTTTACAAAGCTACTGCGACCAGAAGCCATTATTGAGATTGATGGAAATAATTATCTCGGTGTCAGCACACGTCTTATAAGGTTTGGATCTTCAGGACTTGCAGGAGTATGGGCTGAGGAAAACACCCGAGAGTCAATTTACGATGCGTTCCGACGCAAGGAAACATTTGGCACCAGTGGACCTAGAATAAAAGTACGTTTTTTTGCTGGTTACAATTTAGAGGGTTCAAAGTTAGGTGACCTTACTCTTATACAGGATGCCTATGCTAAAAATACTCCTATGGGAGGAACAATTAATCAAGAAGAAGATAAAAGTCCAAGATTTCTTGTTTGGGCTATTTCTGATCCTCTTGGAGCACCATTACAAAGAGTTCAAATAATTAAAGGGTGGCTGGAAGGAGGAGAGCAGAGAGAAAAAGTTTTTGATGTGGCTTGCTCCGATGGACAGAGTGTTGATCCTGTCACTCACAGATGTCCTGACAACGGTGCTATGGTTAATCTAGATGATTGTTCAATAAGTTCTGACAAAGGTAACTCTGAGATAAAAACCTTTTGGCAAGACCCTGAATTTAGACAAGACCAAGACGCTTTCTATTATTCAAGAATTCTGGAAAACCCTAGTTGTAGATGGTCAACTTGGGATGCCGTTAGAGATAATGAGGCTCCAAGATCAGATATACCCGCTACTATTCAAGAACGGGCATGGTCTTCGCCCATTTGGTACAATCAGAAGTAACCATGAAAACTCTACTTAAAGCAAGTATTGCGGCAATAATTTTAAGTATTGCCTCCTTTGTAATTATCCAAGTTCCATCAGTTCAAGACAGAATCATGGTATCCGTGGTTTCTGGAATGGCTAATGCTTCAAATAACCTACCCGAAGAAGATGCGTTGAGTGCTGCAGTCTGTGGATCAAGGTCTCCTATCCCTAGTCCTGGAAGAGCAGAGACGTGTATTTTAGTTAATGCTGGAGAAAAATTGTTTATTGTGGATATAGGATCTGGAAGTGCCGGAAACCTTACTAGTTGGAACATACCATTTGGAAAGATTGATGCTGTATTCTTAACCCATTTACATTCGGACCACATTTCTGATTTACCCAACTTGCATCAAGGAGCTTGGCTATTAAGTAGCAGAACTGAAAAACTTAAAGTTTACGGTCCTGAAGGAGTATCTCAAGTTACTGAAGGTTTTGAAAAGGCCTATGAGCTTGATTATAACTTTAGAAATGAACATCACGGCGAAGGTATTGCTCCTCGTCAATACGCGGGTTTTAACACGAGAACTATAGATCTAAATGAACCTGTATTGTTTAACAAGGACGGTCTTAAGATTACTGCTTTTAAAGTAATCCATGAGCCTATTGAACCAGCTTTAGGTTATAAATTTGAATACAAAGGCAGATCGTTAGTCATATCTGGCGATACTTCTTATTCTCAAAGTGTGATTGATAATTCTATGAATGTAGATGTACTTTTTCACGAAGCTCAAGCTAATCATATGGTTTCTGTCCTAGAAGAATTTGCTTTAGAAAATGGAGCTAAACTTAGAGCAAAAGTCATGGCTGATATAAAAACTTACCACACAACCTTAGTTGAAGCTGCCGATATAGCTAATAAAGCGAATGTAAAAAAATTAGTTTTTTATCACTTAACTCCTGCTCCTAGAAATTACTTAACAGAACTAATGTTTGTAAGAGGGGTTGACGAGGTTCGTAAAGACTGGACTTTGGTAGAAGATGGAACTCTTATAGTTTTGCCTGTCGATTCGGAAGAGATTATAGTCACAAATATGTAGGTTTTTGCCCTCAAATTAACTTGCTTAATGGGGTGTGGTGACCTAACATCTGACGCCCGAATTTTATAAAAAAGGAGAATATATGCGTAACGCAGTAATAGTTGATAGTGTTAGAACGGGTCTAGCGAAATCCTTTCGTGGAGGCTTTAATAACACTCGTGCAGATAATATGACAGCTCATATTGTTAATGCACTTTTAGAAAGGAATCCTGAAGTTGATGCCTCTATGGTTGAAGACATTATCTTAGGTTGTGGAAACCCAGAGGGTGCTCAAGGACATAACATAGCAAGAAATGTTGCCGTTTTGTCTAATCTTCCTATAGAAACTGGTGGAGTAACTATAAATCGTTATTGCTCATCAGGACTTAACTCAATAGCAATGGCTGCTACTCAAATCCAAAGCGGATTTTATGATTGCATCATCGCGGGTGGGGTTGAATCCATTAGTACTTCCCAAGGACACACGAACATGCACATGTATGTTAATGACAAATTGGCTGAAGAAGCTCCAGGTATTTATCATGCAATGGGAACAACTGCTGAAGCGGTGGCTGATAGATATGAAGTTTCAAGAGAAGCTCAAGACGAGTATGCTTTGTCTAGCCAAAAGAGATGTGCAGCCGCTCAAGACGCTGGTCTTTATGATGATGAAATTATTCCAATGGAAACGAAGATGATCCTAAAGAATAAAGAGACAGGCGCTGAAAAAGAAGTTGATGTGGTAGTTGATAAAGATGATTGCAATAGACCAGAAACTACGCTTGAAGGTCTTTCTAGTTTGAACCCAGTGTTCAATCCTGAAGGTGGTTCTGTAACCGCAGGAAATTCTTCTCAATTATCTGATGGAGCTTCTGTAACGTTAGTCATGAGTGAAGAAAAAGCTAATGAACTAGGTCTTAAACCTCTTGCTTATTTCCGAGGGTTTACAACTGTCGGTTGCCAACCAGATGAAATGGGGATCGGACCTGTATTCTCTATACCAAAGTTACTTGAATCAGCGGGCTTGAAGGTTGAAGATATTGATCTTTGGGAGCTTAACGAGGCTTTTGCTTCTCAAGTAGTTTATATCAGAGATCAGCTCAACTTACCCACTGAGAAACTAAATGTAAATGGTGGCTCTATAGCTATAGGGCATCCATTTGGCATGACAGGATCGAGGCAAGTTGGACATCTAGCTAGAGAACTTAGACGTACTGGTGGCAAATACGGAATAGTTACCATGTGTGTCGGTGGTGGTATGGGAGCTACAGGCTTATTTGAGTCTATCCCTGAATAATGTAAATTTGTCTAAGGGAGTAAACGCCTTGGACGAACATACACTAATACAAACCTATTTTTCTGACGTCGGCTCAGCCTATTTGGCTGAGCAAGACGTTAGGATTTCTGTTGGAGACGATTCTTCAATAATATCCTTGCCTTCTGGCAAAGAATCCGTTGTTTCTGTTGATACTTCCATAGAAAACGTTCATTTCTTGGATTCAATGAGTCCAGACGACATTGCATATAGAGCAGTTGTAGTTGCCTTGAGTGATCTAGCAGCATGCGGAGCTTCTCCTGCATGGTATTCCGTTGCTTTAACCTTTCCAGAATTTGATGAAGGTTGGTTACAGGAATTTTCAGATGGATTAAGAAGGGCTTCTGACGATTATAGAATTCCTTTAATAGGTGGAGATACAACTAAAGGCAAGTTATCAATAACAGTTCAAGTCAACGGATATTGTGATAAAGGAAAGTCAATTCTTAGGTCTAAAGCCAAGCCTAATGAAACTATTTATATAAGTGGCTTCGTTGGAGATGCATCAAAAGGACTTAAGTCACTTAAGGGTCAATCAACAGCTACAGACAAGCAAATTGGAAGCTTTTTGAAGCCGAAGGCTAGAATAGATTTAGGAATTAAACTTAAAGGTATTGCGAGCTCAGCAATAGATATTTCCGATGGTCTTTTGCAAGACCTCAAACATATTTGTGAAGCAAGTGGGGTAGGAGCTCAAATTGTATTACACAAAGTTCCAACATCTTTTGATGCTATTACTTCTATTGCTGAGATTAATTCAGGTGACGACTATGAGATTTGTTTTACATCCAGCCCTAAAAACGAGGCTACCATAAAAGAAATTTCAGAGGAATTAGAGATTAAGATTACTGCTATAGGTAAAACTAATGATTCCAAGACTATGAGGGTCTTAGATGGCGAAGGTAATGATATTCCTGTTGAATCTGGTTATTCGCATTTTTAGTTTATGGATTTAAAGAGATTATTATCAATCATAGCTTCAGGATTTGGTTCTGGACTATCGCCCATTGCGCCTGGAACTGTAGGTAGTGCTTTAGCGGCTATAATTTATTATTTTTTTATTTGGGAAAGTGTTAACAACTTTCTTAGCATTGTTTTATTTATACTTTTTATCATTGTTTCATTTTTTATTGGAATCTTTGCTTATTCTCAGACTGCAGAAGAAGAAGATCCAAAAAGTTTTGTATGGGATGAGTTTGTAGGCATGTGGATAGCCTGCATACCTTTATCATTGTTTCAGCTGGAATTAGTTTGGTTAATTGGAGCATTTATTCTTTTTAGAATCTTTGATATTTGGAAACCTTGGATTATAAAAACATACGACAATAAATCAGGTTCATTCTATGTGATGATCGATGATGTTCTGGCAGGGCTATTTACTGCATTAATTATTTTTACATCTTTCTTGTTTATACCCTGAAATATTTTCTTTTAATGGAGTAAAATGCAAAAAATTAAGGAGAATCTTTGACTATTCAAACTTTAGCTAAAGCTAAATTACCAACACCGTGGGCTGAATTTTCAGTTATAGCCTTTCAAGATGAAAGTAACGGCGAAGAACATCTCGCTATTTCTCTAGGAGATTTATCAGGAGAGCCTTTAATGAGAATTCATTCTCAGTGTTTAACTGGCGATGCTTTATTCAGCCTTAGATGTGATTGTGGGTCTCAGTTAGAAATGGCACTTAAAGAAATAGCCTCTGAGGGCAATGGTCTTATAGTCTATATGGCCCAAGAAGGAAGGGGTATTGGTCTAGGAAACAAAATAAAAGCTTATGAATTGCAAGACAACGGACTTAACACCATTGAGGCAAATGAAAAGTTAGGGTTTGAGGCAGACGAAAGAAATTATTCTATTTGTGGAGAGATATTATCTCAGATGGGCGTTTCTTCTGTTCGTTTAATGACCAACAACCCCTCTAAAGTTGAAGGTATAAAAGAAGCAGGAATAAAAGTTAGTCAAAGAGTTTCCATTGAATCCAGCCCAACAGAGCATAACAAAGAATACTTAGATGTTAAGGCAGATAAGATGGGCCATCTTTTTAAAAAATAAATTATATATTTGTTAATTTATTCTTAATAGAAGCAATTAAACCCTCGACGTCAAGACCATTTTGAACTTTTTGTTGTTCTTGATCTCCGTGTTCTATGAATTCATCAGGCAATCCTAAGTTTAAGATTGATGCTTTAGAATTTAATTCATTTAGTTTTTCGTTTACAGCTGATCCTGCTCCTCCGGCAACCACATTGTCTTCAACAGTCACAATTAACTTAAATCTAGAAGATACATTTTCTAAGGTTTTTTGATCTAAAGGTTTTATGAATCTCATATCTATGACTTCAGCACCCAATTCTTGGCCTGCTTTCAAAGCAGATTGCAATAAGCTGCCAAAAGAAAGAATAGCCACATTATTGTTTGTTGACTCAATTATTATCTTACTTTTTCCTACGCTAATGGTTTCATCATTCTTATTATATTCTTTTCCAGTGCCTACGCCCCTTGGGTACCTGACCGCTACAGGGCCACTAATTTCGTATCCCGTGTTAAGCATTTTCCAGGCCATGTCTTCGTCGGAAGGAGCCATGATAACTAAATTAGGAATACATCTTAGATAAGATAAATCAAAAGTACCTTGGTGGGTGGCTCCATCTAAACCTACGAGACCAGCTCTGTCGAGAGCAAACAAAACATCTAGGTTCTGTAAAGCAACATCATGAATAAGTTGGTCATAAGCTCGTTGAAGGAAGGTGCTATAGATTGCAACTACAGGCTTTAACCCTTCACAAGCAAGACCTGCAGCAAAACTTACACTGTGTTGTTCCGCTATAGCCACGTCAAAATACCTTTCAGGAAATTTTTTAGAGAATTTTGTCATTCCAGATCCTTCTCCCATTGCTGGCGTGATAGCAACTAATTTCTCATCTCTACTTGCTTTATGTATAAGCCAGTCACCAAATATTTGAGAATAAGAAGGCGGTTTAGGTTTTGAGGTTGAAGAGGAAGGAAGGTCTTCTTTTTTTATTTTATCTATGGCATGAAAGCCTATAGGGTCTCCTTCTGCTGGGGCATACCCCTTTCCTTTGGTAGTAATAACATGCAGGAATCTAGGACCATTAATATGCTTTAAGTCTTCTAAGATATTAATCAGGTTTTTAGAGTCATGACCATCTACAGGGCCGAAATACTCAAATCCTAATTCTTCAAATAAAGAACCTGGAGCTACCATACCTTTAGCATGTATTTCTGCTTTCCTAGCAAACTCTTTGGCTCCCGGTAAATAGGTTAAAACACTTTTTCCACTTTCTCTTATCTTATTGTATGTTTTGCTCGCCCATACTCTAGATAGATAGTTTCTTAGTCCCCCTATGTTTTCAGAGATAGACATTTGGTTATCATTCAATATAACCAATAGATTTTTATCCAAAGCACCTGCATGAGCCAGAGCTTCATAAGCCATTCCTGCTGTCATGGCTCCATCTCCAATGACTGCAGTCACATGTCTGTTAATATTATTTGAATCAGCACCAGTTATCATGCCCAAAGCAGCGCTTATTGATGTACTTGAATGCCCAACCCCAAAAGCATCATATTCACTTTCGGTCCTAACAGGAAACGGAGCTAATCCATTTGTTTGTCTCATGCTTTGCATATCACTCTTTCTTCCTGTAATAATCTTATGCGGATAAGTTTGATGACCAACATCCCAGACAAGTCTGTCGTGCGGTGTTTCAAATGCATAATGTAGAGCTAAGGTTAGCTCCACGACCCCAAGACCTGCTCCAAAATGACCCCCTGTTTTACCTACTGAATAAAGAAGAAACTCTCTAAGTTCATCAGCAACTAGAGGAATTTGAGAGATGCTTAGTTTTCTTAGGTCGCTAGGAGAATTTATACTATTTAAGTAATCTAAATTAGGCTCTTTTTCAGGTATTGAATTAAAAACTTTCATAACCTATTTTTTTCTGGTGACCACATAGTCTGCTAAAAGTCTTAGGTTATCAGCTTTTTTAGAAAGAGGTACAAGAATTTCTTTAGCTTCCTCTGCTAATTGTAGAGATCTAGATCTTGATTCATCTAAACCAACTATTGAAGGGTAGGTAATTTTATTATGATCTAGATCAGAACCTTGTGTTTTGCCACTTAAGGTAGATGGAGATTCAATATCTATGATGTCATCTCTTATCTGGAAGGCTAGTCCTATTTTTTCTCCGTAGACACTCAATAAGTCTATTTTATCTTCTGACAAGTTTGCTTGCAGGCCGCCTATTTCTAATGAAGCTTGAATTAACCTACCAGTTTTTTGGAAATGCATTAGATCTAAATCTTCAATTGTAGTTCCGATATTCATTTGTATATCTTTAACCTGTCCTCCTACCATACCTGAAAAACCACAAGCGTTTGCTAACTTAGACAATACTATAATTTTGGTCTTTTCTTCTAGATCCATTTTGCATATTAATTCAAAAGCTAGGGGCTGGAGTGCATCACCAGCCAGTATTGCTGTCGCTTCATCAAACTTAATATGACATGTGGGATTTCCTCTTCTGAGGTCATCATTGTCCATGGAAGGTAGATCGTCGTGAATTAAAGAATAGCAGTGAATTAACTCTACCGCAGAAGCTGACAAGTCGCATATTTTTTGATCATAATTATTCAATTGAGAAGAAAGATAGACAAGGATTGGTCTAAGTCTTTTTCCTCCATTAAGAACGGAGAATCTCATAGCTTCAGCTAATGTAGAACTCTCTCGAGGCAATATTGCTTCGAGTGCTTGATTTACTTGATCTCTATATTTTATTAAGAGATTCTCAAATTCAGACATCTTTCAATGGAGCGGTTTTAAGTTCTCCATTTTCTTCAATGAGTTTCTGAACTTGTAACTCAGCTTTAGACAATTGTTCTTGGCACTGCCTAGCCAATTTAATTCCTTTTTCAAAAGATTTTAGTGAATTTTCTAGACTAAGATCTCCTGATTCTAGCTTCTCTACAATGCCTTCTAACTCCTCTAAGGCCTTTTCAAAATTTATATCTGTTTTTTTATTTGCCATAAATTAGAAGTTTACAACGAAAATTCTATACCAACATAGGTTTCTCTAGGCAATCCAGGAAAATATCTATCTCCACCAAAGGCATTGAAGTCTGCTCTTTCTGCATAATCTTTGTCAGTTAAGTTATCTATTCTTAAGTAAACCTTCATTTTTTCCGAGAAAAGGTAATCAGATCTAAAATGGAAAAGGGTGTGTCCTTCATATTTGTGAAGGTTTGCCGCGTCTGTAAAATACGAATCCATATGCTCTATTTCAAATGCAATAGAAGAGCTTTCATTTATTGATTTATTCCAAATTAAATTTGCCATAAATTTTGGAGAAGTATCTATTTCATTTCCTTTCCTTATTTTCTCTCTCGTTGAAGTATCAGTGCTGAAATCATATTTATGATCTCCATAGGTAAAATTGCTTACCAAGTTACTCCTAGAACCAATTCGGATATTTAAAGTTAATTCAATTCCCTTGTGGTTGGTTTTACCGTCATCAATAATGAAATTTTCAGAATCTCTGAATATGGAGTTTCTTTTATTGCTTTTATAGAAACTTATAGACCCTGATAGGTTTTCATAATCAAATCTACTTCCAATTTCAATCATTGTAAGCTTCTCAGAATCAAGATCACTAACAGTTTGCTTTTTTTGCAAACGATAAGCTTCATTTATTTGGGGAGGTCTAAATCCTAGACTGCTTTGAAAAAAGTAATTGACGCTATCTAAATCTGTAGCTACACCAATTCGAGCACTTAACTCATTATGGGTATCTGATCTGTCAGCAGGGCGGTTGTAATAGCAACCTCCAAAACCACAATTGGTACCGTCTTCTTTCGTGTTTCCATTGCTTATTCTGTTATCGTAATCGTACTTAATTGACTCGGCTCTTGTGTCAGCAAAGAATAATAGATTATCGTTAATATACAGATCTTCAATGCCTGTAAAGAGCGCATAAACTTCAGAGTCAACTTCATAATCGTAATGTTTACCTTTTGGCCTGGTGGCATTATTAAAAGCTGAACTGGTTGTTAGTTCATTGACTTGTGTTTCAGTTAGCTCGGCATTAACCATTTCGAATTGAAAACCACTTGTAAGTGTATAACTATTCAAGCTAATTATTTTCTTAAACAAAAGACCAAGACTGGAATGATTATTTTTTTCTATCGGAGTTCCGGGTAAGTAGTGTTGAAGAAACTTCATATCACTTTTTCTAAAGTAAGGAGTCATTACGGAGAGGCCATTCTTTTCTTGTTTTCTTAGATATAAAGACAGTCTTTGAGAGCTAGCATCTCTAAAGGCTTCTGGGTTGTAATTCTTTCTATTTAGAGATGAATCTTTATAAGAGTTAAGTCCATTTATATAACCCGCAGTTTCTTGGTTTAAATTAGTTAATGCAATATGTAGCGTTGCTAGCCAGGAGTTTAATTGGAAATCAGATTTCATTCTCATTTTTTGTTGGTCATACCCTGAAAGATCTCTGAAACCATCATTGGTAGTTAGTGATGTATCAAGACTCCAATCTGATTGATTGCCTGCTCGGGCCTTTAAGCTCTTATAGCCATTTGGACCTAGATTTGAAGAGATCAGGTTTTGGTGACTCATAGGTTTAGATATGACATTAATAACACCATGCATCGCGTTTGCTCCATATCTAGCGCTAGCAGGTCCTGTAATAGTTTCTATACCGCCTGACATTTCAAATGTGGTTTCAAACAGCCCATTAACATTGCAAAACCCGCTAGGACGGATAGGGATCCCATCTTCTAAGACCAGAAAAGAGCCGCAAGCACCAGGTCCCGTTAGAACAGGTGATCGCATGGCTGTTAAGTGTTCTTGCCCTGAGCCTCTGCTTATCCAAACACCAGGCATTCTTCTAAATATTTGCTTAGGGTGTTGAGCATTTAATTTATTCAGATCTGAAGAATTAACTGAAGATATAGATAAATTTTCAGACCAACCACTCAGGTTTGATATTTTCTTTTCTAAAACAATAATTTCTTCATTTATTTCAGCCTTCAGGAATAAGGAAAAGAGAAAAGTACAAAGTAAAAGTAATTTCATCTTGGGTTGCATTTCTTACTTCCTTTTATTCAATACACAAAAAAATTGTTGATCAGTACTAGAATTATAATACTGAAATTTTTAATTAGCTTTACTTTTAACTACTTGATTTTTCTTATTCTGTACGGAAAATAACCTTTAAAGGTTTGGTCATAAAGTTGAAGATTTTTTTTGGAAAACTTTGAACCGACTCAGTCAAAGCAAGGGCACAAGGAGTTACTACTAAGGTTAGAATAGTAGCAACGCTTAAACCCACTACCAAAGATCCAGACATTTGTTCCCAATAGCTAGCTATATAAGAGCCGCTTTTAACAGTTCTATCCGCTAGATCTATGCTGTATCCCAAGGCAATAGGCATAAGTCCTGCAATGGTAGTAAAGGAAGTTAAGAATACTGGCCTTAATCTTAAGACTGCACTACGCAAGGCCAGAGATTTAATGCTAGAGCCCGGGTTGTTTTTTCTTAGCAAATTAAAAGTATCAATAAGTACTATATTATTATTCACCACGATTCCTGCTAATGCCACACAACAAATACCTGTTTGTAGTGTACTAAAAGACCTGTCTAAGATTAGGAGAGATATAAATACACCCCCAAAGGATAGAAGAATAGCGGAGAGCACAATATTTGCTTGGTAGAAGCTATTAAATTGAGTTACTAGCACTATTAACATTACAAACAGCATAGTAATAAAGCCTAGTATTAAGTAATCCGTTGCTTCTTGATTGTATTTGTCAAACCCATCAAATTCGACGGTTATCCCTTTTCCTAAATCCGTTACTTCTAACCAATTTTTAATTTGTTTTATTTTTACTGAGGCAATAACGCCTGGCATGGTCTCAGCTGAAAGTTTCTGTACCCGCATACCGTCTTGTCTGCTTATTGTTTTTGTGGCGGGTTTAATGTTTGTGTTTACAAAACTGCTCACAGGAACTAGACCTCGCTGAGTCTGTATATTCAGTTTCTCTAATTGATCTATATTTCTCTCTGATTTAGGGAACCTAACTCTGATATCAACTTCTCTATCTAGATTTAATGGTCGATATTCACCAACCTTTATACCATTCGTTACCATTTGAACCGCTGCACCTACGTCAGAGAGTCCTGCACCGTATTGCGCGGCCTTTGTTCTATCTATATTTAACTCCCACTCAATACCTCTTGTTTCGGTAGTGTCTCTTACATCTGTAAAGCCAGTTACTTCATTTTCAATGTAGTTTCTTATCTTTTTGATTGCTCTTATTAATGCTACTTCATCTTTCCCTTTTACATTTAGTTGAAGAGCTCTCCCTATTGGAGGTCCATCTTTATCCGCCTCTACCATAACTATATACCCTGAAATATCACTTAAATTCTCTCTTATTAAGTCGATTATTTCAAAACCACTTCTATCAGAAACTGCATCATCTTCCGAGTAGAAGTCTACAAACATACCGCCAACCCTATCGTTATCCATTCCTCGCATACCCATTGAACCGCCTGAGTTGCTCCAAGTACCAATCATCTCAATATCTTCCATATCGATAATTCTTTGCTCTGCCTCAACTGCAAGGTCTCTTATTTCATCTACGGCTAGGTTACCTCTCGCGTAAATATATACATCAGCTTCTTGAGGCGCTACAGATGGGAAGTAGATAATCCCTTTTCCGTGTTGAAACCACAATCCAATGCATAAGATCATTGCAGATAGAATAATGAAGATAGTTTGTCCTGGGGTTGATAAATACTGGTTGACTTTTCTTGCGTAGGTTCCAGTTACGCCAGGAAGAGAAAGCGGGTCTGAAGATTCTAACCTTCTAAGGTTATTTACTTCTTCTTCAGATTGCTTCGCCAATCCTCCAAACATTGCACCTAAGATTGGGGCAAAAACTAATGAGTAGAGTAGGGAGCCTACAAGAACACAAAAGACTGTTATGGGCATATCCCTTATAAATTTACCAAATCCAGGCATTAACATTAAAGGTGAAAAGGCAATTAAGGTTGTAACTGTTGAAGAGAGAACAGGCCAGAACATCCTGGTCGCTGCCGCTGAATAGGCTTCAATTCTATTCATGCCTTCAGCCAGTTTTCTATCTGCGTATTCTGTAATTACTATTGACCCATCTATAGTCATTCCCATAGAAATTAACATTCCAAACATAACCATGAAATTAAATTGTTTACCCATAAGCAGTAACACCAGTAAAGCAAAAAGGTAAGAGAAAGGTATGGCCATTCCTACCAGCATTGAGGTTCTGAAACCTAAGGCAGCAAGCACTACTATCATTACTAAAGCTATAGAAGTTAATACATTGCCCTGTAACTCAGAAATCATTGCTAAGGCAAATACAGAATTATCCCTAACAAACACTATCTCAACTCCGTCAGGAAAATCTTTTGTTGCTTCGTTTACTAATTCTCTAACCTCTGCAACCGTGTCAATAATATTGGTTCCTATTCTTTTGGTAACATCAATAGATAATGATTGTTTCCCATTTATTCTTGAATAACCGCCTCGATCTTTGTAAGTAAGTCTGACACTTGCAACATCTCTTAGCGTAACCACTGAGCTCCCTGATACTTTGATTGGAAGCCTTTCAATGTCATCTAAACTAGCAAAAACACTAGGGACATTAACAGAGAATCTTCCTTTTCCAGTGTCTTGTGATCCAGCGGGAATCACTCGGTTATTATTAGATACAGCTTGATAGAGTTGGTTCATGGAGATTCCATAAGCTTCAAGCTTGCTTTTCTCTACAACAGCTTCTATTAAATCTTCAGGTACCCCATTAAGTTCTGCAGTAAGTACATTAGGGTGCGTTTCTATAACATCTAGCAGATCCTGAGTGAGATTTACTAAAACCCTCTGAGGAAGAACGTCACTAGAAAGGCTGATAGTTAGTATAGGTTCATCGCTGGTACTAAACTCTCTTATAACTGGCTCTCTAACGTCATCAGGGAGCTGCCTTTTGGCCTCATCAACTTTTATTCGGGTATCATACAACGCTTTATCAAGATCCATATCTTGATCAAATTCAATTATTACATTGGCATAGCCTGTGCCGGAAGTTGATCTAATTCTTTCAACGCCCTCAATAGTTCTTAGGGCATCTTCAAGTGGTTTAGCTAATAATCTTTCCGAGTCTTCAGGTGAAACACCTTCAAAAAAAACACCTACGTAGGCGCCCGGAAAATTAACATCAGGATCAGTTGCCTTAGGTAAGTAATTAAGCGCATAAAATCCTGATAAAGCTACAAGGACTAAAACACTTAAAGAAGTTCTACTCTTCTTGATAGCTTGTAGAATAAAAGACCTCATGCCTCAGGAGAAGATATTTCTTTTACATTAACTGTTTGGCCTTGAAAAACATACTCTTGACCTAGGGTTATAATTCTCTCATTTTCGCTTAGACCTGAAACCCAAAGGCCTTCAGTTGTGTCTTCTAGGATTTGTATTTCTTTAAACTCAACAGCATTATCTTGATTTACAGTCCTAATGCCTAGTTTGCCTTGATCATTAAGTGACAAAATAGCTGGCGAAATTTTATGCGAGAAAACTTTCTTACTTTCTATATAGATCTCAGCAGAAACGCCATCTCTTATAGATCTATCTTCATTGGCAACTTTAATTTCAACTCTGAAGGTTCTTGTATTTTTGTCTGCAGAAGTTGCTATAAACGAAACCTTACCTTGGATTTCATTTCCTGATATTAAGCGAGCCATTGAATTGGCACCAATATCTATTTCGGCAATCTCCTTTTCAGCAATATCTGCTATTAGTAGCATGGGATTCGAGTCAATCAGCGAAGCGCAAACACCGCCCATATTTAGATAATCGCCTATATCGACGTTTAAGGATTCTAAATAGCCAGAAAAAGGAGCAACAATCTTAGGATAGGCCTCTCTTCCTGCAATATATAATTGACATAAAAGGTCACCTTCCTTTACAAAGTCACCTTGCTTAAATGGAGTAGAAACGACCCTTCCTCCTACTTCAGCTCTTACTTGAATAAACTTATCAGCTTCTGTAAATCCGCTAGCTTTTATAGTTTTAGATCTAAGAATAGCTTCACTATTCAAAACAGTTACAGAAGAAAGTGTATCTAATGAGCTCTCACTTTCAGGATTAATTTCTTCCTTAACCAAGCTTCCTGAGGCCAGCCAAATGATAACGAATACGGCTGTTATTGCTGCTGTTTTATAAGTTTGTTTTACTTGCATGTATATATAATTTAGGTGTTATACATAACTATAACACTAAAGTACTAGAAATTAAATTAAATTTGGTGTTTTTCTTTAAGTTTTTGGAAATTTTTTTTGGT
>Ga0066852_10000179_pt1 | contig 23548 bp, 16 predicted proteins | sample ETNtaG_27_FD_67283 | JGI IMG/M metagenome (GOLD analysis project Ga0066852, IMG submission 67283) | Marine microbial and viral communities from oxygen minimum zone, Eastern Pacific Ocean - ETNP201406SV63 | ecosystem: Environmental > Aquatic > Marine > Oceanic | place: Pacific Ocean: Eastern...
ATTTATGACATCGGCTGACGCCGGTTTTAATGAGAACTCCCTAGATACAATTTCAGCAACGTATGCGAAAGAAGTTGTAGGACTCTTAACCGAACAACTAACTAAAGTAATCGAACATCGCAATAGCGATATCCTTCCTTATTTTAAAGGGGAATTAACTTTACCCTCAAATGATACTGTGATGCTTGTCGATACTCTTCAGGCATGGGGTATATGGTTCCAACTATTAAATGTTGCCGAAGAAAACACGGCAATGCGACGTCGTCGCTTAACAGAGAAGGAGTACGGACTAACAAATGTTCCCGGCACGTTTGCCAGTGTTTTTAAACAAGCCAATGAATTAAATATCAGCGCTAATGAAATTCAAAATTTACTGGATAATGCTTACATCTGCCCAACGATAACCGCTCATCCAACAGAAGCAAAAAGGGTCACAGTTCTTGAAATTCATCGCCGTATTTATGTATTACTCTATCGAATTGAGGCGTCACGCTGGACTCAACGCGAAAGAAATAAACTTATATCTTCATTACATGATGAAATTGATCTCCTCTGGCTTACGGGAGAATTAAGATTAGAAAAACCTACTGTTGAACAGGAAATTATTTGGGGACTACATTTTTTTGAACAATCTTTGTTTAAGCGTATTTCAGAAACACATGAAAAATTAAAATGGGCTTTGAGCCTTAGTTACCCTAAAATTAATTTTTCAATCCCTCCATTTTTTAAATTTGGTTCATGGATAGGAGGAGACCGCGACGGCAATCCTTTTGTTACAAATGAAATAACTAAAGATAGTTTACTAAAAAATCGCCAAATAATTATTCATTACTATATTCATTGTATAGAACATTTAATCGAAAAACTGAGTGTATCTCGGGATAGTATAAAATTATCAAAAAAATTCGAAAAAAATCTTGAAATTATACTTAAGGATATTGATGAGCTTGAATCAATTTCAATAAGGAATCCAGGAGAAATTTTTCGTCAATTTCTAAGTTGTATCTTAATTAAATTACGCGGTACGTTAGAAAGCGAAGAAGAAGGGCATTATAGTGCTATTCGATATCTTAGTGCAGATGACTTTATCCTGGATCTGAGAAAACTTTTTGAAGGACTAATTGATTCTGATTGTGAGCAATTATCTAATTTATTAGTGGGCCCACTATTGCAGGAGGCAGAGTCATTTCGGTTTTGTACAGTGCGTCTTGATTTGCGAGAAAATTCGGGAGCAGTTAATCATACCTTATCGGCAATTTGGACCGCCATGAAAACCGAGGAAAAACCTCCATTACCAAATAGCGAAGAATGGAAAATGTGGTTGCTTGAAGAACTTGAAAAACCATTAGACGTACTACCAACATTTTCAAATCTTGATGAATTATCTTCTTCTACATTAGGTCTTTTCCAGATGGTTGCCCAAATGATGGATGTACTTGATAGTGAGGCATTTGGAAATTTCATTTTAAGTATGACGCAATCCGTTAGTGATATATTAGGTGTTTATTTTTTAGCGAGAATTTCAGGTATTTTTTCTGAGAATAATAATCAAGAATTTTGTCGTTTACTCATCGTCCCGTTATTTGAAACCATTGAAGACTTAAAACAAGCTCCAAATATAATGGAGGAGTTACTGACGATTCCAGTTATAAAGAGAACAGTTAAGCAAAAAACTGGCATTCAAGAAGTCATGATTGGTTATTCTGACTCGAATAAAGATGGTGGTTATTTAACCGCTAATTGGGAGTTAACTAAAGCACAAGTAAGTTTAACTAAAATCGGTGAGGAAGCGGGTATTCCCATTTCTTTTTTTCATGGCCGCGGAGGCTCAGTGAGTCGTGGTGGTGCACCGACCGGCATTGCTATCGCAGCTCAACCTGCAGGCTCCATACATGGTCAAATGCGTATTACTGAACAGGGCGAGGTTGTCTCATCGAAATATGCGAATGAAGGTACTGCGCAATATCAAATGGAATTACTCGCCGCGAGTGTTTTTCAACATACTTTAAGATCATTAAATGAAGAACAATTAATGCCAAAACCAGATTTTGATAATGCAATGGAATCATTATCGAGTTTAGCATTTAAGAAATATCGGGAATTAGCTGAATCTGATGGTCTAGTCGATTATTACACTGCTGCTAGTCCAGTAGAAGAACTTGCAAAAATGAATATTGGGTCGAGACCTGCTAGGAGAACAGGCGCGAAATCATTAAATGACCTTAGGGCTATACCCTGGGTATTTGCATGGACACAAAACAGACATCTTATTCCTGGGTGGTATGGTGTTGGTACTGCTATAAGGGAATTTATTGGTCAACATGGCGATGAAGGAGAGAGATTGGTTAAAAAAATGTTTACTGATTCGCGTTTATTTCGTCTTATTATTGATGAGACTGAAAAAACATTATCACTTATTGATTTCGAAATTTGTAAATCATATTCAAATCTTGTCGAGGATGAGGTTATAAGAGAAAACATTTACGGCATGATTTTCGACGAATATAATCTAACAAAAGATATAATTTTAAAAATTACTGGCGAAGAAAAATTATGTCAGCGTTTTAAGAAGTTTAGTCGAAAATTAAATCGTCGCTCCCCAGTTTTACATCAAGCAGGTTTAGAGCAAATTAAATTAATTAAAGAATTTCGTCAGAAGAATAAGAGAGATAGTTCCGATGATTTAATACCTTTATTATTATCGATAAATTGTATTTCGTCAGGATTAGGCTGGACAGGCTAAAGTGATGTGAAATTATTTGTAGACTGATGCTTTTTTAATTTTTTCATAATTCATTTGCATCTCCATATTTCCTCCTCGAGTTCTAACTCTTAGTGTGATGCTATTTTCTTCATCTCCTACAATTAATCCTTTAAACTTTTTGCCCGATTTTAATGTTATTTTTACGTATGAATTAACATAATTTTTAAGTTCATGAATTGACACCTCAATATAGGATCTTTTCTTTTTCTTTGTTTTTTTCTTTTTTGGCGAGTTAGTTTCATTTAGGATTTGTTGCTTCGTTTTTTCATCATGAGATTTAACTTCTAATAAGTCTTTTACAACAGTATCTCTATTCCAGTTCATTGATAAGTCGTTAATTTCCTTACCATCAACCTTAACTGTCATATTTAGGACTGCCGGCCAACTACTTGGTTTGTATCGATCGACTATTTGGAGGGCAGAGTTGATACTTTCAGGCATAAATTTGAAAGTCACTTTTGCTTGGTTCAGGCTAGCTTTGTAGGCATTGTAAAGTTCATCACTGAAGATAACATTTGCTTTAGAAAGAAAACTTTTTAAATGTTTCATATGGTGGTTAATGTAATTATCTGCTTTAATACCACTTTCTTTGGCACAAAAATCAATCCACCCTTTATTGTAGCCAAGGTCTTGGTGAACAAAATAAACTTTTGTCAGTAAATTTGATGGATCTTGAAAGTCTGCAATTGAAGTAACATTGGATATCGATCCTTTTAAAGAAAAAGATGTCAAATCATGAATGGTCCATTCATTTTCCAAATCTATTACAGAAGCATATTTGTCATATTCATAATCAAGGATCACGCTGTATTCAATTGTTTCATAACCTAATTTTGGAATGAATTTGGCAAAGTCAATGGATTTAGTATCGCCACAACCCTGTGCTCGTGCGCGGGCTATTATACGATCTAAATAACCATCCTCTCCTTCTCCCCACCATTCTGAGAATTGTTTTGTCTCACTTCTAACATGATCGAGTTTCATTTGTATTTTTGGAGCTATTGCAAATAGATTTTGATTTTCTTTAGTTGCTTTTTGTATCTTTCCCTTTAAAAATATAAAATCTAGTACACTATTTAGCCTAAATTCTATCGAGCGAATGTACACTTCACCGCTATCCATTCGCGAGGAAAATTTAGGACGCATTGTGACCCCTTTAAGAGCTATTGATCCATCCATGGGATTACTAATTCCCTTATATGTTATTGATATATAGGGCGATGCATAAGAAATTGCCTGGTCAACGAATGTCTTAGTTTTGAAGTACAGAAAACCATAGAGTCCTGCCACTACAAGACACAACACTAAAATCAATCTAATTATTATTTGCAATGAACTATCCGGCTACAATATATTTGGTTATATTATGCTTTATTAATCTTAATTGAGGTATCTTTTTTTTAATTACAGCAAGCTTAATATAGTTTTTTTGATAAAACAGAATAAATTAGATTATGAAAATTAGACCAAAAGATTTTATTGGTATTAATAGTAAATTATTTTTTGCTGTCGTAAACGAATATCAAGAAGATAATCACGCATTAACTTTTCTGCGTTATATGAAAGATAATACAGGTACACATAAACTTACCACAAAAAAAGCGGCAAAAATTATTAGAGACATCTACCCTGAGTTTCAGTTTGATAGTTATTATGCTGATATTGTATTACATGGTATTCCAATTAATTTAATAAAAGAAATATATTATCCTGAGCAAACAATTACACGATTGCTGGGTGCGGAGTTACCAGATAATAAACAGAGTGATGCAATTGGTATCATTAATGCTCTATTAGCTGCGGGTTTTAAGAAAGATTATATGGGTATTACTGGGTCGATAATGTTAGATATACATAATGCAAATTCAGATGTTGATATCATTATTTATGGACGTGAGCAATTCTTAAAAATACGAAAGTATATAAAAAATTCTTTAGATAAAGCTGGGATTAATTCATTAACCCAAGCGATGTGGAAAGACGCATATGAACGTCGTGATTGCGCGTTGAGTTTTAATGAATTTTACAATCATGAGAAAAGAAAATTTAATAAATTCATATTTGGAAATAGTAAGATTGATATTAGTACTATTCCAAAGAAAGATGAGAAATATAAAGAGAGCGGACCCTATAAAAAGATTAGTAAAGATGAAATTACATCAATCGTAACAAACGATACTTATGTTTATGATTTCCCAGCTAGATATTTAATTAATCATAATACAATTAAAGAAATTGTCTCTTATACAGCAACGTATACCGGTCAAGCAAGAAAGGGGGAGAAGATTGAGGCAGCTGGTTTTGTAGAACAGGATAGGAACGGTGTTCACCGGTTGTTAGTCGGCACTAGTCGTGAAGCTAAAGATGAATATATCCGTGTAATTGATTAACTCCAAATAATTAGTAATAGTCACTATGATTATTTAAGTTTATCGAAGTAGCTATTCATTTCATTAAGCACTGTTTTTGCTAATAGCGTTGTTGATAGTAATGTTGGTAAAATCATTAAAGCAAACATAGTATCAATAATATTAATGATTGTTGACTGAGTCCATATAGTGCTCAACGGTATAATTACCAAGTAAATATAAATGTATTTATCTCCAATCTTTTTGCCAAATAAATAACGCGCGCATTTAAGACTATAATAGGAATAGGTAATCATTGTTGAAATTGCAAATAATGAAAAAACTAAATAGACAATAATGTTACCAATATTAGGAAGTGCCTGATTAAAAGACATGGCAGTCATCACAATACCGCTTTCAGATGTGTAGATTCCTGATGTTAATATAACCAGGGCTGTGCACGTACAGACAATATGAGTATCAATAAATGGTCCGAGCATCGCTACTAAGCCTTCCCGCACCGGCTCTTTAGTTTTCGCAGCACCATGGGCCATTGCTTCAGTACCGACCCCAGCTTCATTTGAAAAAATGGCGCGTTTAATTCCGGTAACGAGAATTTCTTTAAAAACTAAACCGGTTGCTCCCCCACTGATAGCGTTCATTCCAAATGCTGAATTGATAATATCAACTAAGACTTTTGGAACTTCATTAAAATTGATAGTGATTACGATAAAACTACTAAGCACATAGGTGAGAAACATAAAAGGAACAATTCTAGCTGTAACAGAACCGACCCGTTTCACACCCCCTAGTATTACAATGCCAATAATTATTAGGCAAACGATGCCCGTATATATTGGCAGAATTGAAAATTCACTATGTATAAATGATGAAAGTTGATTGACTTGAAACATAGGGATACAACCTATTAAGCCACCCAGGGCGAACAATATTGCAAGTGGCTTGAAATGAGTCCCTAGACCGCATTCTATAAAATACATAGGGCCGCCTTGTTCTGTACCTTCTTCATCCCGTTTTCGATATAAACAAGAAAGTGTGCACGTAAAGAATTTAATCATCATGCCAAATAGACCAGCAATCCACATCCAGAATACTGCTCCAGCGCCACCCATGTTAATTGCAATAGCGACCCCGGCAATATTCCCCATCCCAATTGTTCCTGAAAGCGCAACCGTCAATGCTTGAAAATGAGACACCTCACCTGGAGAACCTTTGCCATCATATTTTCCAAAAAGAATAGAGAAAGCATGAAAAAAACCAGTTAATGGTCTTAGGCCAGATATATAGGAAAAATATATTCCAGTGGTAATAATGAAGATTACGAGCGGTAACCCCCAGAACAAGTCAACCGCAAGCAACCAGAATTGTTCAAATTGGTTCATAAGTAATTATGAGCAGTCATTATTATTTTTGTTTAGTTGAAATGAACAGTATCATAAAATACTCTTATAAACATGAAAGCTTTAATCTTAGAAAATCCTATGCAACGCATCACACTTACTATGATTTTGCTGAGTGCGTTTACAACCCCATTAATGTTATCTGCTGTTAACGTTGCACTTCCTTCTATTGCTAATGATTTATCAATGAATGCAGTGTTATTGAGTTGGATCCCGATGGTTTATCTTATGGCAAGCGCTATGTTCGTATTAATTTTTGGACGCATCGCCGATATGGTTGGAAGAAAAAAAATATTTTTAATAGGAATAAGCAGCGTCATAGTAACATCATTAATAGCCGCATCAGTAGATAGTGGAAGTTCGTTAATTGTGGCTCGTTTTTTACAAGGCGTAAGTGCTGCGATGTTATATGCAACTCAGGTGGCAATAATTTCATCCGTTTTTCCTCCAGCTAAGCGAGGTTATGTAATTGGATTAACAGTTTCTGCAATTTATTTTGGTTTAACCACAGGACCACTAATAGGCGGATATATAGTTGATTTGTATGGTTGGCGTGCGAGCTTCGTGGTGCATATACCGCTTGCGTTAATAGCTTTGACGATAGGTGTCTTATATGTAAAAGATGAATGGTCTTCTGACGAACGAGGGAGCTTTGATTTATTTGGCGCAATTCTTTACATGCTATCAATATTAATTATTTGTCTTGGAGTTTCTTACTTACCATCATCTCTAAGTTTTATTCTTATTTTGTTTTCATTTTTTGGATTTACATTTTTCTTTTTGTTTGAGCACAAACACAAACATCCTATCTTTGATACTACTTTGTTTTTTACTAATCGTGTTTTTACGTTTTCTTGCTTGGCATCTTTAATAATTTATACTGCAACTTTTGCCAATGTTGTTCAGGTGAGTCTTTATTTACAATATTTGAAAGAATTATCTGCTACATCAGCTGGCCTGATAATGATGTGCCAACCAATGACAATGGCTATTTTTTCACCTATAGCCGGTAGATTATCAGATAAATTTGAACCTAAGTACTTGTCTACAATTGGAATGGGGATTACATGTTGTGGTTTAATTATGTTGTCTAATTTAAAAATCGAATCAGAGCTAAATTATCTACTTCTTTCTCTTTTCATAACTGGACTCGGATTTGGTTTATTTTCACCACCGAATGTAAATGCAATTATGGGGTCGGTCGAAAAGAAATTCTATGGGAGTGCAACTGGTGCAATGGCAACCATGCGTATCCTTGGTCAGATGAGTAGCATGGTGTTAGTAACATTAATTTTTGCATTAATTATTGGTTCTGTTGAAATTAATCAAGAAAACTATGTGGCTTTAGAAAATGCAATTCGCATAATTTTTACTATTGCAGCAATGTTATGTATTCCCGGTTTATATTTCTCTATGGTAAGAGGTAATTTTATCAAAACCTAATAAAAAAGGATGCATAGCATCCTTTTTATGGTTTTTTTATTGTTATTAAAAAAGGCCAACGATTTTACCATCACCATCGACATCAATTTTTTCAGCAGCGGGTATTTTAGGCAATCCTGGCATTGTCATCATGTTTCCTGCAATCACAACAATGAATCCCGCACCACTTGCAAGTCTTGCCTCTGTGATTGCTACAGTGTGCCCGCTTGGCGCTCCTCGAACAGAGGGATCAGCTGAAAAAGACATTTGAGTCTTCGCAATACAAACTGGATAACTTCCATAATCTTCATTTAATTTATCTATTTGTGCGCGTACATTTGGCGGCGCTGTGATCCCGCTTGCACCATAGATTTTTGTAGCAATAGCCTCAATTTTTCCCCATAGAGGATCATTGTCTTCATATACGTATTTATGTTTACCAGAGTGGCCGTCAACAATCTCTACTACCGTTTTTGCTAAATCTTCAGCCCCTGCTCCTCCATCTGCCCAGTGTTTTGATATTACAACCATAGCGCCCATGGATTCAGCTTTTGATTTAAGTAATTCAACTTCGGCATCAGTATCATTTACAAAATGATTGATACAAATGATGCATGGAAGCCCAAAGTTATTTTGCATATTATTAAAATGTCTTTCGAGATTAACCATGCCCTTTTCAAGAGCTTTGAGGTTTTCACTATTCAGTTGATCCTTATCTACACCGCCATGATATTTGAGTGCGCGAATAGTGGCGACAAGAACAACAGCACTTGGCTCAAGACCAGCTTTTCTGCATTTAATATCAAAAAACTTTTCTGCGCCCAAATCAGCACCAAAACCTGCTTCAGTAATAACATAGTCAGCTAGTTTTAATGCCGCTTGTGTTGCTGAAACACTATTACAACCATGCGCTATATTTGCAAAAGGACCGCCGTGCACAATTGCTAAGTTGTTTTCCAATGTTTGAACAAAATTTGGTTTAATAGCATCCTTTAAAAGCGCAGCCATCGCACCATTTGCATTTAGTTCGCGTGCATGAACTGGCTTTCGGTCGCCTCTCGTGTAACCAACAACAATACTACCTAGACGTTCTTTTAAATTATCAAGTGAGGTTGCAAGGCAGAAAATAGCCATTACTTCTGATGCCACAGTTATATCAAAACCATCTTCTCTTGGAAAACCATTTGCCACTCCACCCAAGGAATTAATTATTTTACGCAAGGCACGATCATTCATATCAAGTACACGCTTCCATGCAATCAAACGGGGATCGAGATTTAATGTATTACCATGATTAATATGATTATCAACCATAGCGGAAAGGAGATTATGCGCTGATGTTATCGCATGGAAATCACCAGTGAAATGTAAATTGATGTCTTCCATAGGAACAACTTGTGCGTAACCCCCTCCTGCAGCACCACCTTTAACGCCAAAGCACGGACCAAGCGATGGCTCACGTAAACAAATCATTGTTTTTTTGCCAATGCGATTCATCGCATCACCAAGGCCAACTGTTGTAGTTGTCTTGCCTTCGCCTGCGGGTGTAGGACTGATTGCTGTCGTTAGAATTAATTTGCCATTAGGTTTACTTTTTAAACTATCGATGTAATCCAGGGATAATTTAGCCTTGTAGTGACCGTATGGCTCAAGGTACTCGCTCTCAATCCCATACTGTTCATTAGCTAAGTCAACAATACGTTTCATTTTCGCTTTTTGAGCAATTTCAATATCAGACATTTCGCCTCTCCTAAAAATATCAGAAAATACAAAAAGTTATCTTATTAATAAAATACAAAGATATCCTATCCACCAATTAATTTTATATTTTAAGTAGTGAAGTTTTAGTGTTATTTTAACGTTTTGCTATCAGATTCACTAATAACTTTCGACCAAATGAAAGAAAAAATTAATATTTCTAACGTAGTTATTTTACTTAGGCAGCAAGAATCTCTTCTGTGATGGTATCCTCTATACAATTCTGATAGTATTGATATCCCTGAATATGAAACTATTTAGGATACTTTTTACCCGAAAAGTCGGCTCTTCTGGGCCGAGCAAATCATTACCCCCTAAAATTTCTCTTTTTAATGGTATGGTTCCATGACGCGATATATATTTATTACTGGAGGGGTAGTTTCCTCGCTTGGGAAAGGTATTACATCGGCGTCTCTTGGGGCGATTCTTGAAGCTCGAGGATTAGGTGTAACACTCTTAAAGCTTGACCCTTATATTAATGTTGACCCGGGAACAATGAGCCCATTTCAGCATGGCGAGGTTTATGTCACAGAAGATGGCACTGAAACCGATCTCGATCTTGGCCATTACGAACGTTTTGTTCGAACAAAGATGCGCAAAAAGAATAATTTTACGACCGGACTTATTTATCAAAATGTTATTCAAAAGGAAAGGCGCGGGGATTATCTGGGCGCTACAGTACAGGTAATTCCACATATTACCGATGAAATAAAGCGCTGCATTAAGGAAGGTGCTAGTAATTCAGATATTGCGATGGTTGAAATTGGTGGCACGGTAGGCGATATTGAATCACAACCTTTTCTCGAAGCGATCAGACAATTACGAATTGAATTGGGCCCTGAGAGAACGTTATTTATACATCTAACTTTGGTTCCCTATATTTCTGCTGTTGGTGAAATTAAAACAAAACCAACTCAACATTCAGTTAAAGAACTACGGTCTATCGGCATACAACCCGATTGCCTTATTTGTCGTACTGATCAAATCATTCCGGAAAATGAAAAAAAGAAAATAGCATTATTCACTAATGTTGAAGAGTCTGCGATTATTTCAGCAATTGATGTAGATAGTATTTATAAAATTCCAAAAGTTTTACATGAACAAAATCTTGATGAGATTGTTATTAAAAAATTTAATTTAGATTTACCGCAAGCCAATTTAATTGAATGGCATAATGTTGTTGATGCAATTGATAACTCTGATAATGAAGTCAATATAGCTATGGTTGGTAAATATATTGGATTAGCTGATTCTTATAAATCGCTTTCCGAAGCCCTAATACATGCGGGAATAAAAACTCGAACAAAAATAAACATTGTATATATTGATTCAGAAGAGATTGAGAAAAATGGATCTGAATGTTTACAGAATGTTGATGCAATTTTGGTTCCGGGTGGATTTGGTAATCGTGGCATTGAAGGAAAGATAAGCACCGTAAAATATGCCAGAGAAAATGGATTACCTTATTTAGGTATATGTCTTGGTATGCAAGTTGCCGTAATTGAGATAGCTCGAAATCTTGCTGGACTTGAAGATTCTGATAGTACTGAGTTCAATAAAAATACAGGTCATCCCGTTATTGCATTAATTACGGAATGGCAGGATGCAAAAGGCACGCAAGAAAAACGCAGTAAAGGTTCTGATTTAGGCGGCACGATGCGACTAGGTGGACAAGATTGCAAACTTATCGAAGGAAGTTTAGTAAGGGATTTATATAAAAGCGATAATATTGTTGAGAGGCATCGCCATCGTTATGAATTTAACAATAAATATAAAGAGAAGCTTGAATCAGTGGGGGTGAGCATCGCCGGATATTCAGTTGATGAAGAATTAGTTGAGATTATTGAAATTCCAAAACATCCTTGGTTTGTCGGCTGTCAGTTTCATCCAGAATTTACTTCGACGCCTCGAGATGGCCACCCACTATTTACAAGTTTTATAGAGGCGGCTTTGAAATACAAAGAGTCTGACTTAAGGGTTCCTAAAAATGCTGCTATGTAATTTCGAGGTTGGTTCTGAGTATCCATTTTTTTTAATTGCTGGACCGTGTGTTATTGAAAGTGAGCAATTATCGATAGATGTTGCTGGGCAATTAAAAGAACTTACTTCTCAATTGGAGATTCCCTTTATATATAAATCTTCGTTTGATAAAGCTAATCGTAGTTCGCATGATAGTTATCGAGGACCAGGAATTGAAAAAGGTTTAAAAATATTATCCGATGTGAAAGAAAAAGTTGGCGTACCAGTTCTAACTGATGTTCATGAAGATACACCACTTAATGAAGTTTCAGATGTTGTTGATGTGCTCCAAACCCCCGCTTTTTTGTGCCGACAAACTAATTTTATAGGAGCCGTTGCTAAAACAGGATTGCCCGTAAATATAAAAAAGGGCCAATTTCTTGCTCCTTGGGATATGACACATGTTGTTGCTAAAGCTCGTGCTACCGGTAATGATAAAATTATGGTTTGTGAACGTGGCGCTTCTTTTGGATATAATTATCTCATTTCAGACATGCGTTCGCTCGTTGTCATGAAAGAAACTGGAGCCCCTGTAGTATTTGATGCAACTCATTCTGTTCAAATGCCAGGCGGCGGTGGAAAAGTTTCAGATGGACAGCGTGAATTTGTTCCTGCACTTGCTCGTGCTGCGATTGCTGTTGGTATATCTGGTTTATTTATGGAGACGCACCCAAACCCGGAAAAAGCATTAAGCGATGGGCCTAATTCATGGCCTCTAAAGAAAATGAAAACACTTTTAGAAACATTAAAAGGAATTGATCAAGCAACAAAAACATTAACTAAGTAATTTAGTGTTTGGAGATTTTATAAGTGTCGGTTATCAATAAAATTATTGCCCGTGAAGTTTTAGATTCGAGAGGTAACCCAACAATCGAAGCTGAGGTCTATACTGAAAGCGGTGCTACCGGGAGTGCAATGGTCCCATCTGGCGCTTCAACAGGTATTCGTGAGGCATTGGAATTACGTGATATGGATGATTCGAGATTTATGGGGAAGGGCGTTCTTACTGCAGTTAATAACATTCAAAAATTAATCGCTCCTTCTTTATTTGGAAAAGAGGTATCGGAACAAGCAGTCATAGACCAAGTGATGATTGACTTAGATGGTACCTCAAACAAAGAAAATCTTGGCGCAAATTCAATTCTCGCAGTCTCTATGGCAACAGCTCACGCAGCAGCAAATGAAAACAATCTTCCTCTTTATAAATATTTAGGTGGTAATGGTCCATTTAAAATGCCCGTACCTATGATGAATATTATTAATGGGGGCGCACACGCAGATAATAGTGTCGATCTTCAAGAATTTATGATATTGCCAGTAGGGGCTACAAGTATGAGGGAGGCCGTGAGGTATGGAACAGAAATATTTCATTCACTTAAATCTGTATTATTAAAACGAGATTTAGGGACTACGGTTGGCGATGAAGGCGGATTTGCACCTAACTTATCATCGAACGAAGAAGCAATTGAAGTAATTTTAGAAGCGATTACAAAAGCTGGTTATATTGCAGGAGAAGATATTTTATTGGGCTTGGATGTAGCAAGTTCTGAATTTTATAAAGATGGAATTTATACTCTTGAGTCAGAAAATTTAAAACTGGATTCACAAGAATTTTTACAATACTTAACACCATGGTTTGAAAAGTATCCAATTATAACAATGGAAGATGGTATGGCTGAGGATGATTGGGAAGGATGGAAATTATTAACAGAAACTCTTGGTAAAAATATCCAATTAGTTGGCGATGATCTTTTTGTTACTAATACATCAATACTTAGTAAAGGTATCGAAGAAGGCATTGGTAACTCAATTTTAATAAAAGTGAATCAAATAGGAACTCTTACAGAAACCCTTAATGCAATTAATATGGCCAAAGAAGCTGGTTACACAGCTGTTATTTCACATCGTTCTGGGGAGACGGAAGATACAACAATCTCTGATCTTGCTGTTGCAACTTCGACTGGACAGATAAAAACAGGTTCGTTATCGCGTTCAGATCGTGTAGCAAAATATAATCGTCTAATGAAAATAGAAGATGAATTAGATGGGAAAGCAATGTATCCCGGAAAAAATGTATTTTATAACTTATCATAAGTGTGTGACGTTATTTAACTAGGATACGCCAATGAAATTACTAACTGTCATAATAGTATTTTTACTACTTTTATTGCAGTATCGTTTGTGGACTGGCAATGGTAGTTTAGTTGAAGTGAATCTTCTTAAAGACGAAATTGAAAAAGTAAAAAATGAGAATGAGAATCTTAAAGAACGTAATCTTTCGTTAACAGCAGAGGTCTTTGATCTTAAGCAGGGTCACGAAGCTATTGAGGAAATTGCGCGTAGTGAGATGGGAATGATTAAGGACGGCGAAACCTTTTATCAAATCATTGATAATGCAGACCAACAATCTAATTCGAATTAAGATATATGCCAAAAAGTAATAGGTATTGGGTAGTAATCCCAGCTGCTGGAATTGGACAGCGTATGGGGAGCGATATACCCAAGCAATATATCTCTGTTTGTGGGAAAACAATTATTGAACATACTATAGAAAACTTTATTGATCGTAACGATATCGAAAGTATTTGCGTTGCAATTTCAAAGTCAGATCATTATTGGCCAACATTACCAATTTCGAGAAATGCAAAAATAATAACAGTAATCGGCGGCACTGAACGATGTGAATCTGTTTATAATGGTTTATGTGGTTTGAAAGATAGAGTTGATAATAATGATTGGGTTCTAGTTCATGACGCTGTAAGACCTTGCATAACAAAATCAATAATAGACCAATTTATTAGTGTTCTAAATTGCCATGATGTTGGTGGAGTATTGGCGTTACCCTGTTTTGAGACAATGAAAAAGGCAAATAAAGAAAATGAAATAGAAGAAACCGTCGACAGAGAATTTATTTGGCATGCACAGACACCACAGATGTTTAAATATAGAAAACTTTTAACTGCAATTGAAAAAACAATGAATGAAAATATTACTGTAACAGATGAGGCAATGGCGATGGAGTTATCAAATTATAAACCTATGCTTATTCAGGGGCATCGTGACAATATTAAAATAACTCATATAAGCGATCTTAAACATTTAGAATTATTTCTTGGGAAAGAAACGTAAAATGCGAATTGGACATGGATACGATGCTCATCACCTTGTAGAGGGCAGACCTTTAATTCTGGGTGGCGTAACTATTCCTTATTCAAAAGGTCTTGATGGCCATTCGGATGCTGATGTGGTTATACATGCATTATGTGATGCGTTATTCGGTGCTATGGGTTTGGGGGATATTGGCGTGCATTTTCCAGATACCGATATGAAATTAAAAGATATCAATAGTCGGGTTCTGTTAAAGCAAACTTGCAATTTAATGAAAGAGAATAACTATACCGTAGGTAATGCAGATATCAGTATTTTGGCACAAGAACCGAAGATGGCTGATTATATTTCAGCAATGAAAGAAAATCTTGCGAACGATTTAAATAGTAAGGCTTCACTTATCAATATCAAAGCAACAACAACCGAAGGTATGGGGTTTATTGGTCGCTGTGAAGGTATTGCTGCACATGCCGTTGTTTTGTTATGCTCTGCTTAATTAGTTTTGGTTACTTTAACTGCTTTTAAAACAAAGGTATATTGCTCCAGTGCCTCCATCACTTGGTTGTGCTGAGCAAAACCCCCAAACCATATCATGATGTCTTAGCCATTGGTTTAGTTTATTTTTAATAACGGGAGATTTGTTTTTTGATCCGTATCCTTTTCCATGAATAATTAGAACGCAAAATATTGCTCGATGTTTACATTGCTCAAGAAACATAGCTAACTCCTTTCTTGCTTCCTCTATTTTCATGCCATGTAAATCTAATTCATCTTCAATTTTGTATTTCCCTTGGCGCAGTCGTTTAAATTTTGAGTCACTATCACCGGCGCTGCAAAATTTTATTTCATCATTGCCATCGACTAAGTCTTCATTCAGTCCGCTCTCATTTATTGTATGGCTAAAATCGAGCTCATTTTCTTTATTTCTTTTGGGATGAGATGATGGTTTAGGTTTATCGATAATAATATTGTTATCCTTGATTCTCTCGATATCACCTATTGTATCTCGAAATAATTTTTTATCTTTATCTGAAATTTTTGATGATTTATTCATTTTATTAATTTAGCCATTCTCTTGCATTCAGAAATAATTTTATCCAAGGACTATATTCATTTTTCCATTCTTGTGGAAACCAAGAGAATTGTTTAGTTAAAAAAACGCGCTCTGGATGCGGCATCATTATTGTAAAACGTCCATCTTTATTGGTAAAAGCAGTAAGTCCATATTTCGATCCATTAGGGTTATGTGGGTATTTTTCGGTCATATTTCCCCTATTATCAATGTAACGCATAACCGCATACGAGTGTTCTTTCATAGGCGCTTTCAGAATACGCCCCTCTCCATGAGCGACTACAATTGGGATTTGAGAGCCAGCCATGTCTTTGAAAAATACAGAAGGAGAGTCCATCACTTCTACCATTACGAGTCTAGCTTCAAATTGTTCTGAGTAATTTTTTACAAAGTCGGGCCATGAAGATGCGCCAGGCACCAAATTACGGAGTTGAGACATCATTTGACAGCCATTACATACCCCGAGCCCAAATGTGTCTTTGCGGTTAAAGAAATCTTCAAACATTTTTCTGAGTTCATCGTTATATAGAATGGTTTTTGCCCAGCCACCACCTGCGCCAAGAACATCACCATAGGAGAAACCTCCGCAAGCAACTAGAGCATTAAATGAATTAAGTTTTATTTGATTATCTATCAAATCTTGCATGTGAACATCAATACAATCAAATCCGACACGATCAAAAGCAGCAGCCATTTCAAGCTGTCCATTTACTCCTTGTTCTCTAAGTACAGCTATTTTTGGATTGACACCTTTGTTTATAGATATTGTATTTTTTTCAAGCCTAAAAGTTGTACTAATAGAAATTCCGGAATCATTTTTATTAGTAATATTTTCGTACTCTTGTTTAGCGCATTCAGGATTGTCTCTGAGTGCTTGTATTTGGTAGCTTGTTTCTGTCCATTTTTTATGGAATTCAGCTATCGAAGCGTTCAATATTTTTTTACCATTAAATTTTAGATTAAATTTATAATCTTTATTTATTGATCCTATAGTGTGGATCATTTTTTCATTTATACCCGATTGTACAAATGTTCTTTTTACATGTTCCTCATTACTTTTGTTTATTTGTATAATCACCCCTAATTCTTCATTAAATAAGTTCTCAATTAAATCTCCAGATAAATTAAGATCGATATTAATTCCGGTATGCCCTGCAAATGCCATTTCACATAAAGTAATAAAGAGACCACCATCGGAGCGGTCGTGGTAGGCATTTATTAAACTTGATTCATTGAGAATCTGTAGTGACTGAAAGAATCCAGTTAATATTTTTGTATCTTCTAGATTCGGAGCTTCACTACCTGTGTTTCCATATACTTGGCACAAAGCTGATCCACCAAGCCGTTTTTTACCATTGGCCAAATCTATAAATAGTAATACTGAACTTTCATCTTTTAGTAATTGCGGTGTCAATGATTGCCTAACATCGATTACTTTTGCGAACGCGGATATGTTTAATGATAAAGGCGCTACTACTTTTTTTTGTTTTTGCTCATCTGACCATACAGTGCTCATTGAAAGAGAATCTTTTCCGACGGGAATACAGATACCTAATTCTTTACATAACTCGCTGATAGCCGACACGGTATTATATAATTTTACATCTTCTCCAGGTTCACCACATGCCGCCATCCAGTTTGCAGAAAGACTAATATCTTCAATTTTGAGAATGCGCGCTGCCGTTATATTTAAGATAGCCTCTGATAACGCCATTCGGCCTGAAGCAGGGGCATCAATTATGGCAATAGGACTACGTTCACCAATTGCCATTGCCTCTCCAACATAGTCGTAATATGACGAGCTGGTAATAGCACAATCAGCAACAGGTACTTGCCAAGGGCCTACCATCTGATCACGAACAACCAAACCAGAGATAGAGCGATCACCAATTGTAATTAAGAAACTTTTGCTAGCAACTGCTGGTAATCGAAGGATGCGATTAATTACCTCTTTTATTTTTAATGATGATATTTCAAAATTTTTATGCGAAACAGATCTACTAACAACATTTTGTGTTGTTTTTGGCATTTCACCAAGCAGTATGGACATTGGAATATTAATTGCCTGATTATCAAAATATGAATCGTCTAGAATTAATTCCTGATTTTTTATAGCATCACCAATAATCGCATATGGCGCACGTTCTCGTTTACAAAGTTGTTCAAATTGTTCAATTTTTTCAGTAGTAATCGCTAATACATAACGTTCTTGAGATTCATTACACCAAATACCCATTGGCGACATACTTAATTCATCATTAGGTATTTCACGAAGTTTTAGTTTTGCGCCACGACTACTTGCACTAACCAGTTCTGGCATGGCATTTGAAAGGCCTCCCGCACCAACATCATGAATACTAAGAATTGGATTGTTATTGCCAAGTGACCAACATCCATCAATTACTTCTTGGCAACGACGTTGCATTTCTGCGTTACCTCGTTGAACTGAAGCAAAATCAAGTGAAGCATCGCTGATTCCTGAAGCCATTGATGAAGCAGCACCACCACCAAGACCAATCAACATAGCTGGCCCCCCTAGTACAATTAATTTTGCCCCGTTTGGTATAATTTGTTTTTTAACATGAGACTCACAAATCATTCCATATCCACCAGCAAGCATAATAGGTTTGTGATAGCCATAGACAAGAGAACTAGATTCACGTTGCTCATAGGTGCGAAAAAAACCGCAAAGAGCAGGACGACCAAATTCGTTATTATAAGATGCGGCTCCAATTGGACCCTGAATCATAATATCGAGCGCAGAAACAATACGTTCGGGTTTTCCGTTATCTTTTTCCCAGGGTTGTTCGTAACCTGTAATATTTAGATTTGAAACAGCAAAACCAGTTAGACCAGCTTTTGGTTTGGCTCCTTGCCCCGTTGCGGCTTCATCTCGTATTTCACCTCCCGAACCGGTTGCAGCACCAGAGTAAGGTGAAATTGCAGTCGGATGATTATGCGTCTCAACTTTCATGAGCAAGTGAATAGCTTCGTTTTTATACTGATATTCGTGTTTATTGGGATCTACAAAAAATCGTAAACCAGAAAAACCTTTCATTACAGCGGCATTATCATGATAAGCAGAAAGAATATTTTTTGAATTTTCATTATATGTCTGACGAATCATAGAAAACAGAGAGTTTTCTTTTTCAATATTATCTATTATCCATTTAGCATTAAAAATTTTATGACGACAATGCTCTGAGTTGGCTTGCGCAAACATCATTAGCTCTACATCGGTTGGATTTCTTTTTAATTTTTCAAAAGCAAAGAATAAAAAAGATATTTCATCTTCTGATAAAGCTAAACCCATATTTAAGTTTGCTTTTTTCAGCTCATCTATACCTCTGTTTAAAACATCAATATTTTCTAGTGGAGTTGGTGTAGTTGTTAAGAATAATTCTTCTGCTTTATTCTTTTTTTCAATAATAATTTCGGTCATTCTGTCATGAAGAAAATGAGCTATCTTTTTAATTTTTTCGCTTGTTAAATTTTCTCCATTAGATATATCGAATACATAAATTATTCCACGTTCGACACGTATTATTTTATTTAAACCAGAATTATGGATAATATTACTTGCTTTGCTTGACCATGGAGAAATTGTTCCTGGCCTGGGAATGACAATTAATTGATTGTGGTTTTTTGAAACATCACCATCTATTCTAGAATTTAATAATACCTCAAGCTGCGCTTGTTCATCTTCATTTAGAGGCTTATTTTCATTCACAAAGTGAATAAAGCATGTTTGGAGTGAAATTATTTCGGGTATGTAAGCTTGTACTGTTGAAAGTAATTTATTAACACGAAATTTAGATAGTGCATTACAACCTTGCAGTATCAACATTTATTTTTTCTTTTCTTGAATAAAGGAAGAGCATTATTTTATCAGTTCTTTCAGCCTCACGCGAAAACTATTTTTTTATTTAATCTCATCAACTTTAATCAAAATACTACTTTTTTCTTCATTATATTGTTCCTTATTAATGAGGTTTCTTTTGTCTGAGGCTCTAAGACTTCGGTCAATTCCACCTATCGATATCCACTCACCAAGTTTACCGTGCACTGTAGTATCGATATTTTGGACATTTATAGTATTCTTTTCGTTTTGGTTAAGTTGCGCAAAGCGAGGAGAAACTGTAAGCACTACATTATCACCTCGTAGTTTTGGTGTAATATAAAAACCCGAACTAACATTACGATGTTCAATATTATCCTGAACAACAACCGCTCCAGATGTAACAACAGTCGTTTGGTTTCTAATAGGTATTAGTTGACCTGTATTAATAAAAGCAGGATTTCCCTCAAGCGTATTGACGTAGAAAATATTATTTTCTTGGCTCTCAGTTTCTTCATGTGATTTTCTATAACGAATCACATCTCCTTTATCATTTTTATTTTGCACTACAATGCCCTTTTCACCTGTGTCGGGAGATGTGATATTAATATTCTTCGAATCATATTTTATCGAGAATCCTCCTTCTTCATTATTAAATTTATTATTATTATTTCTTGTCACACTAATCAGTAATTTACGCGGAGCATTATCTATTTGTATAAGAATAGATTTTATTAGTCGAATATTAGAAAGTGTTGTTTTGACTATTAATTGATTGTTCATTCCAGTTACCGTACCTCCTTTTACAATAAGCGGTTTAATAATCGGAATAACTTCCTCGACCATTCGGTTTTTCATGGGAATAATTTCAATTTTCATTGATTCAGCGAAGGATAGAGAGGTACTTATTACAAGTAAAAAAAGGATAATTAAGGTTGAGACTTTCATAAATGTATTTTACGTAAATTTTTATCAGGTAATGCTGTTTCCCACATCTCTTGGAATGTATCTAAGTAGTTTTTGCATTCCCGCCTGCTATTAAAATTAATATTACCCTCATAGCGGCCAGCATTTTCACGATAGAGATAACCAATTTCATCTGCAATAAGAATTGTTTTGTTGAAGTTTTTATATTCCAGTGAAATCTTACGTAATTCAATATAGCTAGGTAGTCTTGATGCTAAATTTAGTAGTCCATGCCCCACACTTATAATAGACTCAATCTTCGAAACTAAGATACGAATTTGAACATGACGCCCAATAAGTGCTAAATTTTTTAGAGCTTCTAGAAAATCCGGTTGGTTATAAACACAAGGCTCAAGGTCTTTAGAAAAAATTGTGAGTTTATGTGTTGATTGTTTTGTAAGTTCTAGTGCTGAATTAATGGTTTCCTGCCTAGCTTCTATAGTTAGTATTTCATCAGGAGATCTGCCCAATCTAAATTTAGAAAGATCATGCATATTTATTATTTCCAGATTATCTATTTATTTTTTTATTGATTTTGCTTGAATTTCAGCATTACCTAAGTAATTACTTGGATTTAATTCTTTTAATCTTGATTTAGCATCATTAGGTATATCAAGTTGCTCAATAAAATTATGCAGGATTTCTTTATTAATTTTTTGTCCGCGAGATAATTCTTTTAATTTTTCATAGGCGTTATCTATATTATAGCGACGCATTACAGTTTGAATTGGTTCTGTTAGGACTTCCCATGAGTCTTCTAATTCCTCATGTATTACATCTTTATTAATATCAATTTTAGATAAACCAGCTACAGTTGAATCGAGGGCGATAATTGTATGTGCTATTCCAACACCCGCATTTCTTAGGACAGTCGAATCTGACAGGTCTCTTTGCCAGCGTGATATGGGTAGTTTCATAGCGAGATGCTCAAATATGCTGTGAGCTACCCCAAAATTACCTTCTGCGTTTTCAAAGTCAATTGGATTAACTTTGTGAGGCATCGTTGAAGATCCTACTTCTCCTTTAATTGGTTTCAGGTTGAAATAATTAAGCGAAATGTAACCCCATAAATCACGACAGAGATCGATTAGAATCGTATTTGTGCGGGCTAGAGTATGAAAATATTCGGCCATATAGTCATGTGACTCTATTTGTGTAGTATATGGATTCCAGGTAAGCCCAAGCTCTTCAATAAATTCTTTTGATAGTGACATCCAGTTAATATCAGGATAGGAAGCAAAATGAGCATTAAAGTTTCCAACAGCTCCATTTAGTTTCCCTAGTAATTCAATATTTTCAAACTGCTTCATTTGTCTTAATGCACGATACACATAAATTGCCATTTCTTTGCCTAAAGTCGTTGGCGATGCGGTTTGACCATGCGTCCTGGATAGCATTGGGATGGATGCGTAACTATCAGACATTTCTTGTAAAATTATGATTAGCTTTTGTAGTTTTGGAAGCAATATATTTTCACGTGTATCTTTTAATATTAATGCATAACTTAGATTATTAATATCTTCAGATGTGCACGCAAAATGTATAAATTGACTTACATTCTTTAATTTAGGATCTGATTGTATTTTTTCACGAATAAAATATTCAACAGCTTTTATATCGTGATTTGTTATTTTTTCTATTTTTTTTATTTGTTTAGCATCATCGATAGAAAAATTATTTTTTATACTATCAAGTAGCGAAACTGAGCTAGTGGAAAAAGACCCAATTTCTTTTATATTAGAATTTTTTGAGAGTTTCTTCAGCCATTCTATTTCAACAAGCACACGGAATCGAAATAATCCGTATTCACTGAATATAGGCCTTAGGACATCAGTTTTATTTTGGTATCGACCATCAACTGGCGAGATTGCTGTAAGCGCTGATAGTTCCATAATCACCTGATTTGTTTGATTTCTTGTTAATTATACATGTATTGACGCAGATAGAATCTCAGAAACTGCGTTTACGGTGCGGGATTTGGATTTTTTTCGTGTATACATTCGATTTGATTAATGATCTCTTTCGAAAGTTCAATATTTATACTTTCAATATCAGTTTTTAATTGTTCCATCGATGTTGCCCCAATAATATTACTGGTTAAGAATGGTCGGCTAGAAACATAAGATAGTGCCATTTGTGACGGATCTAAACCATTTTCCTTAGCAAGGTTGACATAAGATTCGGTTGCTTTTTGTGCCTTCGGGTTAAGGTAGCGGTCGAACCGCTCGAAAAGCGTTAGACGCGCACCTTCAGGTTTTTGATTATTCAAGTATTTGCCACTTAGCGCACCAAATGCTAGTGGAGAATAGGCGAGAAGGCTAATTTGTTCACGATGTGAAAATTCTGAAAGACCGATTTCAAAAGTACGATTTAATAAATTGTATGGATTTTGAATACTTACAATTCTAGGTACCCCTTCTTTTCTTGATACACGTAAGTACTCAGCACAACCCCAGGGGGTTTCATTTGATATACCAATTGTTCGAATTTTTCCTTGCTCTACGAGTTCAACAAGTACAGCTAGAGTCTCAGCTATAGGCACACCATCTTTGTCTGGCACATGATAATAGGCTAATTTTCCAAAAAAATTGGTATCACGGTCAGGCCAATGCATCTGATAAAGATCAATATAGTCTGTGTTAAGGCGTCTTAGTGAATCATCTAAGGCTTGTACAATATTTTTTTTATCCAATTTTATCTGACCATTACGAATATATGGTAGCCATTCAGCTTTGGCACTGACTTTTGTTGCAAGTATTATTTTATCGCGATCCTTTCTTTTGCTTAACCAATTACCAACATAGGATTCAGTAAGCCCATAAGTTTCCTCAC
>Ga0066852_10000181_pt1 | contig 23387 bp, 22 predicted proteins | sample ETNtaG_27_FD_67283 | JGI IMG/M metagenome (GOLD analysis project Ga0066852, IMG submission 67283) | Marine microbial and viral communities from oxygen minimum zone, Eastern Pacific Ocean - ETNP201406SV63 | ecosystem: Environmental > Aquatic > Marine > Oceanic | place: Pacific Ocean: Eastern...
AACAAACTAGCGATGATCATCATGATCATCTGATCGATGTTCAGTCAGGAAGAATTATTGAATTCCACGACGAGGAAGTCGAGGAACTGCAACGTAAAATAGCTGAAAAATTGGGTTATAAATTAATTGGCCATCGGATGGAGTTATTTGGTGTACAATTGCCCGGTTCTGATAATTGATTTGGCTACTATGTTCCAAATCATAATGGTAAAGCAGTAAAGCGCAAGATTGGCTAAAAAACTCCACATTAAAACTTTTGGCTGTCAAATGAACGTCTACGATTCTAATCGTATGGCGGATGTTCTGGCAGCGCTTGGCTATGTTTCTGCCGACGGTCCATATGACGCTGATATGATTATTCTTAATACCTGTCATATCCGCGAAAAGGCAGCAGGAAAATTATTCTCTGAATTGGGCCGGCTCAGAAATATCAAAGAACGCCGATTGGCAAGTGGCAGTTCTACCGTCATTGCGGTCGCCGGTTGCGTTGCTCAGGCAGAAGGAGCGGAAATAATTAATTGTGCGCCTTTTGTTGATATCGTGCTAGGTCCGCAGACCTATCACCGCTTACCGGAAATGGTTGCGCGCGCCAGCCGCGCCGCAACCGGCCCGCAAAAAAATAAAGGTATCTTGGATATTGAGTTTCCGGACGAGCCAAAATTTGATCACTTGCCGGAAGTAACGGCCAAAGGCTTTTCGGCGTTTTTATCAGTGCAGGAAGGCTGTGATAAATTCTGCACATTTTGTGTTGTGCCCTATACGCGAGGCGCTGAATTCTCAAGGCCCTTTGAAGACGTTATCAACGAAGCCCGCACCGTCGCTGCGGGTGGCGTTAAAGAGATTACCTTGCTAGGGCAAAATGTTAACGCCTATCACGGTGAAGCAATAAAAGGAGAGCCCGGTAGTGAGGCTGGTCTTGGATTGCTTATCCGTCAACTTGCCAAAATCGAACGCATTGCCCGCATTCGCTATACCACCTCCCACCCGATCGACATGGCTGATGATTTGATAGCGGCGCATGGCGATGTCGGTGAGCTTATGCCGTTTTTGCACTTGCCTATTCAATCCGGCTCTGATCGGATTCTTAGCCGGATGAACCGCTATCACCGGATCGATGATTATCGCCGGATGGTTGATAAATTATTGGCGGTGCGGCCTGACATGAAATTATCCTCCGATTTTATCGTTGGTTTTCCCGGCGAGAGAGATGAGGATTTTGAAGCAACCATGAAAATAGCTGACGAATTTCAATTTATTCAAACCTATTCATTTAAATACAGCCCCCGGCCGGGAACGCCGGGCGCTTTGATGCAGGATCAAATACCGGAATTTCTGCAAAGTGAGCGTTTGGTGGTACTGCAGGAATTACTCGAAAAAAATCAAATGACCTTTAATCAAGAAAGTGTTGGCAACGTAGTATCGGTGTTGTTTGATCGACGAGGCAGAAAAGACGGGCAATTGGTTGGTCGCACGCCCTATATGCAGCCGGTTCATGTCCAGGCCTCCGATAAGATGTTTGGTCAAATTGCTGAGGTCAAATTAACGACCGCTCATGCCAACAGCTTAGGTGGTGAACTCGTTACGGTGGCCAATCAACCTAGTCCAATGAACGAAATCGAAAGAGTAAGCGCGTGACTCCAGGTAAAAACACAGAAAAGAGCCATGGCAAAGCTATGGCTAAAACTAAATCACCCAAAAAACATCGTGCTGGCAAAAATAAAACGCCGTTGCAAAAACCAGCAGCCCTGCAAATTGAGTTCGATGATAATAAATTGCTGCCGCTGTTATTTGGTATCCACAATGCCCATCTTGCTAAGATTGAGCAAAAATTAGATGTGTCATTGAATTCCAAAGGCAATGCAGTATCGATATCCGGTCCTGAAGATCGTGCCGTGGCCGCCTATGATGTTTTGACCAGCCTATATAACCAGGCAAAAAAGGGCCGCGAGATTGATGCGGCAGAAATTGATGGTGCCCTGCGCATGGAGATATCTGGCAAAGGTAATGGTAAGGCGACCAATGTTGATGATTTTGCGGTTAAAACGCAAAAGCGCCAAATTGGCCCTCGCTCACCGCAGCAGGCTGCCTATTTAGAAGCCATTGATAAAACTGATCTGGTGTTTGGATTGGGCCCGGCGGGTACGGGTAAAACATATTTGGCGGTTGCCAAAGCAGTTGAAAGTCTCATCAACGGCAAAATTGATCGGATTATTCTGTCGCGCCCGGCGGTTGAGGCCGGCGAACAGCTGGGATTTTTACCCGGCGATATGCGTGAGAAAGTCGATCCCTATTTGCGCCCGCTTTATGACGCGTTGCATGATATGTTACCGGAAAATCAAGTCGCCAAGAAAATGGAAAATGGCGAGATTGAGATTGCCCCGCTTGCCTTTATGCGGGGACGCACATTATCCGACGCCTTCGTTATATTGGATGAAGCGCAGAACACCACCGCCGTGCAAATGAAGATGTTTCTGACCAGACTCGGCGAAAATGCCTCGATGGTCATTACCGGTGATCTCAGCCAGGTGGATTTACCCTCCGGTGTACGCTCCGGACTACGTGACGCGGTTGAGATTCTAGATGGCGTGATGGGTGTATCCTTTGTCTGCTTTACCGAAGATGATGTGGTACGTCATCCCTTGGTTGCCCGCATCATCAAAGCCTATGATAAAAAGGACCGCGGCAACCGATATATAAATCCCACAGATTAATTAGGGATTGATGCGGCAGCTGGAACGAGATCAAAGAAAAAATGTCGGCTAAGGTTGAAACCTTTGTACAAGTAAAGAACCCGCTGTGGGAATCCGCTGTACCGGAGGTCATCACTGTATGTCAAAATGCGGCGGCAGCGGCATGGCGCGCTACACTTGACGAAGAGGATGTATTTGAAGCAACTATCGTTCTGGCTGATGATGGCTTGGTGGCTACGCTCAATCACGATTTCCGGCAGCAAAACGAACCGACCAATGTTTTATCTTTTCCGACGGATGAGGTGGCGCGCCTTGTGCCCGAGTGTATTGCTGAGATGCCAAACCTCGGAGATATCGTGATTGCTTTTGAAACCACGCAAAGTGAGGCCCCGGATGATCTTGCCAATCATCTTAGTCATTTGGTGGTACATGGCTGCCTTCATCTGCTGGGACATAACCATGAAGCGGAAGACGAGGCATCAATAATGGAATCGCTCGAGACAAAAATTCTGGCGAAGTTAGGAATTGCCGATCCCTATCTTGAGAACATAATTGATTAACCGCCAAAATCGATTGGTGACAAAGCCTGGTAAATTGGTTGATAATGACGTTAATACTGAAACTGACGAAACGAAATGAGTGAAAACTCAAGTAGTCGACAGCCTCGATTGAGCGGGGACGATTCAGAACTTAATATTTTTCATACCCTCTGGGGATGGGCACAAAGACTTATGCGGCTACGCAATGGCGAAGATTCGGTGCGTGAAGCTATTGAAGAGCTTATCGAAGAGAGCGGCAATGATGTGTCGTCGCTTGAAAACGAAGAACGTGTTCTACTCTCAAATATTCTCAGTCTTAGAGATATCACGGTTGAAGATGTTATGGTGCCGCGCGCCGATATTACCGCTTTGGATATCAACACGCCGGTATCGGATCTTATTAAAATAATTAATGCCGAAGCCCATTCGCGCATTCCGGTCTATCAAGAGACCCTCGATGATGCGATTGGTATGGTGCATATTAAAGACGTTATGGCGGCGCGGACGATTGGCGAGGAATTAGAACTCCGTAATATTATGCGCGATGTATTGTTTGTCGCCCCTTCCATGCAAGTGCTGGAACTATTGCTGGAGATGCGGGTGAAGCGCACCCATATGGCGTTGGTGGTTGACGAGTTTGGTGGTGTTGACGGGCTTGCAACCATTGAAGATTTGGTCGAAGAAATTGTCGGCGAAATTGAAGATGAGCACGATCAGGATGAAAACCCTCAATTGACGGTGAATTCTGATGGCTCAATTGAAGCTGATGCACGGGCATCAATTGAAGCTTTTGAAGAACAGGTTGGCAAGGTATTGACGGCGGAAGAACGCGAGGAGTTTGACACCCTTGGCGGCTTGGTTTTTTCGCTAGTTGGTCGCGTACCGATCCGCGGTGAATTGGTTAAACATAGCAGCGGCGTGGAAATTGAAATTGTTGATGTTGATCCAAGGCGCATTAAGAGAATTCGAATTCACGGCTTGGAAACGGACCCTGAAATTAGAATATCCGCTTCGTAAAAGATGCTTACCAAAATCGAAAATTGGCATGTTCAAGCTAAAAATTGCCAAAACTGGCGGCGTGCATTTTTAGCTTTGGCTCTCGGCGTCATTGGTGTACTGGCCTTACCGCCTATCCATTTTGTGCCAGCGCTGATACCAGCCTTTGCCGGTTTGATTTGGCTTATTGATGGCTCACAGAAAAATGCTAATAAGGGCTGGCGTCAGTTTCCACGTGCGCATTTCTTAAATAGTGCCTTTGCCGCCGGTTGGTGGTTCGGTGTCGGTTTTTTTGTTGCCGGATTTTACTGGATATCGTTTTCATTTCTGGTCGACGCCCAGCAATTTGCCTGGATGATTCCTTTTGCAGTTTTAGGGTTGTCGGCAGCCTTTGCCATTTATATCGGTCTGGTAAGCAGCCTGACATTCCGGCTGTCAAAACCGGGCAGCCGGCGCATTATTTATTTCTCGCTGCTATGGATAATCTTCGAATGGCTGCGTAGCTGGGCATTCACTGGTTTTCCTTGGAATTTGATCGGAACTGTCTGGACGTTCAGTGACGCCATGATTCAAGTTACGTCTTTGGCCGGCGTGATGGGATTGAGCCTATTTACCGTACTGGCGGCAAGTTCGTTCGCAATCCTTGGTTGCGATAGCAAATCGCAACGGTTCAGATATCAATTAACGGCAGCACCACTATTGATTCTGGCGGTCATTTGGGGCGGTGGGGTTTGGCGCTTGCTCGGTGCTGAAAGCCGGTTTGTTGAAAATGTTCAACTCCGTCTGGTCCAGCCGAATATAGCACAAGAAGACAAATGGAAACCTGGGCTCCGGGGCAAACATCTCAACAATTTGCTGGAATTAAGTGAAGTGCCTGCACTTAGCGAAAACGCCAGCAGAAAATTGACGCATATTATTTGGCCGGAAACTGCGATGCCTTTCTTTCTAGAAGGTAATGATGCGGTCTTACGGGTAATTGCTCAGGTGATTCCTGAGAGCGGCGCTTTGTTAACCGGCTCACGACGGCGAACTGGTGGACAAGGAATGCCAGCTCGGCTGTGGAATAGTCTTCACGTCGTCGGTCCAGACGCTAAAATATCTGCAACCTTTAATAAATTTCATCTGGTTCCCTTTGGCGAATATGTGCCATTCCGGAAATATATTAACTTCACCAAACTAACAGCGGGACGAACTGATTTTTCAAGTGGACTTGGCCTAAGTTCGATCGCAGTGCCGGGACTACCACCGGTCAGTCCATTGATCTGTTATGAAGCAATTTTTTCGGGCCAGGTGGTACCACCACATAAATTAGATCACCCTCGACCTAGCTGGTTGTTGAACCTTAGTAATGATGCCTGGTTTGGTACCTCTTCCGGCCCCTATCAGCATTTAGCCGCCGCTCGGCTACGCGCTGTCGAGGAAGGATTGCCTCTGGTCCGGGTGGCCAATACTGGGATATCGGCTGTTATTGATGGTTACGGAAGAACGCACAAAAGGTCGCGGTTAAATGAACGCGCAATTATCGACGCAAAATTGCCTGCTGCGCTTAAAAACCCTACTCTTTTTTCACGAATTTACAGTTGGGGACTTCTTGCATTGATATTGGTGTTTCTACTAATTTCCCGCTTGCGGCGTTTGGATTAGAAGTAAAGAGTAATTACCTTTAATAAAACTATTACAAGATTGAATTAGCGTAATTACTTAATATTTACCAGTAAATCAGTTATGATGATATAATCAATTGATATTATTAATTAAAATTACTGAATATTGGTATTTTCTTGAGGTAACAACCAAGGTATAGGCAGTTGAATAAAATGGATGCATCTACAAGCATCCGCGGGCCATAACCAGGACCATCTTCAGTACGCAAGATTACCCGGCGGCGCGTTCTCGGTGTAGCTGACCCAGTTGATGTCAACGCCGGTAGCCGTGTGCGTCTTAGAAGGACCTTATTGGGCCTGAGCCAAGAAAAACTTGGTGAGGCGGTGGTCTGACCTTCCAGCAAATCCAGAAGTATGAAAGAGGTGCAAACCTTATCGGCGCAAGCCGGATGTATGACCTTTCTCATGTCTTGGACGTGCCGGCCTCCTTTTTTTTCAAAGATATGTCCGACGAAATCAAAAAGCGGGATGATACGTCTTCAGATAGTTTGGGCGCGCATACCTTGGAAGAAGCAGATAAAGACCCATTGACCAGACACAAAACCCTTGAGCTCGTCCGGGCGTGTTACAAAGTTGGCAATGCCGCCGTACGTAAACAGGTTTTTTAATTAATCAAATCGCTGGTTAAAATGAACGCGGATTATTAGCCCTTTTTAGATAGCCCAATTAAGCGAATTGACGCGGAGCCTGAGGGATTGTCCTCAATGGCTCCGTTTGTTTTACGGCGATTTTTAATTTATCACCAGGCGATTTAAGCTTCTGCGATAGTACTTGACGCTACGGGCAAACATTGCGACAAGTCCCCCCTGTTTAAATTGAATTATTATTGGATTTTGACGACTTGACCCAATTAACATGTGGACTAAATGGTCGTTTTTCTGGAGGTTTAATCCGTGTCTAAAGAGAATTATCTATTTACCAGTGAATCTGTATCCGAGGGGCATCCCGATAAAGTCAGTGATCGTGTTTCTGATGCCATCGTTGATACATTTCTGGCGGCTGATCCTGTCTCCCGGGTCGCGGTTGAGACCCTTTGCACGACCAACCGGGTGGTTCTGGCCGGTGAAGTACGCGGGCCGGAATCAGTAACTCACAAAAAAATGGAAGAAGTCGCCCGGGCGGCGGTTAAAGATATCGGTTATGAGCAAGATGGTTTTCATTGGGAAAAAATGGATGTTGCGGTTCATGTCCATGCCCAATCTACAGACATTGCACAGGGCGTAGATGCTTCTGGCAATAAGGATGAAGGAGCCGGCGACCAGGGAATCATGTTCGGCTATGCGTGCCGGGAAACAGATGTTTTGATGCCGTCGCCGATTCACTACTCACATGAAATTCTGGAAGTTCTCGCCAAAGCCCGTCATTCGGGCGAAGCAGCCGGATTGGGTCCGGATTCCAAAAGCCAGCTCACCCTAAAATATGAAAATGGCAAACCAATCGGCGCAACCTCGGTCGTTGTATCGACTCAGCATAGTGCCGATTTGGATCAGACGGAAGTCAAAGAAATTGTCCGTCCTTATGTTGAGCAAGTCTTACCAGATGGCTGGATGTGCCCAGAGGAAGAATTTTATGTGAATCCAACCGGCTTGTTCGTCATCGGCGGGCCTGATGGTGACGCCGGGCTGACGGGTCGGAAAATCATTGTTGATACCTATGGCGGCGCAGCACCCCACGGCGGCGGCGCCTTTTCCGGTAAAGATCCAACCAAAGTTGACCGCTCGGCTGCCTATGCCGCACGTTATTTGGCAAAAAATGTGGTCGCTGCGGAATTGGCCGAGAAATGCACCATCCAATTAGCTTATGTTATTGGCGTCTCGAAGCCGCTATCAGTTTATGTTGATACTGCCGGCACCGGCAGTGTTGACGAAGATAAATTATCGGCGGCCTTACAAGCAGTGATGGATTTGAGCCCGCGTGGAATTCGCGAGCACCTACAATTGAGCCGGCCGATTTATGCTCGCTCGGCGGCTTATGGTCACTTTGGCCGGATGCCCGATGACGATGGTGGGTTCAGTTGGGAAAAAACCGATTTGGTTGAACCGCTTAAGACTGCGCTTTAAGGATTTTTTCAGTTGGGCGATGGGCAAGAATAAAAACTCTGTTCCCGATAATCCCCAATTTTATGGCCGCCGCAAAGGCCACGCGTTAAGGCCGCACCGCCAGCTTCTGATGAACGAATTACTGCCTAAGGTGCAGGTATCATCTGAGGGTAATTACGTACTCGATGCCTCGGAAATTTGGCTGGAAATCGGCTTCGGCGCCGGCGAGCATTTGGCCGCACAAGCAGAGAGTCATCCCGATATTGGATTTATCGGCTGTGAGCCTTACGTTAATGGGGTCGCCACACTGCTTTCGGTGATTGAGCAGAAAAAACTTACCAATATCCGCATATTCAGTGATGATGCCCGCTTGCTGTTGACCAAATTAAAGCAAGCGACAATCAGCAAAGTATTCGTGTTGTTTTCCGACCCGTGGCCTAAAAAGCGGCATAATCGCCGGCGCTTTATCACGCCAGAAAATTTAACCACGCTGTCGTATATTATGACGGACCAGGCTGAATTACGCTTCGCCACAGATGATATGAATTATGTTCGATGGGCACTTGATGCTTTTTATCAACACCCTGACTTCAATTGGCAGGACCAAAGGCCCGGGGATTGGAGTAATCGTTATGCGGATGCGGTCCCAACCCGCTACGAAACCAAAGCGGTAAAGCAGGGAAAAAAAAGCGTTTATCTGACTTTTCGGCGCCGTACCCGTACATAAGGTGATATACATCTTTCGATGTTAATCAATGTTGTTGCAACGTGTTGGTCCATATTGGATGATCAAGCCGCTAAAAAAATAATGTGGAGGGTAAATCATGCAACTGCCGTCTAAAATCATCGATATTTCAATGCTGCTCGACAATGAAACCGTGTCAGACCCGCCAATGATGCGGCCAAATATTGAATATAAGACGGGCGAAGATAACGCTGAAATGGTCTGCAAGTTTTTCCCCGGCTTGACCACGGATCAACTGCCGGATGGCCAAGGGTGGTCATGGGAACGGATAAATCTGGTCACCCACAACGGCACTCATCTTGATGCACCCTATCATTATCACACCCATGATATATACGGCGCTCGTATGCTGACGATTGATGAAATCCCCCTCGATTGGTGTTTCCGGCCCGGGGTTAAGCTCGATTTCAGGCACCTGGAGGACGGCCATGTGGTTACGGCCGAAGAAGTTGAAGCCGAGCTCGGCCGCATCGGTCACAATCTCCAGCCGTTTGATATTGTCCTCGTTAACACCAGGGCCAGTGAATGCTATGGCACCGATGAGTTTATGACGGCCGGAATTGGTATGGGCCGCGACGCGACCGTTTATTTAACCGACCGCGGTGTCAAAATAACTGGGATTGATGCCTGGGGCTGGGATGCACCGTTTCATCACATGGCTCAAAATTGGCAGGCAATGCAAGATCCATCAATCATTTGGGAAGGCCATTACGCCGGTATGGAAAATCAATATTGCCATCTCGAGAAACTTCAGCATCTGGAGAAATTGCCAGTGAGCGGTTTCTATGTCGCCTGTTTCCCCTTTAAGATTAAGGACGCTTCAGCGGGTTGGACACGAGCGGTGGCGATGTTCGACTAAACTGCTGAAAACCTTAAATTGATAAAAAAGCTTGTATTTTTCGCTTCTGAGAGAGAGAATGCACCACGTTCTTAGACATATCCAAATATATCGGAATTCTGAGAGTGGGCTTGCGGGCCCACTTTTTTTGCATTTTAGGCCCTCTTTTTTCCGCTTGAATATTTCGAACGTAGTGAGTTTTGGCCAATTTGAATAGGGCGTATTTTTGACTATGGGTCAGGAAGACAGAGTGCGGGAAGTGATAACCCCGGCATTAGACAGCATGGGATGCGAGTTGGTGCGGGTTCAATTAAGCGGTGACAAGCGTAAAACACTGCAAATTATGGCCGAGCGGGCTGATGGCGCTAATATGACTGTCGATGACTGTGCTGCCATATCTAAAGAAATATCAGCGCTGCTGGATGTCGATGATCCCATCAGAGACGCTTATTCTTTGGAAGTGAGCTCACCCGGCATCGACCGGCCCTTGGTGCGGTTGAAAGATTTTGAAAATTATGCCGGATTTGATGCGCGGGTTGATATGAATTTTCTAGTTGAAGGACGTAAAAAATTTAAAGGTAAATTACTCGGTATTGAGGACGATAAAGTGTCCATCCGGGTTAAAGATGAAATATATGCCTTGCCGTTCGGTGATATCCGGCGGGCAAAACTGCTTTTGACCCAGGAGCTGCTTGATGCGGCGACTCAAAGTTAAAGGTAACGGAATTAATGAGACATAGGTCAGCGAATTATGGATACGAACTCAGAGACAAGCACTGAAACAAGCACAATGTACACTCACCCGGAACTGCTGTTGGTGGCCGACACTGTCGCTCGCGAAAAAAGCATTGACCGGGAAGAAGTTTTGGAAGCGATGGAGCAGGCAATCCAAAAAGCCGGACGCTCAAAATACGGTCATGAGCATGACATTCGTGCTGAAATTGACCGTAAAACTGGTGAAATAAAATTGGCGCGCTATATCGAAGTCGCTGAAGAGATTGAAAACGAAACTACTCAGATCACGCTTGACGTAGCGAAGGGCCGTAAGGAAGACGCCGTCATCGGTGAATTTTTCGTTGATCCACTGCCACCGATTGATTTCGGCCGCATCGCCGCCCAGACCGCCAAACAGGTCATTGTGCAAAAAGTCCGTGAAGCCGAACGTAAGCGCCAGTTTGCTGAATTTAAAGACCGCATTGGTGAAGTTGTTAACGGTATGATCAAACGGGTTGAATTCGGCAATGTCATTGTTGATTTAGGTGGGCGCGCTGAAGGTATTATCCGGCGTGACGAATGTATTCCGCGTGAGCATTTCAACAATGGTGATCGGATCCGCTCCTATATTTATGATGTGCGCGAAGAACAACGTGGACCCCAAATCTTCCTGTCGCGCAGTCACCCGCAATTTATGGCCAAGCTGTTTACTCAAGAAGTACCGGAAATTTATGACGGCATTATCGAAATTAAATCAGTTGCCCGTGATCCTGGCAGCCGGGCTAAGATCGCCGTTATTTCTTCAGACACCAGCATTGATCCGGTCGGCGCCTGCGTTGGCATGCGAGGTTCGCGCGTGCAGGCTGTGGTGGCAGAACTGCAAGGTGAAAAAATTGATATTATTTCTTGGTCTGACGAACCGGCCACATTCATTGTTAACGGTTTGGCTCCGGCTGAGGTGACCAAAGTTGTTTTGGATGAAGAACAAAACCGTATCGAAGTTGTCGTCCCCGACGAACAACTAAGCCTGGCGATTGGCCGGCGCGGTCAAAACGTGCGCCTGGCCTCTCAATTGACTGGTTGGGATATTGATATCTTGACCGAAGCGGAAGAATCAGACCGGCGGGTTGAAGAATTCCGGACGCGCTCGCAACTCTTTATCGACAGCCTGGATGTTGACGAAGTTATTGCACAATTGCTGGTTACCGAAGGTTTCTCAACCATCGAAGAGGTTGCCTTTGTACCGGTCGAAGAGCTGTCGGCTATCGAAGGCTTCGATGACGATGTCGCCAAAGAGTTACGTGAACGTGGCCGTCAATATCTTGAACAACGGGAAGCTGAACTGACCGCAATCCGCAAAGAAGCGGGCGTTAGTGATGAAGTTGCCGAGCTTGAAGGATTAACGCCGGAAATGGTCGTGGCACTCGGTGAAAATGAAGTAAAGAGCCTTGATGATCTGGCTGATTTGGCTAGTGATGAATTGCGCGAGATTGTTGGCGAAGTTAATTTGAGCGAAGACGCTACAAATAAAATTATCATGGCGGCCCGCGCCCATTGGTTTGAAGATGAAGATGCCGCTAATGCAAAGGCAGAGGCGGAAACGCCAGCGGAGGAGGCTCCTGAAGAAACTGCCGAAGTTGTTGAGGAAAAATTAGAAACCTAATTTAGGTTTTGAGTTGGGGTAAATAAACTGACGCGAAAAAAGGAACCCAAGAAAGATTCGAACCGCAAATGTATATTTTCCGGTTACAGCCGGCCAAAATCTGAACTTGTGCGGTTTGTTGTTGGTCCTGATGGCGTTATAGTTCCGGATATTTCGGAACGCCTGCCTGGTCGAGGTTTGTGGTTAAGTGCCAGTCGGGATATTATAGGTGAGGCCTGCGCTAAGAACGTTTTTGCGAAAGCGGCGCGCGGGCAAGTAAGTGTCCCGGATGACTTAAGTGACCGGGTGGAGCAGCTGCTACGGCAGCGCTGTCTGGAAGTAATTGGTCTGGCGCGTCGGGCAGGACAAATGGTTGGCGGATATGAGAAAGTTCGCTCATATTTTAAAACCGAATCAGCGGGCGTTTTGATTGCCGCCAATGACGGTGCGGAGGACGGTCGTAGTAAAATTAGTGCTTTGGCACCTGAAATACCGCTGTTCGATTGTTTTACTGGCGGAGAATTAGGTGCCGCCATTGGCCGGGATCGCTTGGTTCATGCGATTATTGCCGAAGGTGGGTTCGCCAATAGATTGTTGGTTGAAGCCAATAAATTAGTAGGATTGCGGAAAAGCAGTGATCCGAATATGTAGTATTGAATTGAAAGTGTAAGTTGACGGTTTAACATGACGGATACGAAAGAAAAAACGCCAAAGAAAAAGCTGAGTTTGTCTCGGCCGGGTAAGCTTGAGCTGCAAAAAACAGTTGAAGGTGGCCAGGTCAGGCAGAGTTTTTCACATGGCCGTTCAAAAGTTGTCACCGTTGAGGTGAAAAAAAAACGAACCTTCGCGCCGGGCTCCACTGGCAGCATGAAGGAAGTTAAGACGGATGATAAAATAGCATTAGAATCCCCCGTTGAAGAATCCGAGGTTGAAGAAGTCGTTGAGGAGCAGTCAGCTGCGTCTGCAGTTCCTCATAATTTAACTAATCAAGAACGGGCAGCCCGGGCGCAAGCCTTATTGGATGCGCAAAAGATCGAGGAAGAGCGTCAGAACCAGCCTGAACCCGTGCTGGAGCCAGGATTAGCACTGGAACCTGAACCGGAAATTGAGGCGGTTGAAACGCCGGCAGCTGAAGCTGTCCCTGAGATTGATGAAGCCAAAGAGGAGGCCAAAAAACTACGCCAAGCAGCACTTGATCTGGAAGCGGTGGAAGCGGCGGCAGCTAAATCAAATCAAGATAAAATCGTTGTCAAAGAAGAAGAAGGAACATCGTCAAAACGGGGTAAGGCACAGCCGAAACGCCCCTCACCGTCACCCCGTCAAGGTGAACGTCGCCGCCGCGGCAAACTAACTATTGCCGAAGCGTTGGATGATTCCGAACGCCAGCGTTCACTGGCATCGGTTAAGCGTCAGCGGGAACGTCAGAAGCGTAAAGAAGGTCCGATCGAACATGTAAAAATTGTTCGTGAGGTTACTATCCCGGAAACCATTTCGGTTCAGGAGCTCTCCAACCGGATGGCAGAACGTGGCGTTGATGTTATTAAAGCGCTGATGAAAATGGGTGTGATGGCAAATATTAGTCAAATTATTGATGCCGATACAGCCGAACTCATTGTAGAGGAATTTGGCCATACCTTGGTTCGGGTTAGTGATTCGGATGTTGAAATCGGCTTGGGCGATCACGAAGATACCGAAGAGGATTTAAAGGCGCGGCCACCAGTGGTAACTGTTATGGGCCATGTTGATCATGGTAAAACATCGCTGTTGGATGCGATGCGCAACGCCAATGTTGTTTTCGGCGAAGCGGGCGGTATTACCCAGCATATTGGTGCCTATCAAACCATCACCGAAGATAACCAGAAAATTACCTTTATTGATACCCCGGGTCACGAAGCCTTCACCGCTATGCGGGCACGCGGCGCTGGCATCACTGATATCGTGGTTTTGGTGGTTGCTGCTGATGACGGCATCATGCCACAAACGGTTGAGGCCATTAATCACGCAAAATTAGCTGACGTGCCTATCATTATCGCGATCAATAAAATTGACCGGCCCGACGCTAATGCCAATCGAGTGCGCACGCAATTGCTGGAACACGAATTGGTGTTGGAAGCGATGGGTGGTGATATTCTTGATGTCGAAGTTTCCGCTACCGAAGGCACCAATATTGATAAACTGGAAGAAGCAATTCTGCTGCAAGCGGAAATTCTCGACCTCAAAGCCAACCCGGATCGTTCGGCCGAAGGAGTGGTTGTCGAATCCAGAGTTGAACAAGGCCGCGGCGCCGTGGCAACGGTTTTGGTTCAGCGTGGCACATTGAAAAACGGCGATATTTTTGTCGCTGGTGCTGAATCCGGCCGGGTGCGGGTTTTGACCAATGATCAAAGTGAAAATGTCGAAGAGGCCGGGCCGTCCGTACCAGTTGAGGTAATTGGTTTCCAGGGCGCGCCAGATGCTGGCGATGAATTCTTTGTTGTCGATAGTGAAGCCCGTGCCCGTGAAGTTGCGGAATTCCGCACCAATAAAAACCGTATCGCCAAATCGGCAGCGGCGCCACGTGGATCGCTGGAAGAAATGTTCGAATCAATCAAAGCCGGTGAGGTTAAAGAGCTACCGATTGTGATTAAAGCCGATGTTCAAGGTTCGGTTGAAGCGATCATTGGTATGTTTGAAAAATTGCCGCAAGATGAAGTTAAGGCTCAGGTGCTTCATAGCGGCGTCGGCGGTATTAACGAATCGGATATAACTCTAGCGGGGGCGTCTAATGCAGCAGTGTTTGGCTTTAATGTCCGGGCCAACCCGCAAGCGCGTGATTTGGCGCGCCAGGATGGCGTCGACATCCGTTATTACTCGGTAATCTACGATGTTATTGATGACATCAAGAAATTGCTGATTGGCATGATGGCGCCGATTGTGCGCGAAACTTTTTTAGGCAATGCCGAAGTTCGCGAAGTCTTCAATGTTTCAAAAATCGGCAAAGTTGCCGGCTGTTATGTCACCAATGGTGAAGTTAAAAGAGGGGCCGGTGTGCGCCTGTTACGCGACGATGTGGTTATCCATGAGGGCAGTCTGTCGACCCTGAAGCGTTTCAAAGATGACGTTCGCGAAGTCAAAGAATCCTATGAATGCGGCATGTCCTTTGAAAGCTATAATGATCTCAAGGTCGGTGATGTTATTGAATGTTTCGATATCACCGAAGAAACCCCTGAAATTTAGGTCAGAAATTTAGACCAAAAGCAATAATCTGGGAAAATCACATGAGCAAAAGATCCAAACGGCCCCCCAGCCAACGGCAATTGCGTGTTGGCGAAGAATTGCGCCATGTCTTAGCGCAAGTTATTGAACGGAGTGATCTGCACGACCCTGAATTAGATGGTATTTCAATCACTGTTACCGAAGTACGCATCAGCCCTGACCTCAGCAATGCGACAGTTTTTGTGATGCGCCTCGGGGGCGGCCATTCTGCCGAGACTGTCGCGGCATTGGAGCGGGCAACACCATTTTTACGCCATCAGATCGCCCAGCGCGTACATTTGCGCCATGTGCCAAACCTAACCTTTGAAGCCGACACCTCGTTCGATTATGCCGAACACATTAGTCAAATTTTAAACGATGTGACCGCCGATAATATCGAACAGGCTGCCGAAGAAGATAGTTAAAGAATGGCACGTAAACGATATGGCGATTCTGTTCATGGCTGGCTGGTGATCGATAAAGCACCCGATATCACCTCGGCTAAAGTCGTCAACCGGGCCCGTAAAATTCTCAACGCTGCCAAAGTTGGCCACAGCGGCACACTTGACCCAATGGCGACCGGTGTTTTGCCACTGGCTTTTGGCGAAGCGACCAAAACCGTTTCCTATATGATGGAGGACAGTAAAGAATATCTCTTCACGGTGTGCTGGGGCGAAGCCACGGACACCGATGACGCTGAAGGGGAGATAATTGAAACCAGTGACCACCGGCCAGGCAGAGCAGAAATCGAAGCGGCGCTGCCGGGTTTTATTGGGGAAATAGATCAAATACCGCCCGCCTATTCGGCCATCAAAATCGATGGTGAGCGGGCTTATAAATTGGCGCGAGACGAAAAACCACTGGATTTAAAACCACGGAAGATAATTATCGAGCGATTTGAACTCATTAACTGCCCTGATGAGGCTCATGCCAGTTTTGAGGTAACATCCGGAAAAGGCGCTTATATCAGAGGGTTAGCGCGTGATTTAGCGCGAAAATTGGGTACGGTTGGACATATTTCAAGTCTCCGGCGCACCCGTGTCGGCTCATTTACAGAAAATGATGCAATTTCGCTAGCCAAATTAGAAGAATTGGGTCATAAAGGCGCCGCCGTAGACATACTGCGGCCTGTTGAGACCGCGCTGGACGACATCCCGGCGCTGGCCCTGACAGCGGACGAAGCCCGTCGCCTGAGATGCGGACAATCAGTTTCCGCCCTCACCGTGGCCAAGCGAACACCCCTTACCGACATTGGCCAAGGCGCAACAATTTGTGCCATGGCAGACGGAAAAGTGGTTGCTTTGGCTAAATTAAAAGGTGGTGAAATTCATCCATTTCGTGTTTTAAATTTTTTATAAGATTGGAGTAGATGATGTCGATTACCGCAGAGCGGAAGCAAGAGCTTATCACTGAGTATGCCACAAAAGATGGCGATACCGGTTCTCCCGAAGTGCAGGTTGCGATTTTGAGCGAACGCATTAACAACCTCACCGAACATCTTAAAACGCATAAAAAAGATCATCACTCCCGTCGTGGGCTGTTGATGATGGTCGGTCAGCGGCGGCGCTTATTGGATTATCTTAATGCGAAGAAATCCGAACACTACGAAGACCTGATCAAGCGTCTTGGTCTCCGTCGATAAGACTCGGGCCATTGAAAAAGAATAGGAAGGGTGAGCCAATTTAACTATCTCTGTTTGGCGCCTTTCCCGTTTCGTGAACACCCCACTTTGTGGGTTCAATCCGGCTTGAAAAATTAATTCAGTTGGATGGGCCCTTTAAAGTCTGAGGACCCAAATGTAGGTATGTTCCGGTCGGTTTATTAGCTGGCAAGAACATGTAGGAAGTTGGAGATATATTTTTTCGTATGTAGGAAGGAAAATAGAAATGTTTAATGAATTCAAAAAAGAAATAGACCTAGGCGGTCGCAAGCTGACTTTTGAAACGGGTAAGATTGCCCGTCAAGCGGATGGTGCTGTCATGGTTACCTATGGTGAAACTAAAGTATTGTGTACGGCTGTCGGCGCTAAAAAACCTCGCACCGATCTCGACTTTTTCCCTCTCACCGTTAACTATCAAGAAAAAACTTTCGCTGCCGGTAAAATTCCGGGTGGCTTTTTTAAACGCGAAGCACGGCCTTCAGAAAAAGAAACCCTGACCTCGCGTTTAATCGACCGGCCAATCCGACCGTTGTTCCACGAGAACTATAAAAACGAAACCCAGTTGATTTGTACCGTGTTGGCCCATGATCTGGAAAATGATCCGGATATTACGGCGATGATCGGTACTTCGGCAGCGCTGACGATTTCGGGCATTCCATTTTTAGGCCCAATCGGCGCTTCGCGAGTTGGTTATATTGACGGTGAATACGTCTTGAATCCGGAAGTCGACACGATTGCTGATTCCAAATTGAACCTAATCGTTGCGGGAACGCAAGAAGGTGTGTTGATGGTTGAATCAGAGGCATCAGAATTGTCGGAAGAAGTCATGCTCGGCGCGGTGATGTTCGGTCAAGAAGCTAATCAGCAGGTTATTCAAGCAATTATTGAGCTCGCGAAGGCTTGCGCCAAAGAGCCCCGCGAAGTGCCGGAAACCCAGGCCAAAGTCGCCGCGGTTAATGATAAAGTCAAAGAACTGTCCGAAGCGGGTTTACGGGAAGCCTATGCGATTTCCGAAAAAGCCGCGCGGCAGGACAAAGTCGCCGAAGTAAAAGAAAACGTTACCAAAGCCTTCGAAGACGATGAAGAGGCGACCGATATGATGGTTGGTGGCGCGCTAAAATCGGTCGAAAAAGATATTGTCCGCAAAGACATTATTAAAACCGGCCAACGTATTGATGGCCGAGATACTAAAACCGTACGCTCTATTGTCTCTGAAGTCGGCCTGTTGCCGCGGGCTCATGGCAGCGCACTGTTCACCCGGGGTGAAACCCAGGCGATGGTGGTTGCTACTTTAGGTACCGGCCAGGATGAACAGATCATTGATGGTTTGGATGGTGATTACCGGGAACATTTCCTGCTGCACTATAACTTCCCTCCCTATTCGGTAGGTGAAGCGGGTCGCATGATGGGTCCTGGCCGCCGTGAAATTGGTCATGGTAAACTGGCTTGGCGGGCGATCCATCCGATCATGCCGGAAAAAGATGACTTTCCATATACCATTCGGATTGTCTCTGAGATCACTGAATCAAACGGCTCGTCCTCAATGGCGACGGTTTGCGGCACTTCCCTTTCGATGATGGATGCCGGCGTGCCTTTGGCACGCCCAGTGGCCGGTATTGCCATGGGCTTGATTAAGGAAGATGATGGTGTTGCCGTGCTTTCCGATATTCTCGGAGATGAAGATCATCTTGGCGATATGGACTTTAAAGTTGCTGGTACCAGTGAAGGTATCACGGCTCTCCAGATGGATATTAAGATCACGTCGATCACCAAAGACATTATGGAGACAGCCCTTGAACAGGCCCGTGAAGGTCGTTTGCACATTCTGGACGAGATGGCCAAAGCCATTGATCACGCCCGTGACGATGTCAGCGAAAATGCCCCGCGGATCACGGTTGTTATGGTGCCGACGGATAAAATCCGTGAAATCATCGGCCCCGGCGGTAAGATGATCCGCGAAATCTGCGAAACAACGGGTGCTAAAATCGACATCGAAGATGATGGCACGGTTAAAGTTGCGGCCGTGGATGAGCAGGCTTCGGAAGGTGCCATCGGTATGATCAAGGCAATTACGGCTGAACCGGAAGTTGGTGTGATTTATACCGGTAAAGTCGTCAAGACGGTTGATTTTGGTGCTTTTGTCAACTTCATGGGTGCCCGGGATGGCCTGGTTCACATCAGTGAATTACGTCCTGAGCGGGTCGAAAAAACCACCGACATTGTTAATATTGGCGATGAAGTTAAGGTTAAACTGATCGGCATCGATAATCGTGGTAAAGTTAAACTTTCGATGAAATCGGTAGATCAGGAAAGCGGTGAAGAAATAGCCAGTTAATTCCCGGTTATTCGAAAAGCAAGGCTCATTAGGCGGCAAAAAAATATTACTTTTTTCACCTAATGAGTCGTCTTTTCCAAAATCACTACATATATGTAATTTTGTAATAGGTAAGCAGGCGATAGAATTAGTGGCGCGGATTAGACTGGTCGCAATTGAGAGCGGCAAAGCATTAAATCCGGGCCTTTCGCTATTGAAAGTATAGGGTGTAATTTTAAGGATAGAAGGGATTGGGCCATGACCACACCGGCAGTATCTGGGGCCATGAGTTCAGTAGCAGAGAACATGATGGTTGACGAGCACTCATTCGTTCCGCAGAACAACTATTCCTATGATGAGCTAATCGCTTGCGGGAAAGGCGAGTTATTTGGCCCGGGTAACGCCCAGCTTCCCTTGCCACCAATGCTTATGTTTGATCGCATCACTTCGATTACCGCCGATGGCGGCGCCTTTGGCAAAGGCGAAATATTCGCTGAACTTGATATCAAGCCCGACCTCTGGTTTTTCCCCTGTCACTTTGAAAGTGATCCGGTGATGCCGGGTTGCCTTGGCCTAGATGCTCTATGGCAGTTAGCCGGTTTTTATATTGGCTGGACTGGCGCACCAGGAAGAGGCCGGGCCTTTGGGGCCGGCGAAATAAAATTTACCGGCATGGTCACGCCGGCAGCCAAGCTGGTGTCCTATCATATCGATATTAAGCGGGTCGTTAATCGTCAAGTTGCTTTGGCTTTTGCCGATGGACAGATGGCGATTGATGGTAAAACTGTCTATGAAACAAAAGGTCTTCGCGTCGGCACCATTCCAGCGGATGCATGATTTAAGTTGAATTAGGTAAAGAGGGTATCGTGAGAAGAGCAGTTATCACCGGCATTGGTATTGTTTCCTGTATTGGCAACGATAAAGCAACAGTTCTTGAATCTTTGCGCAACAGCAAATCGGGTATTAGTTTTTCCGAGGAATTTGCGGAAATGGGCTTTCGCAGCCAGGTTTACGGCAGGCCCGACATTGTTGTGACTGAACTCGTTAACCGCCGAGTGCTCCGCTTTATGGGCGAGGGGGCAGCCTATAATTACATTGCCATGGAACAAGCGATTGAAGATTCTGGCCTCAGCGAAGATGATGTCTCTAATGAACGTACCGGAATTATTATGGGTTCTGGTGGCCCTTCCGTTAAAAACTTGATTGAAGCCGCTGACACAACGCGGGAAAGAGGGCCTAAAAAAGTTGGTCCGTTTATGGTTCCGCGGACCATGTCTTCGACTAATTCAGCAACGCTGGCAACACCATTTAAAATCAAAGGCGTCAATTATTCGATTACCTCTGCTTGCTCAACCTCGGCGCATTGCATCGGTAATGCCGCGGAACTCATCCAGTGGGGTAAGCAGGATATTGTCTTTGCCGGTGGCGGTGAAGAGCTCAACTGGGGCATGTCCGTGATGTTTGACGCGATGCCTGCTTTGTCTTCGGGCTATAACGACACCCCAGAAAAAGCTTCCCGGGCCTTTGATGCCAATCGGGATGGTTTTGTTATCGCTGGCGGTGGCGGTGTCGTGGTAGTTGAAGAATATGAACACGCCAAGGCACGCGGCACAAAAATCTATGGTGAAATAACCGGCTACGGTGCGACCTCTGATGGCTACGATATGGTACAGCCTTCCGGCGAAGGTGCGGTCCGCTGCATGAACCAAGCCTTGTCGACGGTTGATCTGCCGGTGGATTATATTAATACCCATGGCACCTCGACGCCGGTTGGTGACGTTAAGGAATTGGCTGCAATCCGGGAAACTTTTAGTGATCATAATAGCATCCCCTATTTTAATTCGACTAAATCCCTGACCGGACATTCTTTGGGTGCGACTGGGGTACAGGAATCAATTTATTCCCTGCTGATGATGGACAACAATTTCATCTGCGCCTCCGCCAATATTGAAGAACTGGAACCGGAAGTTGGTGACATGCCGATTGTTCAGGAACGTATGGATGATGTTGAAATCAATTGCATAATGTCCAATAGCTTTGGCTTTGGCGGCACCAATGCGTGTCTCGTTTTTACCCGCCCTGACGCATAAAATTATTTTTTTCATGACAAATTCAAACGGTATCATGACTGGAAAGCGCGGCTTGGTGATGGGTGTCGCCAACGAACGCTCGATTGCCTGGGGCATTGCCAAAACTTTGGCTGACGAGGGAGCCGAGCTCACCTTCACCTATCAGGGCGAGGCTTTTAAAAAACGTTTGGTGCCACTGGCTGAAAGCATTGGCTCAAGTATCGTCCAGCAATGTGACGTCGAAGCAGAGGGGAGCCTGCAAGCCGTCTTTGATCGACTGGCGACAGAATGGGGGGCGCTTGATTTTATTGTCCATTCCTTGGCCTATTCGGATAAAAAAGAGCTAAATGGCCGCTATGTTGATACGTCAGCGGAAAACTTTGTCCGCACCATGAACATTTCATGCTTTTCATTTACTGCCGTGGCCCAGGCAGCCTATCCGTTGATGAAAAAGACCGGCGGCAGCATGATCACCCTGACCTATTATGGTGCCGAACGTGTCTTGCCAAATTACAATGTTATGGGGGTTGCCAAAGCAGCACTTGAGGCGAGTGTGCGTTATCTGGCCGCGGATTTGGGGCCGGATGGCATTCGCGTCAACGCCGTCTCCGCCGGACCAATGCGCACTTTGGCCGGCAGCGCCATTGGCGGAGCGCGTAAGATTTATAATATGAGCGAAGCTAATGCGCCGCTCAGGCGTTCGGTTACACTAGAGCAACTTGGTGGCACCGCGCTTTATTTACTCAGTGATTTGGGCAGTGGAGTCACCGGTGAGACCCATCATGTTGATTCCGGCTACAACATTGTTGGTATGCCTTATTTATCAGGTGAGTAACTCTGAACTTCGAATAATTCAAAATTATCAAAATTAACCTTGATTTATTTATGGTTATTCCTTATTTATAATTAATCAAAACTATAAGGTTGGTAAATTTTATGAATAAAGTACGCCCATTCAGCCATGCCTTGGACCGTCTGCGGAATGCCGGATTGCGGCCAACCCGCCAACGCCTCGCTTTGGCAAAATTATTGTTTGATAATCATGATCGCCACATCACAGCTGAAATCCTGCATGGCGAAGCCCTCGACGCCAATGTCCGGGTTTCTTTAGCAACGGTTTACAATACCTTACACCAGTTTAATGAGGCCGGGTTGTTGCGTGAGATTGTGGTTGATTCAGGACGCAGCTATTTTGATACCAATGTTTCCAATCACCATCATATCTTTAACGAAGATAGCCGCGAATTGATGGATATTGAAGATGGTCAAATTGGCTTGGCAGGCTTGCCGGCTATTGACGCAGGACAGGAAATAAGCCGTATCGACGTTATCGTGCGCGTAATAAATAGCTAGAATATATCAAAAAAACATAGAGTTATAACATTTTTTTGAATAATTCAAAAATTTGGTTGACTCTATTTTTTTTCCGCATAGTATAATCGAAAGATACCGGTCGTCGCCCCTCTGAATTGACTGAGGAGCATAACGGAATTGGGGACACTTATAATTATTTAACTCAATAAAGGAGGGAGGGGATCGATGCCTTCACTTAAAGGAACCAACACAGAACAGAATTTGAAAGACGCTTTTGCTGGCGAATCACAAGCCAATCGTCGCTACCTCTATTTTGCTCAAAAAGCGGATGTTGAAGGATATAACGACGTTTCAACCGTATTCAGGTCCACCGCCGAAGGCGAAACCGGTCACGCGCACGGCCATTTGGAATATCTGGAAGAAACTGGTGATCCGGCCACTGGAGAGCCGATTGGCACGACCGCCCAAAATTTGGTTGCCGCCGTTGCCGGTGAAACCCATGAATACACCGACATGTATCCCGGTATGGCAAAAACAGCCCGTGAAGAGGGTTTCGATGAAATTGCCGACTGGTTTGAGACCTTGGCGAAGGCCGAAAAGTCTCACGCCGGACGCTTCCAGAAAGCTTTGGATTCGCTCGACTAATTAGAATGCAGGTCATTTCGACCAAGCAGGTTAATATGAATTAAGGGATCCAGGCCCGGGTCCCTTAATTCATTTATTTCAAGTTTAAAAATTTTTACGGTTTTCGTATGTCTGAAGGCAGCCTAGAAGTCCCCACTCGGCACCAAATCCCCTGGCGGCATGCGGATTTTGTCGATCCGCGCAAAATCGATACGGAACTGCGCCGGGTTTTTGACATCTGTCACGGTTGTCGGCGCTGTTTTAATCTTTGCGGCAGTTTCCCCAGGTTATTTAATCTCATCGAC
>Ga0066852_10000208_pt1 | contig 22270 bp, 19 predicted proteins | sample ETNtaG_27_FD_67283 | JGI IMG/M metagenome (GOLD analysis project Ga0066852, IMG submission 67283) | Marine microbial and viral communities from oxygen minimum zone, Eastern Pacific Ocean - ETNP201406SV63 | ecosystem: Environmental > Aquatic > Marine > Oceanic | place: Pacific Ocean: Eastern...
GTACTCATTTGTTTGGCTACTCGATCAAAATAATTCTCTCTCTTTGTATAATTTACGATATATTCTGCGCCAATAATGTCTCGGGCAACCTCACTGGTACTTGCTAATGCATCAACTAATCCTAAATTAATAGACTCCTCTCCTGACCAAACCAACCCTGAGAAAAGCATTTCATCTTTTATAAGAATATCTCCTCGACCATCTTTAACTACCGAAATAAATTGCTGATGTATTTTATCTAATAATTTTTGCATATGTGCTTCTTCATAAAAATCAAGCGGTTCAAATGGATCCATTAATGCCTTATGTTCGCCTGAGTGCAAAAGACGACGCTCTATTCCGAGTTTTTCAATTGCATCGACAAAACCAAAACCTGACATAACAACCCCGATTGAACCAACAATACTAGCTCTATTAGCATAAATTTTATCTGCGGCAACGGCTATATAATAACCACCGGAAGCGCATATATCTGTGATTACTGCATAAAGTGGAATTTTTGGATATTTTATTCGTAATCGTTTAATTTCATCGTTTACATAACCAGCCTGAACAGGGCTTCCGCCAGGACTATTAATTCTCAAGATAATGCCTTCTGTATTTTTATCTTCATAGGCTTTTCTAAGCCCAGTCACAATAAAATCTGCATTTGCCTCAGTATCGGCTGAAATTACCCCACTAATTTCAATTAAGGCAGTATGTTTTCGATCGCCAAAACTACTCAGGCTAAAATTTTCGAATGCATATACTCCAAAAAAAATAGCTATATACATAGCAAATATTAATTTGAAGAATATCCCCCACCTTCTATTTCGTCGCTGCTCTTTTAATACTTCTCTTGCAAGACCACTAACAAGTGAATCTTCAAATCTACCTGTATTATTTTTTTCTTTTGTATCAGTCATTTTTAGTTTAGTTTTTCCAGAAAATTTACTAAATCATCTTCAATGGGGGCTTCAATTATAATTCTTTTTTTTGTTACAGGGGATAAAAAATCAAATGATTGTGAATGCAGGAACATTCTTTTTAGTCCCAATTTCCTGAATTTTTGATTGATGATCTTATCTCCATATTTCCTATCTCCTAAAACAAAATTACCCATGGATGCGCTATGCACTCGAATTTGATGCGTTCTCCCCGTAAGCAATTCAATTTTAACTAATGTTGCATTACCGAACATGTGCTCACGAAAAAATATAGTTAAAGCTGTTTTTCCGTTTTTATCAACTGTCACGATACGTTCGCCAGAACGAATAGTATTTTTTTTTAATGGACAGTTTATTATAATTTTTCTCTGGTTCATTTTACCGAATAATAATGCTTTGTAGGTTTTTATAGTTTCTTCGCTCTGCAATATCATTTGGAGTTGCCTCAATATTGGTATATTTTTGGCTAGAATCAAACAACCTGATGTATCCTTATCTAAGCGATGAACAAGTTCTAGTGAGGCATATTTCGGGCTAATCGCCCTAAATATTTCTATGACTCCGTATAACTGCTGACTCCCTCCGTGAACCACGATTCCTGAAGGTTTATTAATAACGAGCAACCCTTCGTCCTCAAAAATAACAGAATTTAATAATTTTGTTTGAATTGCTTGATTCAGTTTAAGCGGTTGTTTTTCATCAGTATATACAGGAGGAACTCTGACTATATCACCAACATTAAGTTTATAGGTTTGTTTAATTCGGCCACTATTAACCCTTACCTCTCCTTTTCTTAACATTCGATAAATACGAGAATTTGGTATTTTACCGAAATAACGAATAAGAAAATTATCAATACGCTGTCCTGCGTTATTGTCCGTGATAACTACTTGTTTTGAATTATTTTTTTTACGAGCATTCTGGTTCATATTCATTTATCTTTATTGCTGCATTTAATTAACATTGTTATATTAGGAAAGTAAACACGAATTTGATTTAAGGTAATTTTGAATTATCGTAATTATTTATGCACTGAAATGGTGCAATATGGATGTGGCATCACACCATATAATTATACAAGAACATCCCGATCAATATCATAAGAATATTGAAAGGCAAGTATTATGGAATTTTGTTGGGCCTTATTTTTAGGCTCCAAACTTTAGGAATCGATTTTAATAAAAAAATAGGTAACGTTAATTTTAAACGCTTTTAAAACACGAATTAATAAATACTAATGGCAGTATCTAAAAAAAATAGCATACAGCCGTAAATAAAAATAATAAATACTTCTACTCTAGTAGCGTAGTTTTTTGATTGACTGAAAGTCACTAATACTTTTGCTGCAACAAAAAATAGAATAGAAATAAAAGGATTATAAGAAAATGAAACGCATGCTGATTAACGCAACTCAGCCTGAGGAGGTGCGTGTAGCGCTGGTAAATGGGCAAAGACTGTATGATCTTGATATTGAGTCAACCACGCGCAAACAAAAAAAATCGAATATTTATAAAGCCAGAGTAGTAAGGATAGAACCTAGTTTAGAAGCAGCATTTCTGGATTATGGAGCTGAACGTCATGGCTTCTTACCCTTTAAAGAAATTTCCCGCAAATTATTCAAAACCAAGAACCAAGAGAATCAAAATAATGCTCGGTTGACCATTAGAGACGTTATCGAAGAAGGGCAAGAATTAACCGTACAAATTGAGAAAGAAGAACGTGGTAATAAAGGCGCCGCTTTGACGACTTTTATAAGTCTAGCTGGAAGATATCTTGTTTTAATGCCAAATAATCCTCGTGTTGGAGGTGTATCACGCCAAATAGAGGGTGATGACCGTTTAGAAGTAAAAGAGGCTATGAGTGGACTAGCAATTCCTGAGGGTATGGGGTTAATTATAAGAACGGCTGGCGTTGGCAAATCAAAAGAAGATCTTCAGTGGGATTTAGATTACCTATCACAGCTTTGGGCTGCCATTGTAAATGCGTCTGAAGAACGTTCTGCATCTTTCCTAATTTATCAGGAAAGCGATGTTATTATCCGTGCAATACGTGATTATCTCAGGAAAGATATAACTGAAATCTGGATTGATGATAATGATGTACATAAAAGATGTCAGGAATTCATGAGTCAAGTAATGCCTCATAATCTGGATAAACTACAATTCTACAAAGACAATGAGCCGTTATTTACGCGATATCAAATAGAAAATCAAATTGAGTCAGCTTTTTCAAGGGAAGTACATTTACCATCTGGAGGAGCGCTTATCATTGACCATACAGAGGCATTGATTTCAATAGATATTAATTCTGCTAGATCAACTAAAGGTAGCGACATCGAAGAAACTGCTCTAAATACTAATTTGGAGGCTGCCGAAGAAATCTCACGGCAACTTCGACTTAGAGATATCGGCGGGCTAATTGTTATAGATTTTATTGATATGCTGAATTTAAATAATAAACGTAAAGTAGAAAATGCTATACGAGAATATCTGCATACCGATAGAGCACGTGTACAGCTAGGAAAGATTTCTCGTTTTGGCTTATTCGAAATGTCCCGTCAAAGACTAAGACCGTCATTGGGCGACTCAAATCACTCGCCCTGCCCTCGTTGTGATGGCCAAGGAACAATTCGAAATGTCAAATCACTATCTCTCTCAATATTAAGAATAATTGAAGAAGAAGCAAAAAAAGATATGACCGCAAAACTTATTGTTCATACTCCAGTAGATGCAACAGCATTTCTATTAAATGAAAAACGTACTTTAATTTCTGAAATACAAGAACAGCATAGTATTCAGATTATCATCATTCCTGATTCGTCTTTAGTAACACCGCAATACTCAATAGAGCGTATAAGGCAATCTGACTTACCAGAAAAAAATAAAGAAAGATCAAGCTACCAATTAAAAAGAGTAGAAAATAATAATATTGAAAATGAATTTCACATAAGCAAGAAAAATGATGTAATTGAAAAGCCTATGGTAAAACAGATTATACCAAGCAGGCCTGCGCCAGGATTAGCTTATAATAGTAAAATAAAAAACTTAATCGTAGGATTTTTCAAAAATTTATTTGGAGGATCTACAAAAACAAATAAAAGAAGTACCGCAAATAATCGATATCGCGGTAATAAATATCGTAAAAATTATCAATCAAAGAAATTTCAAAATAAAAAAAGAACGCAGCGTCATTCAAAGCCATTTAACCAATCAAAAAATAGAAAGAGTCAGAGTCATTCGAAAAATACTGATTCTAATCGAAATAAAGCTAATCTGAGCAATAAGAACTTTGGCAAGCCAAAAACTCAAAAAGAAAAAAATGAAAATACAAAACCTGAAGTAAAAAGAACGATTTCAGAAAATAATAATAAATTGATTAATGATAATTTAAATCTTAATTCTCAAGAAAAAATAATTAATGATAAGGAAGATAAGTCAGATTTAATAAATAATGCGTACAATCATCAAGCTAATGACAATAATATTCCTGAGCGAGACACTAATTCGGTAACATTAGAAACTGTAAATACTAATTCTGTTATTAATAATTCAAATACAAATGATAATAACTAATGTTCGCGAGTTGTGCTAAAAGTAATATCTGGCCATCGCTCAATTGCTAAATTAAGATTTACTAGCGATGGTGCCAAATAAGTTAAATATCCACCACCATCTAATGCCAAATTATTGCTTGCCTTCTTTTTAAAATTATCTAATATTTTACTATCCGCAGATGATATCCAGCGTGCTGATGAAACAGAAATGTTATCGTATGAGCATTCAACACTGTATTCTTCTTTTAGGCGCCATGAAACAACATCAAATTGGAGCACACCAACAGCTCCCAAAATTAAATCATTACTATCTAGAGGTTTGAATACCTGTGTCGCGCCTTCTTCCCCTAATTGTATTAATCCTTTTTGCAAAGCTTTTAATTTTAACGGGTCTTTTAAATGCACTCTTTTAAACAATTCAGGCGCAAAGTATGGGATGCCTGAAAAATTTAATTTTTCTCCTTGAGTAAATGTATCTCCCACTTGAATTGTTCCGTGATTATGTAACCCAATAATATCTCCAGGCCAAGCTTCTTCGGCTTGCTCACGGCTCCCGGCCATAAAAGTCAATGCATTTGATATTTGAATATCGCGCTCTAGTCGTACATGATGCATTTTCATTCCTTTTGTATACTTTCCAGAACAAATTCTAAGGAATGCGATTCTATCTCGATGTGCTGGATCCATATTTGCTTGAATCTTAAATACAAAACCACTTAAAGACTCTTCATTAGGCTCAATCTTTCTTTCTTCAGTAATTCTAGTTTGTGGCGAAGGAGCATATTCTGCTAGAAAATTAAGAAACTCTTCAATTCCAAAATTATGTAATGCAGTTCCGAAGAATACAGGCGTATAAGATCCTGATAAATATTTTTCCTTATCAAATTCTTCGTAAACCCCTTTTATTAAGTTAATTTCTTCGACAACAGATTTATAATTATCTCCTAATACTTGATTAGCTTCTTTACTATCTATTCCTTTTATAGTATTCACGTGCTTGGACTTATCTTTTTTATTATAAATTCGAATTGAATCATCAATTAAATTATAGATACCATTAAGTCTTGATCCCATGCCGATAGGCCATGTAAATGGTACGCATTTAAGAGCAAGCTCTGTCTCAATCTCATCCAGTAGATCAATTGGTTCTTTGCCTTCACGATCAAGTTTATTAATAAAAGTAATAATTGGAGTGTCGCGTAATCGACATACATCCATTAATTTTAATGTACGTTCTTCTATCCCCTTGGCAACATCAATTACCATTAACGCAGAATCAACAGCCGTTAAAGTTCGATATGTGTCCTCTGAAAAATCTGCATGTCCTGGCGTGTCTAATAGATTAATAAATTTATTATTATATTTAAATTGCATAACTGAGCTTGTTACTGAAATTCCTCTTTCCTTTTCCATTTTCATCCAATCAGATGTCGCATGCCGAGAAGATTTTCTAGCTTTAACTGTTCCTGCCATTTGTATCGCGCCACCAAATAAAAGTAATTGCTCAGTAACAGTTGTTTTTCCTGCGTCAGGATGAGAAATAATTGCAAAAGTTCGTCTATTCATTATTTGAGAGTATTGATTTGACATATAACTTTTAATTTAGGTATGAATTATTTTTTAAAAAAGATCTATAATTAATTAATTTAATTATCAATCAAATGTTTCATTTCTTTTATGGCTTGCGATAAGCCTGAAAAAACCGCACGCGAAATAATGCTATGTCCAATATTTAATTCCTGTATTTCAGGAATAGAAGCTATTTTTTGAACATTTAAATAATTTAAACCATGACCAGCATTTACTTTTAAACCTAAACTGGAAGCATATTTTATTGATTTTTTTATACCAGTTAATTCTCTTTTCATAATTTCTTGATTATTCGCATCAGCATAATGTCCTGTATGAATTTCAATATAAGACGCAAAACTTTCAGCAGCTGCACTAATTTGCCTTTCATCTGCATCAATAAACAATGAAACTCTTATCCCTGCATTTCCTAGTCTTATGCAGCTTTCTTTAATTTGCGGTAATTGAGCTACTACATCTAAACCGCCTTCAGTTGTTAATTCTGCTCTCTTCTCAGGCACGAAACAGCAAAACTTGGGTTTAATTTCTTCGGCTAAGCTTAGCATTTCACTAGTTACAGCCATTTCTAAATTCATTGGCTTTATTAAAGTTTCTTTTAATTTACGAACATCACTTTCTTGAATATGACGACGATCTTCGCGCAAATGAATTGTAATAGAATCAGCCCCAGCCTCTTCAGCAATATAGGCGGCATCAGTTAAATTGGGGTAATAGGTTCCTCTTGCTTGGCGCAACGTTGCTATATGATCAATATTTACACCAAGTAACATTAATATTATTTATCAATTAGTTAAATTATTTTTTATTTGAGTATATGACATATATAGTTTTTTACTCTCTAATGGCTGATTTATATATTTCCTTAAAATCATACCAAGCAAATCCTTTGCTTCATTAATATTCTTATTATCTGATAATGTTTCATTATTAAGCTCAAATAAGGTTTTACCAGAAATCTTCATGCCTTCATTTGGAGTTATAAAATCTAATGATGGGCCTGATTCTATTTTATAATAATAATCGATTGAAGGATCTATTAATGAACCAGTCTTCGTATCATAATCTAATGAAATACCATATCCAAGTGATTGTAATAATTGTTTTTCAAAATAACGCAATAAAATTTTTTCATTTTTGTTTGCAAAAAGTTTATTTAATGTTAACTCGTAAGTATCGAAAAGCTCAGAGTGTGGCTCATGCTTATGTAATAATTTCAGTATAATTTCATTAATATAAAAACCAATAATTGCTTTTTTAGGGTTGAATGATGTTTTTGATACCGCAATCTCTATTTCGATAAGTGTGCCCAATTCTGATTTACTAATCCAAGAGAGATTATATTTCTGATAAAGATCAAAATTTATACCATAATATTTTTTATTTCGTTTCGCCCCTTTTACTATAAGATTAATACGTCCGTAATTTCTCGAGAAAACATCTAATATCAAACTGCTCTCACTAAAATTCCTGTGATGTAATATATAGCACGGTGTTAAATCAATTTTCACGGAGTAGTGCTCTAAAAACCAAATTTCTTTAACGCTGTTTTAGAATTTGACCATTTACTTTTAACTTTTACCCATGTTTTGAGATTGACTTTCTTATCGTATAACTTTTCAAGATCAAGTCTTGCCAATCTTCCAACCTCCTTTAGCACTTCCCCGTTTTTTCCAATTACAATTGGTTTTTGCCCTTGTTTTTCAACCCAAATACATGCATTTATATGAATTAGATTTCCAGTATCATTAAATTCCTCAATAGTAACTGATAATTGGTAAGGAATTTCATCATTTAAACGAATAATTAATTTTTCACGTATATATTCCGCAGCAAAAAATCGTTCGCTACGATCGGTAATCTGTTCAATGGGATAAAAAGGTTGTGAGACAGGCAAACATGAGGCAACTAATTCTTCAAGTCTTTTAATCCCCGTGTCTTTAATTGCCGATACCGGAATTATTTCATCAAATTCTATTTCTTTTGATATAGCATTAATATCAGATAAAAGCTGATTTTTTTTAGGTATTTTGTCAATTTTATTAAGGACTAGAAATAATTTAGTTGTTTTTGTATTTTTTAGTAATTTTACTACATTTACGTCAAGATCATTCCAATTTAATGCTTCTACAACAAATAAAACGATATCTACAAATATTAAAGAATTTGATACCTCTTTATTCATGTAACGGTTTAGAGTGAATTTTGGATTAATTTGAAGACCTGGTGTATCAATAAAGATTATCTGATAATTATTGCTAGTTTTTATGCCATTAATATTCCAGCGCGTTGTTTGTGGTTTTCTACTGACGATACTAATTTTTTGATCTATTAATTGATTTAATAGTGTTGATTTTCCGACGTTTGGCTTACCAATAATGCTTACATGCCCCGATCTAAATTCTTTCATGTTATCAAATTACAGAAAATTATTTGCTATTTTCAAGTTGCATTAGAATTTTAGCAGCAACTAGCTGTTCTGCTTTTTGTTTGCTACTTCCCGTACCAATTACTAGTTCATCTAATAAATCAACTTTACATGAGATGGTAAACTCTGGCTGATGCGATGAGCCTTTTTCATTAATTACTTCGTATATAGGCGTTGGTTTTTTTTTAGATTGCAAATACTCTTGAAGTTGTGATTTAGGATCTTTCTTAATATTTTTTGGATCAATTATTTCAAGATGTTTGCCATATAAATCAAGAATGACAGAACGACATACGTCAATATTAGAGTCTAAATATATAGCACCAATAATTGCTTCTAGTGTGTTTGCTAGAATTGAGTCGCGACGCCAGCCTCCACTTTTTAGTTCGCCAGAACCTAGCTTTATTTCTTCTTCAAGTGATATTTCGCGTGCTATATCGGCAAGTTTTTCTTTTTTTACAAGCGACGCTCTAAGTCGTGTTAAATCACCTTCTGCAGCATTTGAATATTTATTGTAAATATGTTCGGCAATTATAAAACCTAAAATTGCATCACCTAGATATTCAAGCCTTTCATTATTGTTACCGCCTAAACTTCGATGTGTTAATGCAATTTCTAATAGATTTTTATTATTAAATGCATAATTAATAAAATTACTTATTGTTATTTTCCCCCGGGCAATTCAATAGATTCGTCAGTTACTATGCTCAGATATAGATCGCCAAATAAGTGCTCTCTTTTAGTATTCTTAAAATAAAGAATTCTTTTGCCTTTCTTCTTCTTTAGTGTTGTAACTTTTTTTATATTTTTTTGATTAAACGAGTAGACTGAATTTATATCTAAATTTTTTAATAATAATTTTCTAACTTTTGAAATACTATTTCTTGACTTATATGGTTGCGCAGCAACGCCTTTCATTGCCTGTTTAATGGCGAAATGTTCAGTATATAAAGGAAATGCTCGCAAGCCAAAAAGAAAAAAACAACCTAGCATTCCAAGTATTATTATGATCCCTAGAAATGACATTCCTTCTTGATGTTTTAATAAATTTTTCATAATTATGTATCTCGTTTTGTTTATTTTATTTTCTTACCTATACGTTTATAATTTACTACTGATTTACTTTTGCTGTCCCAATTCATCCATATCATAAATGCACGCCCAACTAAATTCTCTTCTGGAACAAATCCCCAGTACCGACTATCTTTGCTATTATCTCTATTGTCCCCTAGAACAAAATAATGCGAGTCTGGCACTATTGTTACAAATTCAAAAGAATCTCTATCTGGATCAATTAAGATTTCATGCCTAATAGTACCAAGATCTTCTGAGACTAATAAAGAGCCCAGCATTGTTAATCCTGCTCCAAATGCAGGATAAGAGCCGCCTGTGCTTTGTTCAGCTATGATATCATTGATATATAAAGTTTTATTGTAATAAGTAATTTTATCTCCTGGCAACCCAATAATTCTCTTGATATAGGGGATTTTGGGGTTGTCTGGGTAACGAAATACAACTACATCTCCTCTTTGAGGTAAATTATTTTCAATAAATTTATTATGGGTTACTGGCAAACGAAGACCATAGTCATATTTATTTACTAGTATAAAATCCCCAATTAAAAGAGTAGGCATCATTGAGCCTGATGGAATTCTAAATGGTTCAAAAATAAATGATCTTAAAACTAATACTATCAAAAAAATCGGAAAAAAAGATTTGGCTTGCTCAACAATAAAAGATTGTTTTAACTTTCTAGCCTCATTAGTTCTTTTATTGTGTACTTTTCGCCTTGGTTCTAATATAAAATAGTCAATTAGCCATATTAATCCGCTAACTCCAGTGAGTACAACTAACAATAATGAAAAATCAAAACTCATTTATTTTTACCTACATGTAAAATTGCCATAAAAGCGGCCTGTGGTATTTCAACAGTGCCAAATTGCTTCATTCGTTTTTTCCCTTCTTTTTGTTTTTCTAACAATTTACGTTTACGAGTGATGTCGCCTCCATAACATTTGGCGGTAACATTTTTTCTCATTGCTTTTACGGTTTGCCTTGAAAGAATTTTCGAGCCAATTGCTGCTTGTATAGCAACATCATACATTTGGCGAGGAATAAATTCTTTTATTTTCTCTGTGAGAATACGTCCCTTACTTTGTGAAAAATCTTTATGAACAATAAATGACAAAGCGTCAACATATTCATTATTTATTAAAATCTCAAGCTTAACTAAATCAGCAACTTCATATCTCAAAAACGTATAATCAAATGATGCGAAACCTCTACTAACTGATTTAAGGCGATCAAAAAAATCTAACACTACTTCACTCATTGGCATTTCAAATGATAAAGAAACTTGTTTTCCTAAGTATTGCATTTTCTTTTGTACACCTCGTTTTTCAATGCATAATGTTATAACGTTTCCTAAATAATTCTGTGGGACAAGAATATCAGCAATAATTATGGGTTCTCTTATTTCAATAATTTTATTTATAGGCGGTAATTTAGCTGGATTATCTATATTAATAATTGATTTTTCTGATGTAAGGACTTCGTAGATAACTGTCGGTGAAGTTATAATTAATTCAAGGTTATACTCTCTCTCTAATCGTTCTTGAATAATTTCCATATGTAGCATGCCAAGAAAACCGCAGCGAAAACCAAAACCAAGTGCTTGCGATGTTTCAGGCTCATATTGTAATGCTGAATCATTTAGTTTTAATTTTGATAATGCATCCCTAAATGATTCATAATCAGTTGAATCAACAGGGAAGAGACCAGAGAAAACACGTGGTTTTATAGTCTGAAACCCTGCTAAAGGTTCAAATGCAGGCGCGTTAGATAAGGTTAAAGTGTCACCAACAGGAGCTCCATCGATATCTTTGATGCCCGCCACAATATAGCCTACTTCACCGGTAAGAAGTAAATTTTTAGGATTTCGTTTAGGTGTAAATACTCCTAATTGATCAACAACAAAATCCCTGGATGACGACATAACTCTAATTTTATCTCCGATTTTTAGTTTGCCATCAACAATCCTAACCAGCGATACAACGCCAAGATAATTATCAAACCAAGAATCAATAATTAGTGCTTTCAGTGGATTGTCTTTGTTTCCCGAAGGAGCTGGAATAAAGTCAATCAATTGCTCTAATAGTTCTGATATACCCTCGCCTGATTTTGCGCTAACTTTTAAAACCTGTTTGGCATCAATACCTATGATCTCTTCAATTTCAGCTAAAACACGATCTGGCTCTGCGGAGGGAAGATCGATTTTGTTTAATACTGGTAATACTTTTAGATTATTATTAATAGCGGTATGACAATTTGCTACGCTTTGTGCTTCAACACCCTGAGCAGCATCAACCACAAGTAATGCGCCTTCACAAGCCGCTAATGAACGTGAAACTTCATAACTGAAATCAACATGACCGGGAGTGTCAATAATATTTAATTGGTATTTTTCGCCATTTTCTTTTTCGTAATTAAGGGTAACGCTTTGAGACTTTATGGTAATACCGCGTTCTCGCTCAATATCCATTGAATCTAGCACCTGTTCTTCCATTTCCCTTTCTGTTAAAGCACCACAAATTTGGATGAAACGATCAGCTAACGTGGATTTGCCATGATCGATATGAGCAATAATTGAGAAATTTCGTATACGATCCATCGGTAACATCTTAGTAGTACCCGTAAGTATTTATGCAAATGGCGCGATTCTATACGATATCAGTCAAGCTATAAACGAAATAAAAAAAAGAAAATGGCAATATAAATGAAGTCTGATGCTAGACGCTAGTTTAATATATATTATTTAGTCTATTCGTCTAATTTCAAAGCTAGAAAGACTGGACCATCTCGTCTCTGAATTAATATTGATATTGAACGTTCTTTAGGTAATTTTTTAACAAGGTCGTTAAAATGTGCGAGATCTTTTATTTTAATATTATCTAAGAGCAGAATAATATCGCCTCTGCGAACCCCAGATTTTTGTGCTGGACCAGCCCTAATTTGTTCAACCAAAATACCATGGTCATAGATATCTAATTCTTTTTTCTGCCCTTCGGTTAAATCTTTGGCAACTATATTTAGAGGATTGCTAGAAGAGTCAGCTTTGCCGATTGAATTCTTAGCAATTACCTCATCATTAGTCGGTAATTCCAGTATTTCAATTTTAATTTTTTTAGGTTTTGAACGCCGTATAATATCAACAGACACAGTACTACCCACTGGAGTGCTTCCCACTAAGGGAGGCAGGTCTGAAGAAAAACTAACTTTTTCCTCATTAAATTTAACAATAATATCACCGACTTCGATACCGCCTTTTTCAGCAGGGCCGTCTGGCAAAACTTTTGCAATTAAAGCGCCATGAGGGTGGTCCATATCAAAAGATTCGGCCAATTCTCGTGTTACATCTTGAATTAATACCCCTAACCAACCTCTTGAAACACGTCCTTTCTCTTTTAATTGCCTATAAACATTTTCAACGACATTAACTGGTACAGCAAAAGATAGCCCCATGAATCCGCCAGTACGACTATATATTTGAGAATTAACACCAATAACCTCACCATTCAGGTTAAATAAAGGTCCGCCAGAGTTTCCTGGATTAATCGCTACATCTGTTTGTATAAAAGGAACATAATTCTCATTTGGTAGACTTCTTCCAATAGCACTAATAATTCCCGCAGTAACTGAATAATCAAAACCAAACGGAGATCCAATAGCCAGCACCCATTCTCCTACATTAACTCTAGATGAATCGCCTAGTTTCAAAAAAGGCAATTTCGTTCCCTCCACTTTCAAAACAGCTATATCACTTCTAGCGTCTGAACCAATTAATTTTGCGATAAATTCACGTCTATCATTAAGCCTTACAATTATTTCATCTGCATTCTTTACAACATGATGATTTGTTATTACATATCCATCTTTAGATATAATAAAGCCAGATCCTAATGATGAACGCTCCTGAGATGGCCCATGACCTTCAGGTATATCTCCAAAATATTTCTTAAAAAAATCATAGAATGGGCTATTTTCTGGAATATCAGGCATATTAAAGTCTTGCGATATGGGGTTCTTAGAAGCTTTTATAGTTGTACTAATATTCACAACAGCAGCTGAGTTTTTTTCAACAAGCGGAGTAAAATCGGGTAAGGATTGCCCGTATATTAAGTTTGAATATATATAAAGAGAGAATACGAAGAAATATCTAAAAACCATTTTCTGCATTATTATTTATCCCTTAAAGTACTTGAAAAAATTAGTGAGATGATTGAACAGAATCGGCTATTAACTTAACAGTTGCTTTTGGCACTTCACCCACAGCTGTTATTTGATACCCATCACTCAGCGTAGAATAGGTATTAACACCGCCAAAATTAGTTGCTCCCGAATTTATTTTTTTATGTCGTTCGCTTAATTTTTCAACAAAAATAGAAATACTTGCTAGACCGTCCGTATAAATAAAGTGTTCTACAGGTATTTTACTTGTTGGCATTGGATCTTTTGAATGATCACTCATTGAAAAGCCTCCAGGCACCCATGAGGCCGACCATTTTCTCTCTGAATTATTTTCATAATTAGCAGTATTTATAATATTATTAATCCAGGTAAAATTATGACTAGAAAATGAAGGTTTTAATAAAAGATCATTTATATTTTTCAAGACGTGTATTTGTGTAAACATAATAAACTCAAGCGTTACGCCTTGAAAATTTTTAAGTTTAGACTTGAGTAATAATTTTGATTTTTTATCAATCCAAAGTTGGTATCCATAACGGTGCCTATCAGTCGGTTTAATGTTCACTATCCATGCGTCTAACCCTGCAACACGCCCATCACCAACAATATCGAAGTTATAAAATTCTGAGATTGACTGAATTGGATCTGGTATATAAGACGATATTAGCTGCCCTAATCTGTTTTTCTCGACAATAGCTATCTTATTTTCTGGGAAAAAATATTTAACTTGATCTTTTTCCCTTATAATTTCTCTTGCATTACTTGTTAATGAAATTAAGCGCTCATAAACATCACCGTTATGATTCTTTTTATGAATAATGCGCATTGTGTCGATTTGCTTATCGTGCCGATAAATAAAAATACCATCATAATTTAACTGATTAGTTGCTGCGGACATTTCATCAATTAAAATTTCTGGATTAGGAGTAACATTTTCTGCATGCACAAATGTTATAGTTGTAATCACATAGGAAATTAAAAAAAATAAGGATAGACGTTTCAAAAAAAATTACTCCTTAGGGTCAATTGTCACGATCCTTGCATAAGGCAATATAGTATTCATCTTGATGTTATGTCTAGATCTGCTGTGATTAATTAAATAATTATTTAACCGTTGTTTTGAAAGTAAATCAAATTCGGCGTCTTCTTGAACTGCAGCAGTAGAAATAGGTGCCTCAGGAAAACTAAAAGTGTCAAATTGAGAATCAATTATTTTCTCATCCATAACTACTGATTTTGTTGTAACTTGAGAAGGCATATCATTTCTATTTTGAATATTTAATACTGCTAGTGTAGCTACTGAGGCAGCTATCGCAAAACCGATTAGGGGTTCGAGACTAAATAATTTATGTCTCTTAGGCAATAGTAAAGTAGGTTCGTTATACAGTAGCTTGTTTAAATCTTTTAAATAATTATTATGAATTTTCTCCGGTAAGCTGCCTCGAAGACAATCACCGATTAAATGATAACGCTGCCATGTGCTCTTCATGCTGTCATCACTAACAAGTTTTTCTAAGACATCCTTATCATCACAATCTTCCCCATCAATTAGAGCTGATAGATGCTCATTATTATCTTTTTTCATAATACTTGCCTTTCACTTAATTCTTTAACAGAGGTTTAATTTTATTATCAATTGTTTCACGAGCCCGAAATATTCTCGATCTGACTGTCCCTACCGGGCATTCCATTACGGCTGCTATTTCTTCGTAACTTAACCCTTCAATTTCCCGAAGCATAATGGCTGATTTTAGATCTTCGGGTAAATTTTCGATAGTATTGAGCACAATATCCTGTAATTCATCTTTAATTAATAAATTTTCTGGAGTCGTCTGCTCGGTTAGAGTCATATTACCCTCGATTTGTTCAATTTCAGTAACATCGTAATCACTTTTTGTGATTTTACGGGACTGAACAGTTAAATGATTTTTTGCCGTATTAACTGCAATTCGATATAACCAAGTATAAAAAGCACTTTCTCCGCGAAAATTTGGCAGAGCTTTGTATGCCTTTATGAATGTCTCTTGAGAAACATCAAGCGCATCAGCATGATTTTTGACAAACCTCGAAATAAGATTAATAACCCGTTGCTGATATTTAAGCACAAGAAGGTCGTAGGCTTTTTTATCGCCATTTTTTACGCGCTCTATTATCTCTTTATCTGTAATATTATCGGGCATTAGGCCCTTCCTCATGTGGTAGTATTTTCCATATAAATAGTAAAAATATTTTTAAAAATTTATAGAAAAATATAATGAACATATTAATATTATATAATCAAAGAGTTAGATAAAGAAATCACTATATTACCTTAAGACATATGCATGACCAACTAGAATATGATATTTTAATAATTGGTAGCGGAGCCGCGGGTTTAAGTCTAGCCCTAAAATTAGCAGATCAATCAAATGTTGCCATTTTATCAAAAGATGCCTTAATTGAAGGCGCTACCCTCTACGCCCAAGGTGGTGTTTCAGCGGTACTGGATAAACATGATTCAATTGAGTCGCACGTCCAAGACACCTTAACAACAGGCGCCGGTTTATGTAATTCTGAAATTGTTCGTTTTGTTGTAGAAAGAGCGCAAGAAAGTATCGATTGGTTAGTTAATATGGGTGTTGATTTTACTCGTTCAAATGAGTCTGCTAAAACAACATCGCCCTTTCATCTTCATAAAGAAGGCGGGCACAGTCACCGACGAGTCATTCATGCTGCTGATGCAACCGGTAAAGCCATAGAAACTACTTTAGAATCAAGAGTACGAAAGCATAAAAACATAGAGCTATTTGAACATCACGTAGCTGTTGACTTAATTACCACGCATAAGCTATCAAAAAATAGACGACGTTGTACTGGAGCTTATGTCCTTGATAGTCGAAAGAAGAAAGTCAAAGTCTTCAGGGCTCGTAATGTTGTACTAGCGACTGGTGGTGCAGGTAAAGTCTATCTTTATACAAGCAATCCAGATAGTTGCACTGGAGATGGGATTGCAATGGCGTCTCGTATTGGCTGTCGAATAGCAAATATGGAATTCATACAGTTTCACCCAACCTGTCTTTATCATCCTATGGCAAAATCATTTTTAATATCTGAAGCGTTGAGAGGAGAAGGAGCAAAGTTACTTCTAAAAAATGGTAATGAATTTATGCATCGTTACGATAAGCGCCAAGAACTTGCGCCAAGAGATATTGTCGCCAAAGCCATTGACCATGAAATGAAGCGTTTGGGACATGATTGTGTTTACTTGGATATATCTAATAAATCTACAGAGTTTATTGAACAGCATTTTCCAAATATTTATAAACATTGCCTAAATTTAGGTATTAATATATCAGCTGAGCCAATACCTGTAGTGCCAGCTGCTCACTATACATGTGGCGGAGTACTGATTAATAAAAATGGTCAAACAGATATGCCTGGGCTTTATGCTATCGGCGAAGTTAGTTATTCTGGGTTACATGGCGCTAACAGAATGGCAAGTAATTCATTGTTAGAATGTTTTGTTTTTGCTCATTCTGCATACAAACACATACAGCAAAATTTATCTGAATCAGATATGCCAGAAAGAATTCCTGAATGGGATGAAAGTCGCGTCACAAATTCTGATGAAGAAGTTGTTGTAAGTCATAACTGGGACGAAATCAGAAGATTTATGTGGGATTATGTGGGTATTGTTAGAACAACTAAACGGCTTCATAGAGCTCACCACAGAATAAAATTATTACAATCTGAAATTACCGAATATTATGGAAATTTTAGAATAACCAAAGATCTTATTGAGCTAAGAAATTTAGCTTTGGTAGCAGAATTAATTATCAAATCCGCATTAAGAAGAAAAGAAAGCCGTGGGTTACACTACACTACTGATTTTCCTGTTACTAACAATATTGATACTCCAAAAGATACAATAATAGAATCAAAAAAAATAACAAATAACCATATCGCAGCCTAAAACAAATAAAAAATTATTTTATTTTATGAAAAAGACTAAAAATTCTGCTGATCACAATAATAGAAAGAATTCTATTATAATCATTAAGCCTATAAAAAAAGTAGAATCTCTAACTGAAGAATCATTGCGTACTATGTATATACTACAAAGTACTCTTGACATAAATATTCTGATAGAACTTTTTGACCATGAACTAAAGAAAATGGTTTCTCACGATTATTTAAATTATAAAAATTCTGTCGAAAATATTAATATAGATTCAGGTGAAATAATTAAGGAAAAATTAATTTTTAATCTGAAAATAAATAATAATAGCCTTGGTAAATTTGTCATAGCTAGAAATATAAAATTTAATAAGTGGGAAATTAATCAAATTAAAAATCTAATGTCGGTTTTAGTGCAGCCAATAAATAATGCGCTACTTTATAGGCAAGCAATAACAAACGCGAGCATTGATCCTGTAACAAAATTAAATAATCGTACATTATTCAATAAGATTATTAATCAAGAAATTGATTTTGCTCATAGATATGAACAAAAACTTTTATTAATGATGATAGATCTGGATAATTTTAAAAAAATAAATGATAATTTTGGCCATAATATTGGTGACGTTCTCTTAAATCTTTTAGGACAAGAGCTAACAAAATTTATGCGGCGAAGTGATTTGGTATTTCGTTATGGTGGTGATGAATTTTGCATTATTCTTAGGAATTCAATACTAGATGGCGCAAAAAAATTAGCAAATCGTGTAAGAAATAATATTGATGAAAATGAATTTAATTGCAATGATGTAAAAATAAAAATTTCTGTATCTATTGGGTTAGCTAAATTACATGATGACGATGACTCCATTACGTTTATAGAACGTGCTGATAAATTATTATATGACGCAAAGAATGCTGGTCGTAATAACGTAATTGCGGAAAAATAATAAAAAAATTATATTATAAGGTTACCCCCTCTTTTTTAAGTATTTTTAAAAAGGATGTTTCATCAAGTATTTTGATATTTAGTTGAATTGCTTTTTCATACTTACTTCCTGGATTATTTCCGCATATTAGATAGTTTGTATTTTTCGATATACTTGACCCTACTTTGGCTCCTAATGATAGTAATATCTCTTTTGATTTCTCACGAGTTATACTTTCTAAAGAACCCGTAATAACAAATGATAGATTATCGAGAGATGATTCATTACTGAGTTGCCGATTATTAAAATTAATTCCAGCTAATAGTAATTTTTCAATAATTTTAATATTGTTTTTTTGCGAAAAAAAACTTTGGATATTTTTTGCTACTATTGGGCCAATATCTGAAATACTTTCAAGTTTATCAATTGTAGATTCCTGTATATTCTCAAGTGTATGAAAATGATTTGCTAATGCTCGAGCTGTTGATTCTCCAACCTCTGGAATACCAAGAGCGTAAATAAATCTAGCCAATGTAGTTGAACGACAGCTCTTTATTGCCTGTATTAGTTTACTTGCAGATTTATCACCCATTCTGTCTAGTTTGGAGAGTTTTTTTTGTTCTAGTGAAAAAAGATCGGCAATATTATTGACCATCCTTCCCCCTGTCAGCTGTATAACAATTTTTTCACCGAGCCCATCAATATTCATTGCTTTTCGAGACGAAAAATGAAGAATAGCTTGATTCTTCTGCGCAGAACAAGAAAGTCCACCCACACAAATAAAAGCAGTTTTACCTTCTTGTCTTTTTATATCAGATCCACAAATAGGACATGTATTAGGCATTTTAAATTCTTTTACATTAGTACGTTTTTCTTTTATGACTCGCACTACTTCTGGAATAACATCTCCTGCACGTCGAATATAAACCCAGTCACCTATTTTTATATCTTTTCTCTTAATTTCATCAAGATTATGTAATGTAGCATTATTTATTTTAGCTCCAGCAACATTAACGGGTTTTAAACGCGCAACCGGAGTTATTGTACCAGTACGACCAACTTGAACTTCAATATCTATTAATTGAGTTATTTCTTCTGAGGGTAAAAATTTATACGCAATTGCCCAACGTGGTGATCTTGAAACAAAACCCAAAGTTTTCTGCTGATCTATATTGTTAACTTTAAAAACAACACCATCAATATCGTATGCTAGCTGCGATCTTTTATCAGTAATATCATTATAATATTCTAAACACATTTCCAATCCTTTTAATTCTTTAGATTCGGATGAGATAGGAAGACCCCAATGCTGAAGTTGATTTAATATTTGCGTATGTTTAGTTAATTGCAAAGATCCTTTGTAATCTCCAATACCATAAGCGCAAAATGATAATGGTCTTTCGGAAGTAATTTTCGGATCAAGTTGCCGCAAACTACCTGCGGCTGCATTTCTTGGGTTTGCAAATATTTTTTGGTCTTGTTTCTTTTGTTTGTTATTTAAATTAACAAAGCCCCTATGAGTTATAAATACTTCGCCTCTTACTTCTAAGTTATCAGGAATGCTCTTACCAATAAGATTTAATGGAATTTGTGATATTGTTCTTATATTTTGAGTTACATCTTCACCAGTAAAACCATCTCCGCGAGTAGAGGCTGTTTCTAATATACTATTTTTATAAAAAATACTAACAGCTAATCCGTCAAGTTTTGTCTCGCCACTGAATGACAAATTTTTATCATTCAATTCACGAGCGATTCGCTCATAAAAACGTATCATTTCGTCTTTATCAAATGCATTTGCTAAAGATAGCATAGGAACTACGTGCTCAACTTCTTTAAATTCTGCTAATGGTGTAGCACCAACACGCTGTGTGGGTGAATTTGATGTTATTAGAATAGGAAAATCTTTTTCAATTTCAATTAATTTTTTTAACAATTTATCATATTCAGTATCAGAAATTTCAGGATCATCTAAAACATAATACTGGTAGTTATGTTGTGAAATTATTTTATGAAGTTTTTTAACTTCCCTTCTAGCTTGTTCTAGATTCATTTAGGATCATTTTTTAGAAAGTCTTTCATTGCGTATAATCTTAGCTTATCTCTAATTAATGTCAGCTCGGCATCATTTAGTAATTTATGATTTGATGTTCTTATTTCACCACCAAGTAGTTCTGCAATACGCTGGACATTAGGAAGAAAATGATTTTCAAAAAGTTTGTAGCTATAATCTCCGTTTGAATCATGCATAAATACTACAACACCTTTTGTTCTGAAATTTTCCATTCTTGTTGAATCCCACTTTATTTCATCAAACATAAAAGTTCCAGGTTCATACATATTTGCGAGACTAAATAATGGCTCAGCATATTCGTTGGTAGCATGACTAAGCGAATTATCTTTTTCGCCAAAATAATGAAAAATATCCATATGCCCATATTTCATTCCAACCTCACTCAATGCTTTATGAATTATCAATCCATTAAATTCACTATTTTCATAAGCAGTTATATAAAAAACTAATAAATCTCCTTGAATGTTATTGGTTTGGTTTATTTCATCAATATTCTCAATTGCATTTTTTTCTACTTTGATTGAAATATTTTCATTTATTTTATTGTTTATATTAATATTCGAGTCTTGTTCATTTGCAAGATGATTATTTTGCAAATGAGCTGATAGCTCGCTTAGGTCAGCGATAGCTTTCGAATAATCTTCTTCTGTAAAAGCATCATTAGGTGAGATCGGTAAACCAGAGATATCATCAACGGCATTAAGAATATCAGCTTTATTCTTGCTTTTATTTTTGCGATAAATCTCCCACAAATAAATTGCTAGGACCAGACAACATCCAATAATTAACAATAGTAAGCGCAAGTTATTGGTCATCGTTTACAAATTCGCTTGATTTAAAAAAACATAATTTGACTTATAGGGTACATAGAGAAGTATTTCAATCTACACAATCTATTTTAATACAATCATGCTGTTTCAGCCATTTCAACAGCTTCATCCACATCAACAGACACAAGACGTGATACGCCTGCTTCATGCATTGTTACACCAAGAAGTTGATTCGCAATTTCCATTGTGATTTTATTATGAGTAATAAAAATAAACTGGATATCATCAGACATCGATTTAACCAATTCGCAAAAACGACTGACATTATAGTCATCAAGAGGGGCATCAACTTCATCTAATATGCAAAATGGCGCTGGATTTAATTTAAATATAGCAAATACAAGGGCGACCGCAGTTAAAGCTTTTTCACCACCCGATAGCAGATGAATATTTGTATTTTTCTTTCCAGGCGGTTGCGCCATTATTGAAACACCTGTATTTAAAAGTTCATCGCCTGTTAACTGAAGGTAAGCATGTCCGCCACCAAATAACTTTGGAAACATGTCTTTTATATTTTTATTTAGCTCATCAAATGTTTCTTTAAATCGTGTACGTGACTCTTTGTCAATCTTACGAATAGCATTCTCAAGTGTAGTTAAAGCATCAGTCAAATCTTTGTTTTGACTATCCAGGTATGTTTTTCGTTCAGCATTCTGATTATATTCATCAATTGCAGCCAAATTTATTGGTCCCAAGCGTTGAATTTTTCGATCAATAGTCTCTAATTGATCTTTCCAATCATCTTTACTTGCAATTTCAT
>Ga0066852_10000220_pt1 | contig 22021 bp, 20 predicted proteins | sample ETNtaG_27_FD_67283 | JGI IMG/M metagenome (GOLD analysis project Ga0066852, IMG submission 67283) | Marine microbial and viral communities from oxygen minimum zone, Eastern Pacific Ocean - ETNP201406SV63 | ecosystem: Environmental > Aquatic > Marine > Oceanic | place: Pacific Ocean: Eastern...
CGTCATCACAATTATCATATTATGGATCGTTTTTTGGTGGCTTTATCGCCGCGCCACGAAAGAAATAGCACTCGTCAGAACGGGTTTTGGCGGTGAAAAGGTCGTCTTAAATGGTGGCGCCTTTGTTATCCCGGTGCTTCATGAATTCACCGAAGTTAATATGAACACACTTCACCTAGAAGTAATTCGTAAAGAAGGCAGCGCATTAATTGCCAAAGATCGCATGCGGATTGACGTCACAGCCGAATTTTATGTCCGGGTAGGGGCCAGTAAAGATGCAATCGCCGTCGCTGCACGAGCCCTCGGCACGCGAACCATGCGCCCCGAATCGCTCCGCGAGCTACTCGAAGGCCGCTTTGTCGATGTATTGCGCAGCGTCGCCGCTGAAATGACGATGGAAGAATTGCATGAACACCGCGGTGACTACGTCCAAAAGATCAGCGCCAAAGTTGCTGAAGAATTAGCCCGCAGTGGATTGGAATTGGAATCAGCCTCCTTAACTTCAATGGATCAGACCAACCGTGAATTCTTTAATCCCAATAATGCGTTTGATGCCGCTGGCTTAACCAAGCTTACAGACGAAATTGAAGCGCGCCGTCAGCGCCGCAATGAAATCGAACAAGAGTCAGAAATTGCAATCCAACAAAAAAATCTTGAGGCCGAAAAACGCCGCCTCGAGATCATTCGCGAAGAAGAATATGCCCGCTTGGAGCAAGAACGCGAAGTTGCCGTTCGCCGCGCCGAGCAATCTGCACTGATAACGCAAGAAGAAGCCGCCAAAAAGAAAGAAGCAGAAGAAGCAGAAATCCGATCTCGCCAAGAAGTGGATGTTGCGACTGTTATCGCAGAACAAGAAGTAGAATCACAAAAAATTGGATCGGAACTTGCCATTGAGCAAGATCGAGTTCGCAAACGCCGAGAAGTAGAACAATCAGCTATTGAAGCCGAACAACTTATTGATATGGCGCGGATTGATCAGCAACGAGCTTTAACCATCGCCGAGCAGCAACGCGCGATAGCTATTGCCGAACATTCCCGCGATGAATCCCACGCGCTGGCAGAAGCCAGCCAGGAACGGTTGAAAGTTGTTGAAGCAGAAGAAAATGTCCAAACAACGCGGGACACGATCCGTGAAGAACGCGATAAAACGGTTGAGATTATTCGTGCCCAAACGAATGCCGATAGAACGGCAGTAGCCGCAGTATCTGCAGCTGAAACCGAAAAGAAGCAAGCAGCAGAAGAGGCAGAAGCCGCAAAAATTCGCACCCTCTCAGAAGCAGCGAGAATCAAAGAGATTGCCGAAGCTGAGGCCGAGGCTGAAACCCTGATGTCTAAATCTCTCGAAATTCGAGCAGCCATCGAAGCTGTTGCTCAGCAAGCTATGAACGAGGCTGACAACAAGATCTCGGACCAACAGGTTGATATGAAGGTCAAGCAAGCTATTATTGATGCCTTGCCAGATATCATCCGAGAAAGCGCCAAGCCAATGGAGAACATCGATGATATTAAAATTCTTCAAGTCGATGGATTGGGCGAAGGAAACTCAGGTGTGAATGCCACTGCATCTGGCTCGGGCAACCCTGCGGATCAAGTAATTTCCAGCGCCCTTCGCTACCGTGCTCAGGCGCCAGTTGTTGATTCTTTAATTAAAGAGCTCGGCTTGTCACCTGCAAGTGGCTCAGGCCTAACTTCACTCGTCACCAACTTTGGCGAGGAGAACGGCAATCAATCCGACAGCTCTGAAGGTTAGTGTACAAGAGTGATGTGGCACTTTATTGTGGGGTAGTTTTAATAAACCCGATAGGCTTTAACAGTGGCAACTCCGAAAAATAACTCCGTCATAAAAGCGTTCCAAATTCTGACCGCCTGCTCTTCTAGTAGAGAACCGCTCAATACTCAGGAAGTTGCGCGTGCTACCGGTATGACGGCGGCAACAGCCCATCGCTTTTTAATAACACTCGAAGATTTAGGTGCCATTGCCCGGACCGATAAAAATCAATTCCAGCTCGGCTTTGCCATTGCTGAGATGGCCAGAGGTATTAAAGACGATAACTGGCTGGCAAATTTTGCCCAAACCCATGTCGATGATTTAGTGCAGGATTTTAAGGAAGCTGTCGGCGTTGCCATTTTAAATGATGGCCGAGTGAGCTTTATTGCCACCGCAGAAGCCAACCGATCCCTCAAGACCGGCCATATTATTGACACTACTGTACCAATATATTGTTCTGGCGTTGGTAAAGTTTTGCTATCTGGATTACCAACGATTGAACGGGAAGAACTTCTGCACGAAACCGAATTCGAAAAATTTACGCCTAATACAATCACCGATTTGGCTAAGCTCCGTCAGGAAATAAGCAAAATTAACAAAAATGGCTATGCCATTGATGAACAGGAGATGGAAGAAGGCCTGCGTTGTTTAGCCGTACCTATTAAAGGCGGTGACAGCCAAGTTATAGCGGCAATTTCAGTGTCGGGCCCGGCTTCAAGAATGACTCAGGAGAGGATAGATGTATACCGCGAAAAAATGCAGGAGCGCGCACAACATCTTGGCAATCTATTCTATTCAGAAAGTAAAGTATTGCCGGGCATGGCTACCCCTAGAGGCAGCTTCCCTCATATTAAAATGGTCAGTGATTTTGCTTTTGTTTCCGGCATCAGTGCCCGCCGTCCTGACGAGACATTTGTCGGCGCTCGCAAAAAACGAAATGGCGAAATGGAGCTTGATATTAGAGAGCAGGCCCGTGCAACGATCGAAAATATTCGCGATGTCTTGCGGAGTACCGGCGCGTCTTTAACCGATCTCATTGAAATAGAGGCCTTTCTGGTTTCGATGGATGACTATGAAGGCTTCAATGAGGTCTATGCCCGCTATTTTGGCACTGACGGCCCAGCACGGACCACGGTTGCTGTAAACTCACTGCCCCACCCTCACCAGATTCTCATGATGAAAGCGGTTGCCCGGATGCCAGGTAACAAATCTCGCGCATCTCCCCCCCCAACAATAACATTTGGATGATATACATGCTTTAGATCTGGGCTTTTATCGGCGGATTTCCGGTGCTGTCAGACGAATGCGAACTAGTCTCTGTATATCGTGAATACTAGGAATTTATGCAGCACAAATCTGCTGCCACTCTGCAATTACAGCGTTATGTTGCAGCTTAAATATTTCTCTTGAATTGATGTACCGTTCTTTGTTGAAGTGGTTGTAAACAGATGAATGAATTGAGGCAAATTTCTGCAAACTTCGCATCCGCCTAAATTTCAACATCGCGTATTCTCATCTTCGAAAAGGTAGGTGAGAATTTTCAGCTCGGTTGTTGACCCAACGTCCTAATTTCTGAAGGTTCGCATTTCCAATCATTTTCAATGCAGCTCGATATGACGGAAGTTTATCAGTTACGATTGTTTTTGATTTACCATAACGTTTCATGATTTTCTTGAGAAAATCCAGCGCTGCTTTTCGATCTCTGCGCTTGGATACAAAGGCTTCTAAAATCTCACCCTCATGATCAACCGCACTCCAAAGATAGTAAGTCTCGCCGTTGATCTTCACAAACACCTCATCGAAATACCACTTCCGATTTGAATGATGGGGAACTGGGTGCAGTCGTTTCTCGCGAATTTCTTTGACGAAGAGTGGGCCAAATTTATTCCACCAATAACGAACTGTTTCGTGGTAGATGTCGATGCCTCGCTCTTGGAGCAAATCTTCTACATTTCGAAGCGATAGTGGATACCTGACATACATCATCATGGCCAGGCGAATGATCCCGGGTGATGATGATCACAGGTTGAAGATTTATTTAATTTGCTCGCCTATCAGGCGAGATTTTTCTATATACCGCGGCGTTCTTTCATGGCCGCGCTAAGAGTGCCGTCGTCAAGATAATCCAACTCACCACCCACAGGAATGCCGTGAGCCAGGGCTGTTACTATCACCCCAGCATCCGCCAAACGATCGGTAATATAATGCGCTGTCGTTTTGCCGTCGACTGTTGCACTGGTGGCCAGAATAATTTCATTCACCGCATCACTGCGGGCGCGAGCGATGAGGCTATTAAGAGTCAGATCATCAGGGCCAACACCATCCAGCGGCGACAAAACACCACCCAAAATATGATAAAGACCATTAAACGACGCGGTGCGTTCCAAGGCCCACAAATCGGCGACTTCTTCAACCACGCAAATCGTCGCCATATCCCGTTTAATATCGGTGCAGATGGCACACGAATTGGCGGTATCCAAATTGCCGCAGGTGGAACAGGTTTCAACGTTTTCAGCCGCTGCCTCCATCGCCAGACCCAGCGGCTTCATCAAGGATTCACGATTTTTAATCAGATGGAGCGCGGCGCGGCGCGCTGATCTCGGACCGAGCCCCGGCAGCTTTGAAAGTAGTTGAATAAGGCGATCAATTTCAGTGGTGTTCATTAAATTGGTTCCTCAAGCCAAAATGTAACACATTTCGTCTTTCGGTCATTAGAACGGTAATTTAAATCCGGGTGGCAGTTGCAGACCGCCGGTCATTTCCGACATTTTTGCGTTTACCCGGGATTCGACTTTTGATTTGGCATCATTAAACGCAGCGACGATCAAATCCTCCAGCACTTCCGGATCACTGGGATCAATTAAAGACTGATCAATTTTAATTTTACGAACATCGCTTTTTCCGGTAAGCGTCACTTCGATCATACCGGCGCCGGAAGAGCCGGTCACTTCCATTTCCGCGAGCTTATCCTGCATCTCGGTCATTTTTGATTGCATCTCTTGGGCCTGCTTCATCATTTGGCCGAGATTTTTCATACTTAGTCTTCCCCTTCAATTTCTTCTACTACTATTTCTTCTGGCCCGCCGAGTTCTCTAACCTCGGCAATTTCCGCTCCTGGAAATGTTTCCATAACCGATTGCATAAAGGAGGTCTGGGCAATCTTATCCCGGCGTGCCACTTGAACAGCATCTTCCCGCTGTTGCACGCTTGCAGCGCCCTGCTCGTCCAGTGAAATTGTCACCACCCAACGGCGATCCGTAGTGCCATTTAAAAAGCGGGTTAATTCATGGCTGAACTCACGCGGCATATTATCGCCGGGCTGGAACACGATGGTACCCGGTTCAAAACGCACCAGATGAACATTGCTGACCAAATTGGAGCGCAATATACGCTCATTCATTTTATCGGCGAGGGCAATCACATCTTCAAAAGTTTGCGGACTGGAGAGCACTTCCGGGGCAATTTCCGCCATGGCTTGAGTTTCTGCTTGAGGCATAATTTGCGGTGCCGCCTGAGTTTGTACGGTTTGTTGTCCTGCGTTTACGACTGGCTGCCCACCACCATTACCACCGCCACCGGTAGGGTGTACATTCGGAGTTTCACCGGAACTTTCGTTGATAGATTTTACCACATCCGCTGGGGTTGGCAGATCAGCCAGATAGGCTAACCGGATCAAAATCATTTCAGCCGCTTGGATCGGTGAAGGAGCTGATTGCGCTTCTCGAAGGCCTTTCAACAGCATTTGCCATGCCCGCGTTAAGGCTCTCATAGAAAGCCGGCTGGTTAAATCTTTGCCACGGTCCCGATCCGATTCCGGTACCATTGGACCGTCAGCAATATCCGGTGTGACTTTAACCCGGGACAGCCAATGCACGACTTCCAGCAAGTCCTGCAACACCAGAACGGAATCAGCACCATTAGCGTAATCAGCGTCGAGCATGTCGAGGGCACCCGAAACATTACCTTTCATCACCAACTCAAAGAGATCAAAGCTGCGTTCCCGGTCGGCGAGACCCAACATATCCCGGACAACATCTTCACCAAGCTCGACATTATCTTTGGCAGCGGTTGCGACCACTTGATCAAGCAGACTTTGGCCATCTCTGACCGATCCATCAGCTGCTCTGGCAATAAGTGAAATTGCTGCATCAGTAACCTTAACCCCTTCTTTTTCGGCAATTTCCGAAAAATTAGCACTGAGTGTTTCAATATCGACGCGCCTGAGATCAAAGCGCTGACAGCGGGACAACACCGTCACCGGTACTTTTCTGATCTCAGTAGTGGCAAAAATAAACTTCACATGTGCTGGCGGTTCTTCGAGCGTTTTTAAGAGCGCATTAAAAGCGTTGCGGGATAGCATATGAACTTCATCGATGATATAAACTTTGTAGCGCGCTGAAACCGGCTTATAGCGCACCCCTTCGATGAGCTCGCGTACATCATCAACACCGGTCCGGCTGGCGGCATCCATTTCGAGAACATCGACCAAGCGGTCTTCAGCAATAGCCTGACAGAACTCGCACTCACCGCAAGGTTCAATCGTCGCCTCACCGTTACCGTCCTGGCCGACGCAATTTAGTGCCCGGGCGATAATCCGCGCGCTGGTCGTTTTGCCGACGCCCCGAACCCCGGTTAGAATAAATGCATGTGCCAGACGGCCCGACTCAAAGGCATTTTTAAGTGTGCGCACCATGGCGTCCTGGCCGATGAGATTACTAAAATCGGTCGGTCGGTATTTGCGTGCCAGAACTTGATATTCGATCTTGTCAGAAACGTCAGAATTTGGGGTTTCTTTTGAGTCGCTCATAACACCACACGTCTTGGAATCATAATCTGGAAAATTAGGTGGGAGACCGAACACGCGACCCGAAACATAAACTCGTTACGGCTGCTTCCTTCCGGACCTGACCGGGTTGGCGAGCGGTTCGTCCGCAGCCGACCTCCCGGAAAGATTATAGCAGTTTTGGGGGGCAAGGTGGCAAGCTCTATCCACATTTCGGCGTACAAATTTAACTGAAGTCTATTCTTCAACGACAAACGAGCCCACCATGCCCTTAACCGCATCTCGGCTTAGTGGCGAAAAATAGAGATTGGTGGCAAATATGCCTGGTCCCTGACCGCCCTCAAACTTAAACCTGCCGTCACGTACCGGCATGAAGTGCACTTCTTTTACTTCCCCTGCATTGAGATTGAGGCCAACCAGATTTATGCCGCTAATTTCTTCTTTTTCAGTAATGATCTTACGCAGCGCGATGGTTTTAAAAAAAATCTTCGACCACCAGAATATGCTAAACATCATCGCGGTTCTCGACCAGCATGATGTAGGGCTCACCTTGCAGCAAATGGATTATCGTCAGGCGAAATTCATTTTACCGGATATCAATCTCAAAAGTTTTACCCTCACTCCAATCAGTGACCTCAACGATCTCTTTCTGATCGCGGATATAGCCTCCTCTATTGAGCACTGCAAAGACATCTCGCTCGGCGCAGGCGGACAGGCCAAGCAATTAAGAAGACAATGGCCAAGCCGGTATTAATTCCAGAATTAGTTTTACCTTTCATGAGACCCATATGATGAGTGAATATAGCGGGTTAAAATCGTCATAATTTATGACTGAAATTTACGCTAAAAACCACCTCGAAATATAGGGTGAATAGTTAAGCTTCTAATTTCGAATTTAAGAGAGGATTGCTAGAACCACCAAGCTGTGCATACATGCCGCCCATGACTTCCAAATTCTATTATGACGATATTACTCTTGATCGCGCGCATCACCTGAGATTGGATAAGAAATGGTTGTCAGAAAATCTGTCAAGTGATCCATCCGGCAATCAGATAGGTGAAAATCTGCGAATCATTCCGGTTTGGCGCAGCAAGAGCCTGATCTGCACCGAAGGACAAATGCAGGCCGCCATCCTAACCGGCCATACCGCCGAGGAAGTTCGCCAAAATGCCGCCACGCTTGTGTTTTTGGGACTTGAAGGCGATACTATTTATTGTGCGGCAGATTTATCTTATGCAGATGACCCTCATAGTTTGGGCCTGCCCGCTGACACGGCTTTTGAAGATTTACGAGGTCTGGCCACATCACTAGACCCCATCGATGCCGGTTATCTGGCCTATGCACGAGCAATTATTCATTGGCATATCGGTCATAAATATTGTGGTATTTGCGGCAGTGAAACTGCTGTTGGCCGCGGTGGTCACGAACGAACTTGCACAAATCCAGATTGCGCCAGAATTCATTTTCCGCGTACTGATCCGGCCGTCATTATGCTGGTCACTCATCCGAGCGAAGAAAAATGCCTACTTGGCCACAACAAAAGATTTCGCGGCCTAACCTATTCAACCATCGCTGGATTTGTTGAGCCAGGCGAAATGCTGGAACAAGCAGTCGCCCGGGAAGTGCTAGAAGAAACAAATATCGAAGTTGTTGATGTCACTTATCAGGCATCCCAGCCCTGGCCTTTCCCCGCCTCCATCATGCTCGGTTTCAGAGCGCGCGCGGTAACAACTGAAATTGTTTGCCATGATCAGGAACTTATCGAAGCCCGATGGTTCTCGCGTGACGAGGTGCACAAAATGGCAAAAGGTCGCGAATCTCTGCCACCGTCTAATCTCTCAATCTCAAGATGGCTCATTGATAGTTGGCTATTTGAGGAATAGTTCACATATAGTAAATGCTAGTAAGCTGATTTGAGGAATTATTGTTTTCGATGAGTAAAAATAATGACACAACACAGGCCTTTCTTGAGACCGAAGCAGCTTTAGAAAAAGCGCTGGCTGATCAAGGCCGGCTCGAAAACGAAGTGATGACCAAAGTCCACCAATTTGCTTATGACATTAAGAATCCGCTAACGGCCAAGATTGGCCTCACTAAATTGATGAAAATAGGGATGACAGCACCGGATAAGATTCAGCCCAACGCCGAGATCATCCGCAGTTCTGCGATCCGCATTCTTGGATTGTGTGAAGACATGCTCGCCGGTACCGTCGTGACGCTGTGTTTTCCGAAAAAATGACGCGGGCTTAGGTTTGGTTTTCCGACTGGTAAGCTGGAAACTCATGCGCCGCTAAAGACTTAAACTCTTCGGAAAAGGCAATACTTGTGCGGAATTTTAAGTCCATGTTTACCGTAATAAAGCGGGATCGAAAGAGCTCGAGACCATCTTCGGCACCAAAAAACCGGTGTTGTAAAATCATCGATTTTTTGCCAAATCCCTCAATCGCAGTCGCCATATAAAATTCGTCACCACTGAAAATTTCTGCCAAGAATTGCGATTCCTCTTTATGCAGCGCAAACGCTGTACCACGTTCCGGTATATCCTCAATTGGCTCCTCCAGAAGCGCCATAATTTTAATAACCCCATCACTGAGAGTTTCAAAATAATACTGGATATTCATATGGCCGAGCGCGTCGCACATATCTGGCTCAACGACACGACGATTTACTTCTCTGAAACTGCTGGCATTCATATTGACACTACTCAGTGCCATTTTTATTGATGACATCGCGCACTGGATTGCGTGGATAAGCGCCCATAATGCGTACTTCATGGGTGAAGAAGGACAGCTCTTCCAGCGCCAGACGTAGGCCGCGGCTTTCCGGATGGCCATCGACTTCGGCGTAGAATTGCGCCGCGATAAAGCCACCGCCAACTAAATAACTTTCGAGCTTCACCATATTGATGCCATTGGTGGCAAAACCGCCGAGCGCCTTATAAAGCGCTGCCGGTACATTGCGCACTCGAAAGACGAAGCTGGTCATGATGTCACCGTCATCCGGCGCAATATCGAGCGCATCTTTGGCCATCAGCAAAAAGCGCGTCGTGTTATGCTCAGCATCTTCGATATTGCCACACAGGGATTCGAGGCCATAAATTTTGCCGGCTAAGTCCGACGCAATCGCTGCATGGGCTTTTTCACCGCGCTCGGCAATATCCCTTGCAGCGGCAGCAGTATCGACATGAATCATGGGCTCGAGGCCGAGATCCTTGATCACGTTGCGGCATTGATTAAGCGCATGGACATGAGAGTGAACATGAGTGAGCTGGTCGAGTTTAGTGCCTTTGACCGCCAGTAAATGATGCTCTACCCGCTGGAAATGTTCACCAACAATATGCAAACCGGAATCCGGTAACAGATGATGAATATCTGCCACCCGGCCCGCCACCGTATTATCGATGGGAATTATCAGATACTTGGCCTTGCCATCGCGGACAGCGGCAAAGGTCTCTTCAAAAGTGTGGCACGGCAAGGTTTCCATATCACCACGCACAGCACGGCAGGCCATGTCACCATTGGCGCCAAGCTCACCTTGAAAGGCGATCAGATTATTTGGGTCTGTACTCATGGAGGTCCGTATAGCGGGACGAGAGTGAATTGTCCATCCTATCTCCGGGTAAATCACTTAAGTATTAGAGTGATTTATCCAACAATTCCCACGTAATTTATAACGATTTGTCAAGCAAATCACAGGCCTCTTCGACTTCATTTTCCCAATCAACATTGAGCGGCAACTGATTGATCAAGGCAACATCCATGCGCATACCATTTTCCAACGCCCGCTTACCTTCGATACGTTCGTTCAACTCGCTGTCGGTCGGCTTGAGATTGACAAATTTATCCAATTGCGGCCGCTGATAGGCATAGATTGGAATATGATGGTAATAGGGCCCATCACCGAGAACAGAGATATCGCGGCTCAAATCCTTAATCCGGCCAATTTTGGAGGTAGGTATCCAGCTGACACTTCGGCCTTCCTGCCATTCAATGGTGGCTTTGACGACACTGGTATTTTTTTCATCACCCTCTTGCAGCGGGCACACTAGTGTCGCGATGGCGACCTCATAATTGGCCAACGGATACAGCAACACCCGAATATATTTGGGATCAATCGTCGGTAAATCATCGTGCAGATTAATAACGACATCGTGGTTATAAAATCGGTCAAATTTATTTACCGTCGCAGCAACCCGGTCAGCCCCCGACTCGGTCCGATAGTTATGGCTTTTCAAATGATGATCGGGATCGGTGCGATAGGTGTAAGCACCGGCCTCACCAACGGCTTCGGCAATCTCATCATCAATGCAATCGACAATCACATTACCGCAACCAGCTTCGATGGCACGGCTCCAGGAATGGACAATCATCGGCTTGCCATGAATATCCTGCAATTGCTTTTTAGGAATACCGTTTTCGTCAACCTGTGACGGAATCACGATCAACGGATTACGTTCTGTCATGCTCTATTCTTTCTAAAAAAATATTATTTTATTCCCCACCAATGCTTCCTATATACATTTTATCCGCGTTCATCTATACCCTGATCGCAAATTCCAGTAATTTATCTGTTACATGGTTATTTTTGGGTTATTTTTTAGCACCGGCAACAACAGACCATAGCGGACTTAACAAAGGGCTTGACCATGTGGAGCACAAATACAAATAATACCATTGGCGCGATCATTGTTGCCTTGTGGATACTTTGGGTCAGCAATCAAATTGGTAATCTTTTAATTCCAGCATATGAACCAGTTCAAGACGCCGTCGCCAGTACAAGTGTCGCCAAGGTACCAGCCAAGAAAGCTGCCGAGAAGACCGTTGGAGAGACTGCCGCAAGAGCTGAGCCAGCACAGTCCCTACCCGTTCTACTGGCCTCGGCCAATGCTAACAAAGGTAAAAAGATCGCCAAAAAATGCATCGCCTGTCACACCTTTAAGAAAGGCGGCAAAAACAAAGTTGGCCCGAACTTGTTTGCCATTATCGGTAAAGACCGTGCCGGCGTCGCTAAATTTAATTATTCCGGCGCGATTAAGAAAATGGGCGGCAAATGGGGCTTTGCTGACATGGATCAGTTTCTGACCAAGCCAAAAGCTTTTATGCCCGGCACAAAAATGGTGTTCAATGGCTTGAAAAATGCCGGTGATCGCGCCGCCATCATCATGTATCTCCGCAGTTTCGCTGATGCACCTACAGCGCTGCCTAAGTAATTGTTCCAGGGGCTTGCATAAATGACCGTCCCCGCTTCTTATATTGAACTCGCTGGACGGCTGGCAGATATCGCCGGGCCCATCGTGGCGCGCTATTTTCGCTCTGATTTAGCAATTGCCGATAAGGCTGACTCGAGCCCGGTAACCGCCGCCGACCGGGAGGCCGAAGCTGCTATTCGCGCCGTGCTTGAAGCTGAATGCCCTGATCACGGCATTCTTGGTGAGGAGCATGGGGCGGAAAATCTTGAGGCCGACTATGTTTGGGTCTTGGACCCGATCGACGGCACCAAAGCTTTCGTTACCGGCAAACCGCTGTTCGGCACGCTCATCGCACTGTGCCAAAATGGCACGCCGGTTCTGGGCGTGATCGATCAGCCGATCCTCAAAGAACGCTGGGTCGGGGCGGTTGGTCACCCAACCACCTATAACGGTGAATCTGTATCGGCGCGGGCTTGTGGCGAGATGAGCGAAGCCTGGCTCTATGCCACCTCTCCGGCAATGTTTAAAGGCGCGGATAAGGCGGCATTTAACCGACTTGTCGAATGCGTTAAATTTCCACTTTACGGGGCAGATTGCTACGCTTATGGCCTGCTCGCCTCAGGCTTTACCGATATTGTCTGCGAAGCAACCATGCAGCCTTATGACTATTGCGCCCTGGTGCCGGTGGTTGAAGGCGCCGGAGGAAAAATATCCGATTGGGCCGGTCAGCCGTTAACGTTCAACTCCGATGGCCGCGTCCTGGCTGTTGGTGATCCAGCTCTACACCAAGTTGTTCTCGACCTATTCACTTCTTAATTAGCATTTAATTCCAAGGTGCCGGGTACCTTTTATAGCGATCACAGTAATTATACTTGATCCCGCCCCATTCTCGACCACAATAGTGTTAAGGATAAGAAAAATTGAGGAAACCGGGTATGGGTCGATTGATCAAGATTATTTTAGGTTTAGCTGCTGCAGTTTTGCCCTTTGCCGTCGAAGCTCAGAAAGCGCCCAAGCCGGTGCACGGCATTGCCATGCATGGCAGCCCAAAATACGGGCCCAGCTTCAAACATTTTGACTATGTCAGTCCGAACGCCCCCAAAGGCAGCAAAGTCCGGCTCAGCGCCATCGGTACTTTCGACTCGTTCAATCCCTACATCATTAAAGGCAACCCCGCCGCTGGGATTGGTGGGTTTATATACGAATCCCTGATGACCAGTTCCCAAGATGAGGCCTTCACCGAATACGGTCTGCTCGCCGAAACGATCGAGATGCCTGAAGACCGCTCCTGGGTCGCCTTCACGTTGCGCAAAGAGGCCCGTTGGCATGACGACAAACCAGTTACGGTTGAAGATGTGATATTTAGTTTGGATACCCTTAAAACCAAAGGCCAGCCGTTTTACCGGTTTTATTATCGCGGTGTCGCCAAGGCTGAAAAAGCCGGTCAACGCCGGGTTAAGTTCACGTTTGGCGGTGGTAAAAACCGGGAACTACCACTGATCATCGGTCAACTACCGATCCTGCCAAAACATATCTGGGCGGATAAAGATTTCTCTAAAACTACGTTGGAGCTGCCGATTGGCAGCGGTCCCTACAGAGTAAAATCCTTTGATGCCGGGCGCTCGATCACCCTGGAACGGGTAAAAAATTACTGGGGTGCAAATTTGTCAGTCACCAAAGGACAGTATAATTTTGATGAAATGCGCTTTGATTATTACCGGGATTCGACCGTGGCTTTGGAAGCATTTAAATCCGGTGAATATGATTTCCGTCAAGAGAACGCCTCGAAGATTTGGGCTACCGGTTACGATTCTCCCGCCTTCAAAAAAAAGCTCTACAAAAAGCAAACCATCCGCCACGAGAACCCGACCGGCATGCAGGGCTTTGTTTTCAACACCCGCAAAGACTTTTTCAAAAATCCGGTTCTCCGCAAAGCCTTTGCCTATGCCTTTGATTTTGAATGGACCAATAAAAACCTGTTCTATGGCCAATATTCACGAACCAAGAGTTACTTTTCGAATTCCGAATTAGCCTCACGTGGCCTACCGTCATCGGCAGAATTAAAAATTCTCGAGCCCCTTAAAGGTCAGATTCCACCGGAAGTTTTTACCCAAAGCTATGAACCGCCGGGTACCGATGGCACCGGGCGCATCCGCAAAAATCTGCGCCAAGCCAAAAAGCTGTTGCAACAGGCCGGCTGGGTGATCAAAAACAAGCTGTTGGTTAATCCAAAAACCAGCAAGCCCTTGAAGTTTGAAATTCTCCTGATCTCACCGGCCTTCGAGCGCATCGTACTGCCTTTTGTGCGTAATTTGAAACGCCTCGGTATCATTGCCAGCGTACGTACCGTCGATACCGCGCAATACCGTAAGCGCCTTGATACTTACGATTTTGATATGATTGTCGGCACGTTTGGCCAATCCTTGTCGCCCGGTAATGAGCAAATGAGTTTCTGGGGCAGCGCGGCGGCAGAACGCACCGGCGGGCGCAATTGGATCGGTATTAAGAATCCGGCCATCGATAAGCTGATCGATTTGGTGATAGCAGCCCCCAACCGCGAAAGCTTGATCACCCGCACCCGTGCGCTCGACAGAGTACTCTTGTGGAACCACTACATTATCCCGCAGTGGCACATCCAATCCTTCCGCGTGGCATTTTGGGATAAGTTCGGCCGGCCGGCCAAATCACCTAAATATGGTCTTGGGTTCAACACTTGGTGGGTTGATGCCACTAAAGCCAAAGCATTCGCTTCCAAACTCACCAGTGCAAAAAAATAGGCAAATATTACAAGTATTTAAGTTGACGTTGAGCCTAGTCTCGAAGGATAAGTAGGCCATGCTCGCTTATATCATCCGCCGCCTGTTACTAATCATCCCCACCTTGTTTGGGATCATGGTGATCAATTTCGCGGTCGTGCAATTTTCCCCAGGCGGTCCGGTCGAGCAGGCGATCTCACAAATTCAAGGCACCGCCGTTGATGCCACGGCCAGGGTTTCCGGCTCCGGTCAGGCCGAAACGACGCCGGGCGCCCAAAAACCAGGTGTCGGTAGCGGCAGTGCGGCAAGTAAATATCGCGGCGCCCGCGGGCTTGACCCCGAGTTCATAAAGGAACTTGAGAAACTCTACGGCTTCGATAAACCGGCCCATATCCGCTTTATCGAAATGCTCAAAAAATATGCGGTGTTTGATTTCGGCGAGAGCTTTTTCCGTGACCGTAAGGTGGTTGATTTGGTGATCGATAAAATGCCGGTCTCGATCTCGCTCGGCCTATGGACGACACTGCTGGTCTATTTAATCTCGATCCCATTGGGCATTGCAAAATCTGTCCGCGATGGTGAAGGGTTTGATATATGGACCAGTGTTGTCGTTATCATCGGTAATGCCATTCCCAATTTTTTGTTCGCGATTTTATTGGTTGTGCTCTTTGCCGGCGGCAGCTTCCTGGATATTTTTCCACTCAGAGGCATCACCTCACCTAATTGGGATGAGTTATCAATTATCGGCAAAGTACTCGATTATTTTCATCACATGATTTTGCCGATCACGGCCTTGGTCATCGGCGGCTTTGCCGGCCTCACCATGCTGACTAAGAACTCCTTTATCGAGGAAATCAACAAGCAATATGTTGTCACCGCGCGCTCCAAGGGCCTTGAAGAAAAACGCGTGCTTTATGGTCATATTTTTAGAAACGCTATGCTGATTGTGATCGCCGGTTTCCCAAGCGCCTTTATCGGCATTTTATTTACCGGCGCCATGCTGATCGAGATTATTTTTTCGCTGGATGGCATGGGCTTACTGGCTTTTGAGGCGGTCATCAATCGCGACTATCCGGTCATGTTCGGCACGCTTTATGTCTTCACCATATTGGGTCTCATCATGGCTTTGATCGGTGATATTGCCTATCACGTGGTTGATCCGCGGATTGATTTCGAAGCGAACGAGGTCTGATCCAGATGACCCCGATAAATCAGCGCCGTCTTGTTAACTTCAAAGCCAACCGCCGGGGCTATATCTCATTTTGGCTGTTTCTTATTATGTTCGTCGTTACGATCTTTGCCGAGTTCATCGCCAATGATAAGCCGCTACTGATTAACTATGACGGCGGCTATTTTATGCCGGTTTTAAAAGCCTATCCGGAAACCGCGTTCGGCGGCGATTTTGAGACCGAAGCCGAATACTTGGACCCGGAAGTTATCGAATTGATCGAAGAGAAAGGCTGGGTCGTTTGGCCGCTCATTCCCTATAGCTTTGGCACCATTGTCTACAATTTGCCGAGCCCGGCGCCTTCGCCACCGACAATACAAAATTGGCTCGGCACCGATGACCAGGGCCGGGATGTTGTTGCCCGTTTGATCTATGGGTTCCGTATTTCGGTGTTGTTCGGCCTCATTTTGACGTTTTTCAGCTCGATCGTCGGCGTTGCCGCCGGCGCCTGGCAAGGCTATTTCGGCGGGCTGACAGATTTGCTGTTTCAACGCTTCATGGAAATATGGTCCGGCCTACCACAGTTGCTGCTATTGATCATTTTAGCCAGTCTGTTTGTACCAAGCTTTTGGATGTTGCTGGGAATCTTACTGTTGTTCAGCTGGATGGCTTTGGTCGGCGTGGTGCGGGCGGAGTTTCTGCGGGGACGTAATTTTACCTATATCTTAGCGGCCCGCGCCCTCGGCGTTTCCAACCGCAAAATAATGTTCAAACACATCCTACCCAATGCGATGGTCGCAACCGTCACCTTTCTGCCATTTATCCTGTCGGGCGCCATCACCAGTCTAACTGCATTGGATTTCTTAGGGTTAGGTCTGCCACCTGGTTCGGCGAGCTTGGGCGAACTGCTCAATCAAGGTAAAGCGAATTTGCAGGCACCGTGGCTCGGTATATCAGCATTTGTTGTGCTGTCGATCATGTTGAGCCTGTTGATCTTCATCGGCGAAGCGGTGCGTGACGCGCTTGATCCCCGCAAGACCTTTAGGAACTGATCAATGAGCAACCTCCTAAAAGTCGGCAATTTATCGGTCAGCTTTGGCAAAGATGACAAAGAAGTCAAAGCCGTTCAAAATGTTTCCTTCGATATGAAGCGCGGTGAAACCATTGCACTGGTCGGTGAATCCGGCTCCGGTAAATCTGTTACCGCGCTGAGCATAATGAAATTATTGCCCTACCCCGTTGCCTGGCATCCCCAAGGCAGCATTGAATTTGATGGTGAAGAATTGATGCAGGCAGATGAAAGTCAAATGCGCGCCATTCGTGGCAATCGCGTTTCGATGATTTTCCAAGAACCGCTCAACTCTCTAAACCCGCTGCACAATGTCGAAAAACAGATCAATGAGGTGCTGCATTTGCATAAAAACATGACGCCGGGCCAAGCCCGAGCCCGGGTCGAAGAACTGCTCAATCTGGTTGGTATGCCGGAAGCAAAATCCCGCCTCCATAGCTTTCCGCACGAATTTTCCGGCGGCCAGCAGCAGCGCATCATGATCGCCATGGCGCTCGCCAATGAGCCGGAATTGCTGATCGCCGATGAGCCAACCACCGCACTCGATGTCACCATTCAGGCACAGGTGTTGAAATTACTGAAAGAGCTCACCCGCAAATTTGATATGGGCCTTCTCATGATTACCCACGATCTTGGCATCGTGCAGCGCATGGCCGATAAGGTTTACGTGATGAATGAAGGCCAGGTAGTCGAGTACAACAAAACCAAAACATTATTTGCTAATCCCAGCCACGACTATACCCAGCATTTGCTCTCCGCCGCGCCCAAAGGCCGCCCCGATCCGGTTAAACCAATTGCCCATGAAGTGATGAGGGCCGAGGACATTCGCGTCTGGTTCCCGATCAAGCGTGGTGTAATTAAACACACTGTGGGTCACATTAAGGCCGTCGACGGCATTTCAATGACCTTGCTTGAAGGCCAGACCATCGGCGTGGTCGGTGAATCAGGTTCTGGTAAGTCGACCCTCGGGCGGGCGATACTGCGTCTCGAATCGAGCAAAGGCGGCATTGATTTCATGGGTCACAACGTGCAGAAATACGGCTGGAAGGCGATGCGGCCCTTACGCCGGGAAATGCAAATCGTCTTTCAAGATCCCTTCGGTTCAATGAGCCCGCGTATGTCAGTTTTTCAAGTTATCGAAGAAGGCTTGCTGGTCCACAAATTAGGCGAGACGTATGATGCGCGCCGCAAACTCGTCGCCGAAGTACTGGAAGAAGTTGAGCTTGATCCCTCAACCATGGACCGCTACCCTCACGAATTTTCGGGTGGTCAGCGTCAGCGTGTCTGTGTTGCCCGTGCACTCGTTCTGCGGCCGCGCCTGATCGTGCTGGATGAGCCAACCTCGGCGCTCGACATGTCGGTGCAGGCGCAAATTGTTGAACTTTTGCGCGATCTCCAGGTCAGCCATAAACTCAGCTATATTTTCATCAGCCATGATCTTAAAGTCGTCCGCGCGCTTGCTCATGATATTATTGTCATCAGGCAGGGTGAAGTTGTCGAAGCCGGTTCAGCTGATACGATATTTGATAATCCCAAAGAAGCCTACACCCAAGCGTTGATGAAAGCCGCCTTTGAAATCGAAGCAGATGGAAGCGGCGTGGTGGCAAACTAAGAATTAAAACGTGAAATTCGGTGCATAATAGGCGATGTAGACCAGTATGCCGCCAAGCAATATCCGGTAGACAACGAACGGCGTGAAGTTGGCGCGACGCAGCCAGACCATCAGTAAAGATATCGCCACCAGCGCAAACAAAAACGACAGACCTGCAAAGGTTATGGCATCGTTCAACAAGACCGGATCATCGGATTTATAAAGCTCAAACCCTTTTAAGGCACCGGCACCAATAATCGTCGGGATCGAGAGCAATAGCGAAAATCGGGCCACATCTTGGCGCTCAACGCCTAAGAACCGCGCTGCCGTCATGGTAATACCAGCCCGGCTGGTGCCCGGCACCAAAGCAAACACCTGCAGTAAGCCAATGAAGAACGCACCACCAAAAGAGATGTGCTCAATTTGGCGCACGGTCATATTCATTTTATCGGCAATATAAAGCAAGATGCCAAAGCTCAACGTCGCCCAGCCGATGATTTCCAGGGTCCGGAGATCAGCGCCTAAATATTTGTTGACCAAGAATCCGGCAACGATAACCGGTAGTGTTGCCAGCACCAATTTGACCAACAGCCAGAACTCATAATCAAGCTTCTGGTGATTTGATAATTGACGGAAGCTGCGGACTAAGGCTCCGGTCATGCCAATCATATCCCGCCAAAAATACAACATAACCGCCACCAATGTACCAACATGGACGGTGACATCCATCAACAAGCCTTGATCCGCCAGACCGCCTAATTTTGGCACCAGGATAAGATGGCCGGATGAGGAGACCGGCAGAAATTCTGTAATGCCTTGAACAGCGGCAAGGATGACAATTTGAGCAAACGGCACGTCGGTAATTCTCTATGTTTATATTTCAGCGAATTGGATTGTTCTGCTGGAATAGCAGAACGAACGCTAATTATTTATTAAACGAGCGCATATAACTCAACCATTTCCAAAAGAATAAGCCTTTCTGCCGGTTGGCTATTTACCTTATTCGATGAGAGATATAATAAGGACCTATGCGGACACTCTATCATCTTTGGCTGTCGCCTTTTTCGCGCAAGGTAAGACTTGTTCTGGCCGAGAAAGATCTCACCTTTCATATGGAGGTTGAGCAAACCTGGGAACGCCGGCGCGAATTTTTGGCTCTCAATCCAACTGGTGAAGTACCGGTACTGGTCGAGCCGGATAATACCGTGCTTGCCGATTCGATGGCGATTTGTGAATATCTCGAAGAACAAACGCCGGAACCCAACCTCATCGGCATGTGTCCCTATGACCGCGCCGAAGTGCGACGGCTGGTCGCCTGGTTTGATCAAAAGTTCAATTTTGAGGTAACTGACAAGCTGGTCAATGAAAAAGTCATGAAGCGTTTTTTAGGGCTGGGTGAGCCGGATTCTCGGGAGATTAGAGCAGCGCAGGCCAATATCCACACTCATCTCGATTATATCGCTTTTTTGACTGACCGCCGGTTTTGGCTGGCCGGCGAGCAGATGACCCTCGCCGATATTACCGCTGCCGCTCACATATCATCTGTCGATTATCTCGGTGATGTGCCCTGGGCAGATTATAAATCGGCCAAAAATTGGTATGCGCGGATAAAATCACGGCCAAGCTTTCAAGGCATTCTGGCTGATGCGATCCCCGGACTGCCGGCACCCAAGCACTATGCCGATCCTGATTTTTGATTTTTTCGTCAATTCAAGGTAACAATCCGTCACTTTTAAATTATATCAAGGGGAACACATGATGCGTTACGAAGACGTGCCGACAAAATAACTCAGAAAAGCGGCGTTACCCATTCAACCATGATGAAATCATCTTGCTTGCGACATAAAGGTGACTTCATAGAGATGATGTTTGAGAAGAAAGATTCTCTGATCATTATAGTCGCGCTGGACCGTGTTGATGAGCTTATCGCCAATGGCATGGGAATGGAGCCTTTTTGCGGCTTCGATTTTGCCAATCCCATACAGCGGGCATATTCTTTTTTGGCATCAATCTCATGCGCTTCAACTGGCCATGATAGGCTGAGTAAAAAATATCAAAAGTAAAAAGAGGGTTCTGTTTATGTTACTGTCTTATCGTTAGACTCCAATAAATTCGATAGCGGTAATATTAATGGTAAACAGTAAAAAAAGTCTTTTTTGTTTTGGCCCCGGGTTTTCACTAAAAGCCCTGGCGCGCCAACTTTTAAACAATGACTGGTCCGTCAGTGGGACATATCGGGAAGCGGACGGTGCTGAAAATTTGGCTGCTCTGGGTATTGATCCGATCCCTTTTAATGCCGCTGATGCAGCTATGGAAAGTGCGACAGCAATTATTTCCACCGTACCCCCCAGCGCTGAAGGAGACCCGGTATTGGCGCGCTATGGTGATCAGCTTGCAAAAATCAGCAAGCAAGCTTGGATCGGCTATCTCTCGACAACCGGGGTTTACGGGGATACCGGCGGAGCTTTGGTTGACGAGGCTTCGGCCCTGAATCCCTCCAACGACCGCAGCCAATGGCGCGCCACCTGTGAGCAAGGCTGGCTTAGCGTATCCGCACATATTTTTAGACTTTCCGGAATTTACGGCCAGGGCCGATCCTCGGTGGATCGATTACGCTTAGGATTAGCGCGCCGGATTGATAATCCCGGTCACCTTTTTTCTCGCATCCATGTCGACGACATTGCCCAAACGCTTATCGCCTCAATCAACCAGCCTAGTCCCGGTCAGATTTACAATCTTTGTGATGATGAAGCCGCCGAGCAACAGGTAGTCGAAGCCTATGCTGCAGAGTTGCTTGGTATTGAGCCTCCGCCTCTGGTTCCGTTCGATGAGGCAATCAGGGAAATGTCACCAATCGCCAAAACCTTTTGGCAGGACAATCGCCGGGTCGACAATACGAGAATTAAAAATGAGCTAGGTGTTAAACTAATCTATCCGACCTACCGGGAAGGCTTAACCGCCATCTATCAAAGCAGCAGCCGTACCGGTTAAGCGTTTTAGATCTTCATCCTCACTGAGCCGGTGGTCACCTTTTTTAATCAAAGTAACTTCGACATCCTCCGATCTCAGTTTTTCCTGAATGTTGAGTGCAGTCTGCCAGGGCACCGAGGTGTCTTGTAAGCCGTGCAGCAATCGCACCGGACAATCGAGCGGAATCTCACTCCTCAGCATCAAATGCTCCCGGCCATCATCAAACAGCGCCTTGGTGAATTTATAATCATCTTCGTACTCACTTGGCACGACGACGAAGCCATTTGCCTCGATTTCCGCGAATTGCTCTTGACTCAATTCATTGGGTAGCAAATCCTCTGTAAAATCGGGAGCAGCAGCAATACCAACCAGCCCGGCGACACGCTCCGGCCGCGCGCAGGCCGTCAGTAGCATTATCCAGCCACCCATGGATGAGCCGACAATAATCTGTGGCCCCTCAGTCAATTCATCAAACGCGACCAGCGCATCCGCCGCCCAGAGACCGATAGTGCCATCGGCTAATTTTCCGGAGGACTGGCCATGCCCCTGGTAATCGAAACGTAAAAACGCCTGCCCACGTTCGCGGGCAAAATTTTCCAGCGCCAATGCTTTACCACCTGTCATATCCGACATAAATCCAGTCATAAAAACGATACCCGGTGAAGTACCTGAGAGGGTGTGGTAAGCGATGGACGCACCAGAAGCGTGTGATAGTATCTGGGGTGAG
>Ga0066852_10000246_pt1 | contig 21179 bp, 10 predicted proteins | sample ETNtaG_27_FD_67283 | JGI IMG/M metagenome (GOLD analysis project Ga0066852, IMG submission 67283) | Marine microbial and viral communities from oxygen minimum zone, Eastern Pacific Ocean - ETNP201406SV63 | ecosystem: Environmental > Aquatic > Marine > Oceanic | place: Pacific Ocean: Eastern...
CAAAAACCTGATATACTTTACGCTGCTATTGAATTAGATAGAAGAACAGGTGGTGTCTATAAATCAACGGATCGTGGAGAAAATTGGGTCAAGCAGTCAGATACCGTAGCTGGAGCGACCGGTCCCCATTATTATCAAGAGCTATATGCGTCACCACATCATCTTGATCGACTTTATTTGATGGATTCTAACATGCAAATATCGAATGATGGTGGAAAAACATTCTATCAAATGAATGAGAAAAACAAACATGGAGATAACCATGCAATCGCCTTTAGGAAAAGTGATCCAGATTATTTATTGGTGGGTTCGGACGGTGGGCTTTATGAAACCTTTGATCATACAAAAACATGGCGCTTTATGGCCAATTTACCTCTTACGCAGTTTTATGATCTTGCATTAGATGACAGTGAACCATTCTATAATATTTTTGGAGGTACACAAGATAATAGTACTGAAGGAGGACCATCTAGAACAGATAATTGGCAAGGGATTCAAAACTCTGATTGGCGAGTTGTTTTAAACTGGGACGGGCATCAGCCTGCGACTGAACCAGGGAATCCAAATATTATGTATGCACAAAGACAGCAGGGAACATTATCTAGAATTGATATGATCACAGGAGAAGTTGTAGATGTTCAGCCCCAGCCCAGGGATGGCGAAGTGTATGAACGATTTAATTGGGATGCGCCAATACTTGTAAGTCCCCATAAACCATCAAGATTGTATTTTGGTTCACAACGCGTCTGGAAATCTGACGATAGAGGGGATAGCTGGGAACCAATCTCTGGAGACTTAACTCGTAACCAAAACAGGTTTGATCTCCCAATCATGGGATCAAAAAAGAGTTGGGATAATGCTTGGGATGTTTCTGCTATGTCTAATTATAACACGATATCCGCGATTTCAGAATCTCCAATAAAACCAGGATTGATCTATGCTGGCACTGATGACGGTTTTATCAATATAACCGACAATGATGGTAAAACTTGGCGTAAAATTGAGGTTAAAAAGCTTCCAGGGGCACCTTCAACGGCTTACGTAAATGACTTAAAAGCAGATAATTTTGATGTTAATACGGTTTATGCAGTTTTAGACAATCACAAATATGGAGATTACCAACCATATATATACAAAAGTACTGATCAAGGAAAGTTATGGAAATCTATTACATCAAACTTACCTGATAGAACACTTACTTGGCGTGTCGTCCAAGACCATGTTAAAAAGGGTCTTCTATTTGCTGCAACTGAGTATGGAATTTATTTTACCATTGACTCTGGTAGAAATTGGACAAAACTGAAAGGTAATGTTCCCACAATATCTTTTAGAGATTTGGCGATTCATAAACGTGAAAATGATCTTGTAGGAGCCTCATTTGGTAGAGGATTCTATGTTTTTGATGATATCAGTGTTTTTCGGTCGCTTTCAAATAAACAAATGAATTCTAATGGAACATTATTTCCCGTTAGAAAAGCATGGTGGTATATCCCCAGATCACATTTAGGTTTCAACGATCCATGGAATGGCCCGAAAGGAACTCAAGGTGATGGTTATTATGTTGCCCCGAATCCATCATTTGGCGCTGAATTCACTTATCATTTAAGTAAAACGCTAGAATCCAAACTTGATAAGAGAAAAAAGAAAGAAAAATCAATACTAGACAAAGGGAAATCCGTTGGATTTCCTGGTTGGGGTAAAGTTGAAGCTGAGCGTCGTGAATTAAGTCCTGAAATTATATTAGAGGTACAGGATAAAGATGGCAATACGGTACGTCGATTAAGTGGACCTTCTAAAAAAGGATTCCATAGGGTCTCTTGGGATCTTCGGTTTCCATCTCCTAATGCCATATCATTAGGCACTAAATCTTCTAGTGGATCAGGGTTTTTAGCTGCTCCAGGTCGCTATTCAGTTAAGATGTACTCGAAAGTAGATGGGAAAATAAATCAATTATCAGACTATCAATATTTTGATGTGGTTCCGCTTCGATCGGGTGCATTAGCAACAGATGATTTTCAAAATATATCATCATTTTGGCGCGAATATGAAAATACAGTTAGACGCGCATCAGCAATACAGATGACCGTTGCTAATTCATTGAAAAAGATTACGAGCATGAATACTGCCTTATCACAATCTACTGCAGATGTTGGAGACTTGGATAATCGATTGAATACGTTGAGAACTTCACTAATGAAAATGGATGAAGATTTAAGTGGCAATCGTTCTAAAATGGGTCCTGGTGAAAAAACAAAACCAACAGCAGGCAGTCGTTTGTTTGTTATTCAGCGTGTGATTGAATATTCTACTTTTGGTCCAACACAAACTGCGAAGGAAAATTTAAGGTTAGCTCAGAATGATTTAGATAAAATTGAGAGTCAATTAAATCAAAATAATAAAGATCTAGATGCCTTAAGTCGTCGATTAGAAAAGGCTGGTGCACCATGGATAGAGGGTGAAGGAATTCCTAAAAATAACTAGAAAAATCAAATTTTTTAGTTATTAATGCAATTATTGCCAATTTATTGAGAGAAACTTAAATTCATAGCGGACAACGTACTTTTCAAGTAACGCGTACGATAGATATTTGCGTCTTGGAGTTAATCAATTCAAATTGTTGGGTATGCTTATGAATAGAGGATCTTTTAACTATTTAATATTATATTTTTTATTAGGATTTTTATTAATCCTAGCACCATCTGCTAATTTATATGCTCAGGATGAAGATGATTCAGTAGAAGAAATCTTTTGGGGCGATGAGGAAGAAGATGAAGGGTTGGATGAAGAATTTGACTTTTCGGATGATGAAGAATTTGAAGATGACATGGAAGGCTTAGAATTTGAAGATGACGAATTTGGTGACGATGAATTTGATGACGAATTTATCGAAGATGAAGACACTGAAGACTTCTCTGAAGATTTTGCTGATGAGCCTGAGGAAGATATTGTTGATGCTGCAAATCGCTTGGGATATACATTAAATCTTGTTGGATCTTCACCAGGATTTGTTAATCATCAACTAAATACCTATAACTCAGGAACAAATTTTCGCGCATCATTTGAATTACCTATGTTGCTTCAGATTGCTGGAATAAGGTTCCGGCTTGGTGCTGAAGTAGGCACGTTTAAATTTACAAATTACAAACCAATTGGCGGTGTTTACTCTGGTATTCATGCGACAGGAATACTTTCATTTCCAGCGGGCCCGGGTCAAGTTCGATTGGGGGGTGGAATAGTTGGAAGCGGTTTTGGTGTTATTGCTGAAAACTCTTATGGATTTGCATTAGGGGATGCTCTTGATGTTCGTATTGGAGTCCGCTCAACAACCTCATTTAACGTAGTTGATGACAAGAAAAATAAACTCGGAACTGTCAGCTGGCTGGATGGCATTTTGGCATTAGGCGTTAGTCTATAAAGTTAATTTTTAATCTGCTTTGAAAATATACACTAAAATTCTCGTAGCGGTGTTTTCTATCTGTGCATTTTTAAATGCGCAAGCAATTGCATTAACAAATGGCAATGTAACTAAAGCAGAAAATGCTGGTACAGTAACTGAAACATATACGGTTTCATCGTTCTCAAGTGATTTTACAATAATTTTATCTATTGATAGTGACAATAGCACTGGGACTTCTGGAAGTGATTTTAGTAGTACATTAATTGAGAATTATGGGACATCTAATGATGGCAGAATTCCAGTAACGGGTAATGGAACATTTAATGTGTCCTATACTATTATTGATGATAATGTAGACGAAGAAAATGAAACTCTAAAGATATTACAAACAAATACTGGTGGAATTGCTACTGCAACCAAAACTGTTACAATAACTGACAATGATGACGAACCAACAATGCAATTCCAGGCTTCTACTGCGAATGATGATGAAGATACGGGATGGTATACTGTAACTGTATCTTTAAGTCATGGTTCTTCGCGAAGCACGCTTCCAGCCTATACGATTAGTATTGGTGGAGGCTCAACTGCAACAGGATCTGGTACAGATTACAATGCTTTAAATCCAACTTCATATGAATTCGGTAGTGGATCCACAACAGATCAATTTAGTATTTTGATTCAGGATGATGCGCTTGATGAAAATGATGAAACGATTATTTTTAGTATTGCCTCAAACAATAATACCTATGCTCAAGTTTCTGGGAATACAACACATACTGTAACTATAGCAGATAATGATGCGCCGCCCACTATAGGCTTTAATGCAGCTGCTGCAAATGCTACAGAAGGTAATTCAGGAACTACGGCAAAAACTGCGCAGGTTGATATATCTGCAGTTTCAGCAAAAGCTATAAGTGCAAATTATACTGTTACAGGGACTTCAACAAAAGGTGGAACAGATCATAACTTAGCAAATGGGTCTGTAAGTATTTCTGCTGGTAATACCAATAATACTATCGGATGGAATGTTATTGGTGAAGCCTTATATGAAAATAATGAAACTATAGTAATTACTCTTTCGGACCCCACTAATGCAACTTTGTCAAGCGATGTAGTTCATACGTATACTATTACAAATGATGATACAGCTCCAACTATAGCATTTACTGGTACTGCGCAAAGTAATAATGAGGCAACTACTTCATATGATATTGGAGTTACTTTAAGTGCAGCATCTGGTTTAGATGCCACTATGGATTATGCTGTACAAGGATCATCTACAGCTGACGGACGTGACGACGATTATACATTAGCTGATGGTACTGCTACTGTGACTGCTGGCAATACGACTGTAAATATAGGATTAACGATAGTCAATGATGCTCTTTATGAAAATGATGAAACAATTGTGGTACTAGCTTCTAATCCTGCAAATTCTTCTTTGGGCTCAAATACTACTTTTACATACACTATCGCAAATAATGCTGGAGGTAATAACGATGCTAAGCCAAGTATTCAATTTAACACAGCCACTGCAACAGGATTAGAATCTGCAACATCTTTTGATATTCAATTGGATCTTTCAGCCGCTTCAGGTTTAGAGTCTACTGTTGATTATGCTCTTTCAGGTGGCAGTCCAGCAGCTACTGGTTCTGGTACGGATTATACTATAGCGGATGGTACAGTAGCATTAAGAGCTGGAGAAACGACTGCTAATATATCTGCAACGGTAGTAAATGATGCATTAGATGAGAATGATGAAAAGTTTGTTATAACTATATCTAATCCCAATTCGAATGTTTCTTTGGGCACAAATCAAACATATACCTATACAATTCAGGATGAAGATGATCCGCCTACAGTTCAATTTAATGCCGTATCATCCAATGAAACTGAAGGAACTAATGGTACGTTAAAAGTTGACCTTTCAGCCGCTTCAGGAAAAGATGTTACTGTAGACTATGCAGTTCAAGCATCGAGCACAGCAACTGGGGGAGGAACTGATTATACCTTGGCTGATGGTACTTTAACGATTAGCGCAGGTTCTACAACAAAAAATATTACTATAACAGGAGTGGATGATGCGCTCGATGAAGATGAAGAAACTGTCATAGTATTACTATCAAATCCAGGAAATTCATCACTTGGAAGCAATACTACACACACATTTACAATTAATGATAACGATGCAACGCCAACTGTACAATTCAATTCTACAACGGGATCTTATGCTGAAGGAACTGAAGATCATAATATTCGTTTAGATTTGTCGGCGGCGTCAGGTAGGGATGTAGAGGTTGCTTATACAGTCGCTGCTGGGACACCTGCGGCTACTGGATCTGGTACCGATTATACTCTTGATAATGGAACAGCAACTTTCAGTGCCGGAGCAACTACAAAAAATCTTGCATTAAAAAATGTTGATGATTCGCTAGATGAATGGGAAGAAAAATTTGTAATTACTTTATCAAACTCACCTACAAATGCTACAACAGGATCAAACAATACTCACACAGCTACTATTACTGATGATGATGCTCTTCCAACCATTGATTTTACATCAGCAACAAGTTCTGTTGCCGAAAGTGGCACCCCTAAAGTTTTAACTGCAAATTTATCGGCTGCTTCGGGGAAAGATATTGCGGTTAAATATGCTATTAGTGATGGATCGCCAGCAGCTACGGGCTCTGGGACTGACTATACATTAGCAAGTGATTCTTTAAAGATATCCGCAGGTAGCACTTCCCAAACAATTAGCGCCGTCATTGTAGATGATGCGTTAGATGAAAATAATGAAAAATTTATTGTTACTTTGACAGGTAGTGCCGATAATGTAACTATTGGATCTACTGCTCCAGCACAAACTGTCACAATTACTGATAATGATGACCCGCCTAAAATTGCATTTACAGCTTTAAATGCAAGTGGCAATGAAGCGGTTACTCCAGTTAGTATTGTTGCAGAGATTTCCGCTGTTTCAGGGTTGGATGTGAGCGCTGATTATACGATAACTGGAACCGCAACAGGTGGAAATACCGATTATTCTTTAGCTGATGGAACCGTATCTATATCTGCTGGATCTACCACGAAAACATTATCTCTTACGGTTGTTGATGATAAAGTAGTCGAGGCTGATGAGACAGTTATTGCAACATTGTCGAATCAAACCAATTCTACACTAGGTACAAATAAAACCCATACATATACGATAGCCAATGATGATAGTCCTCCGGCTGATTTTACAGTCGATACAGTTATTGCAACAGGAGGAACTGTTCGTTTAGGTTATTGGAATTCAACTAACACGGGTCTTCGTGCAGATATTCCAGTAGCTAATACGGATGATCTTGTTGGTGGAACCATTCAATTACGCGCTAAAAAAGGTATTCTTTCATATGAAAACCTTAGTGATCCGTATACCATTATATCATCAGATAAAGGCACAACTAAGAAGATGATAGCGACAACGGCTGCACAATTCGAGGCTATTACAGGATTTAAAGAAGATTCAGTTATAACAGTGACAGCAGTTATTACAGACAAATATGGAAATAGCACCACTGGCACAGAAAGTGTTAACACATTATCTATCGATCAGACTTTACCAGATGCTACACCTGTTGTTGGAGCAGTTACGACATCTGGGGGCAATGTCGTTGCAAATTATTGGAATAGTACAAACTCAAGTATGAATGCTGTAGTTGATTTTAAAGAAGATGATCCAACATTAGAGAATGGTGAAATTTTGTTAACTGTATCTGATGATAATGTAACTTTCTATGATTTTGGAGATACAACGGATATTACAGGTGGTATTTTTAATGCAGGAATATATACAGTGTCAGTTGATAGTGTTATTACAGGAACCAAAAAGGGACTTGAAGAAGTTGCAATATTTGGTGAAGGTGATAAGCTGTATTTTCGTGCTAAAGTATTAGATAGGGCTGGTAATGAAGTTCAATATGCTGTAAGTACTACAATACTAACGGTAAAACAAGTTCTACCAACAGTGAATTCTGTTACATCGACTAATGATAATAAGGCATATAAAGCAGGCGAAACTTTAACAATTCAAACCGTTATTTCAGAAGCTGTAACGGTTACGGGTACGCCGAAATTAAAATTGGAAACAGGAACGGATGATGCATTAATATCATATGCATCTGGCTCCACATCTAATACATTATCTTTTACTTATCCAATCGTATCGCCACATACTTCTGATAATTTGAATTATTATAGTACAGACGCGATTGCACTAAGTGGGGGTACAATTCTAGATGTAGCAGGAAACCCTATGACCCTGACTTTACCCGCTCTTGATAATGCTAATTCTTTAGCTAAACAGAAAAGTATAGTGATTGATACAACACCTCCTTCAGTTACATTTACTTATGATGATCCTGATACTTTAGTTCGTTTTGAAACGGGTACATTAAATATTGTGGCAACATTTAGTGACTCAATCCAGGTTGATTCAATTCCTAAGCTTTCAATTGATTTTCCATCAGTCACTGCTGAAGATATTTCAAATGCATCTATGACGAGAACATCGGGTAAAATATATAAATATGCTCTTGCTTTAATTGATAAAAGTGATGGAATCATTAATTTATCATTATCAGCCTATGATAAAGCCTTAAATCCATTAATTGCTGATTCTCTCTTTAGAGAGGATGTTGTAACAATTGACAATACTGACCCTGAGGCTTTTAAAACGGTAAACATTACTGCAATGGGAGATACGACTGTTGCCACTTGGTTAAACAGTACAACTGATAGCTTGCAAATTAAAGTTCCTATCTCCTCAACTGATCAATCACTTCTTTTAGGGGGTGATGTAAATATTCAAATGCGCGTTCAAGGGAAAATGAACAGTGCAACATGGAAAGATATTGCTACAAGTGATGCATCAAGTCCAAGTAAGCCTGCTGATTCTATTAAACAACTTGGTGGCGATCAAATATTTTATAGGAATACAACAGATATTCTTTCAGTTTTGAGTCCATTAGGACTTGCTCAGGGTGACACTATTGTAATTCGGGGAGTAATAAATGATAAGGTTGGGAATATAACTTTTGGTACTCAATCTGATGATTTCTTTGTTTTGGATACGCTCCCACCAACAATTGGGAAATTTATCGAAGATACTTTGTTCACAGCAGGGTCTACCAAAACCTATTTAAATATGAACAGAGTTACACTTTGGTCAAATGACACCATTAGCTTTGCACTTAAAGATTGGTCAGATCCATTTCAGACAAATGAAAAAGCTTCAGGTGTTAGTAAATATGAGTATGCGCTTTATCAAAGTGCTGATAATAACAAAAATGGTACCTATAGCTTATTTAGAGATTTTAAAAGTCAAGCTAATGGGCTTGATACCGTGATTGTAGATACATTTGCTCTAACTCATAATCGAAATTATTATGTTCGTGTTAGAGGAGTTGATGTCGCTGGTAATATATCTGTAATTAACACCGACGCATCTAAATCGCCTAGTGTATTAAGATATAATTTAAAACCTGATGTTGAATCAGTTGCCGATGTTACGGCGAAAGAGGATGTATTGTGGGAGCATTTATTAACGGTTAATGATAAAGATTTATTTACATTAAGATCTGATACATTTACCTATTCCCTTGAATCTTACTTTATGGCTGATACGAATGAAACGAAAACAGATGGATTTTATACATTTAAAAATCCAAAAATAGATACCTTAAATGCTGCTATATCATCGGCAGGAAAATTGACATTTACTCCGGATAAGTGGGATACGACAAGTTACATTCATAAAGTATACATTGCTGACGTTTGGGGCTTTTTTGATACTCTAGATATTAAAATGCTTGTTATAGATGTTAATGATCCACCTGTGTTAGATCTTTCAAGTATACCTAAACTTAATTTTCTTGAAGGTGCGAATAGTGACTCAATCAATATCACACGATATGCATCTGATGAAGACAATGATACAACTTCTTTGAAATATTCGTTTAGGATTGCGTCAAAAGTTCCAGCTAATGTTGGCTATCCTATTGCAAAAATTGGATTTTTATCTGATTTCGGAAAAGAATACAAAAAATCGTTTATTAATAAGATTGTAGATGAGTTTCCATCCTCAACTATTGTGCAAAAGAATAATTCTTATTTAGTATATCCACCATCTGTGAACAATTTTAAAGATCCAATTAAGGTTGATTCACTAAGAGCAACCGATTCATTATTTACTTGGATCACGCCGACAGATACAACTTCAGCAGATACAAATTACTACACTGAAACGGATATGATGGTAGAATTCACTGTAACTGATCCTGGTGGATTAACCGGTAAAGACACGATTACTTTTTTTATTAATCCAATAAACGATCCACCTGTATGGACAGGCTTGAGAGATACTCTGATTGTAGAAAATGATTCTCTTTATTTGGATTTTGCTAATTATTTAAAAGATGTTGATGATTCTACATTAACTATATCAATCCTACCTTTAACTTTTGGAGATAATTTCACAATTGAGCCTGCAAAAACATTCCAAAAAAAATCGGGTAGTTATATTTATTCAAGTCAAGCAAGAAAAGACACAGTAAAATTTAAACCTGAAACTTTATGGTTTGGTCCAAATGGACCATGGGTCAAAAATAATACAGACTCAACATTAATTCAAATTACGGCCGCTGATGATGACACAACTGCAATAGATACGTTTGTTGTTAAAGTCCAGCGTGTACCTCGTCCTGAGATCCGCATGTACGTTGTCCAAAACAATGCGTTCACCAATTACTATGAAATCTTTCTAGTTGATTCGGTGGGTAAGACAAAGGACCTTACACTTGAAGTACAGTCAAAAGCTGTGACCCTGGACACAGCGGCCGCATTTACTTATGTAGGACATTATAGTTTCCTAACTAAAGGTAATTATACTTTTGAAGTCAGCGCTAAAGGTGTCGTCGGTGATACAGTTATTTCTAAGCCAGTTGGACTGACTTTAGCAAAAATGTATGGTACGTGGTCAGGAAGAAGTGTCGATGGACAATTTCATGTTGTTGGGGCTAATGGATCTGTAGATTTTGATCAATCAATAATGATTTTGGACTCAACATTATTTGAGCCTTATTTCAATGATCGTGCCTCATACTTGCTTGGTAATGAAGCTTATCGTTTTAACAAGCCAGTTGAAATATCTCTTCCAGGCCAAGAGGAGATGGCAATTTATATACGTTCTACTGGAAGCGGTTGGGTTGAGTTGCCTTCTATTACTGAAGGAAGTAGAGTCTTAGCATATTCAGAAAAAATGGGGTATTTCAGAGTAGGTCCTAAGACATTAGTAGTGCCAGGTCAGACTTCATTGCAACAAAACTATCCCAACCCATTTAATCCAAGCACAACGATAGAATATGATCTTGGTTTTGTTGATGGGCCATTCCAAAAAGTAAATATTACTGTATATGATATTTTGGGAAGGAACATTAAAACTCTAATTAATGAAGAACAAAGTATCGGAAGATATAGAGTAAAATGGGATGGCAAAGATCAAAATGGAGTTCCAGTATCTTCGGGGATTTATTTTGTAAATCTCTTGACGGATATGGGTCGGATTAAAACGAAAAAAGTGATGTTGATGCGATGAATAAGTTAAGAAAATCATTTCTATATTTCTTTTTAGCTATAACTTTTTTAAGCGTTGATGCATGTAGAAAAAAATATAATCCTACAGCAGAAGACATGACAGAATATGGATGGATTCTATACAAATCAAAGGATTATTTAAATAGCAATACTTGGTTTCAGGATGGCGCTACAAAAGACGCTGAATGGAAAGATGCCTACAATGGTCTAGGTTGGTCATATGCAAAATTAATGGTGCTTGATAGCAGTATTTCTAATTTTATTATTGGCTTAGATAAGCCTGATGATGAGTGGAATATTGTTGATATACAATCTGAGATATTGGCAGGATTAACATTTGCATACAATGCTAAAGGAGATGATGGTAGAACATTGCAATATGGAAGAGCATTTTTAGACTCTACAGTTAAGCCTTTGGCCCCGGGTTGGGTTTTTACCCATGATTCTTTATTAAATTATCTTGATGTTCGAGTCGTAATGGCATCATCTTATTTCGCGAAGGGAAAATTTGATTCAACAATTCTTCAAATCTCAGTCATTTTGGATTCATTAGGTTCTAAAGTTTCGATGAGCCCGGTAACAGATACATCTTTGGAGGGGCGAAAACGAATGGCTGCTCAAATTGATTCTCTTCAAGATTATCTAAGAAATAAATAATAAAATAATGATTAATCATTCTCTATGGATGCAAAAGGCATTGGTTCAAGCTGAGAAAGCATTTGAATCAAAAGAAATACCTATTGGTGCAATTGTCGTTCAAAATGATAAGGTAATTGGTCGAGGTTACAATCAACGTGAACAATTAAATGATCCAACTGCTCATGCGGAAATTATTGCAATTACTGCCGCTGCGAATACGATCGGTGATTGGAGACTCAATAATTGCATATTATATGTTACGAAAGAGCCGTGTCCAATGTGCGCAGGTGCAATTATCAATTCAAGGATGAAAATGGTTGTTTTTGGAACATATGATGAAGAACAGGGATGTTGCGGTTCATTATATCAACTTTGTGGTGATCCGCGATTTAAAACAAAAGTAGCCGTTAAAGGTGGTATATTAGAGGAAGAATCGTTATCTATTATTCAAGACTTTTACAATATTATTAGAAAAGACTAAACTTTATGAAAGGATATCAATTATGAAAAAGTTATTAACATTATTAATACCCTTATGTGTCTTTATTTCGTGTGAAGATGAAGCTGAAGAAGCAGCAGGGTGCGCTGACACATTAGCTAACATGGAAGCTAATATGGATGCAGCAAGTGCTAAGTTTGAAAATGAGCCGAACAAGACTAATTGTGATGCGATAGTTAAGCTAGCTCAGGAAATATACGATTGTATGCCAGCCGGATCTGAAAAAGATGAAATGAAAGAAGACCTAGAAACTCTCAAGTCATCTTGTAATTCTTTATTTGGTAGTTGAAAAATAATATCAAATATATATTATTAAAGCCTCGCAATTTGTGGGGCTTTAATTTATAAGAATTTGCAATATTTTTGTAATATCCGACCTTATTTTGGGAGAGATGGCAGAGCCTGGCTGAATGCGCCGCACTCGAAATGCGGTATACCCTCTGGGTATCGGGGGTTCGAATCCCTCTCTCTCCGCTAAAAAGGAAAGTTTAATGATGAATAAATTTTTAATAAAAATAATTCCTATAACCTTGATATTTATTTCTTGTTCTAAAGAAATAAATATTTCTGATTTAATAGGCGAAGAAGGCGTTGCTATGCACCCTGAGACTGGTGAAGCTTATACTGGAAATGCTTATTTGAATTTTTTCGATGGTAATATTCGAATGAAAGGAGCATATAAAGATGGTAAAAAAAGCGGAGATTGGAAATACTACCTTCAGGCTTCCAAAGAAAGATATTATAATTTAAAATTTATTGATGGTCAAATTGCTTCAGTTAATTACAATGATGGAGATGAGCAATGGGTTGGTAGACCAATTATGCATAAAGATTCAGTTATAGCTGATGGGACATATCTAGCGCAAACTGGTGAAAGTGAATACAATTTTAATATATCACCTGAGGTATTTGTTCAAATGATTGATAATTCGTCTCATGGCCGATTAACGCGATGGTGGGGAAATGGTCAAGTATATTCGGAGGGAAACTATACTTACGGAAAAAAACAGGGGAAATTTACATGGTGGTTTGAAAGTGGGAAGTTAAAGGAAACGCGATTTTGGAATGATGATAAACCTGCTGGTATTACGACACAATGGTATGAAAATGGAAAAAAATATGCTGAAGGAAGTTATAAAAACGGCATGCTTCATGGACAATTAATATGGTGGTATGAAGATGGGCAAAAGAAAGAAGAGGTAAACTTTCTTCAAGGTGAACGCGATGGCTTTGCCTGGTGGTGGTATCCTGATGGCGGGAAAAAGGGTGTAGCCGATATTTCAAATGGCCTGGGTAAAATTACATTATTTTCTAAAGATGGCACTCATAATGCACAATATGAAGTCATGGAAAATCAGATATTTTGCAGTTCTGGGGAAATATTATTTTCAATTGATCAAGTGTCTAGTGATGCTCTCTTGCCAATTAGTGATAATACTTGTGATTGCGCAGATTGTTCTGATGAACCCTCAAAATAAAGTTAAATATTATATTTTCATTGATACTATATAGTCGGTTGTGATTCCGTACTCTGAGGAGTTACTTTCAAATTAATTCTTATGAGAAAAATTGTTTTATTATTTGTTTTTATATCTTCAATTATCCTTGCCGATGATCACACAGTAGCTGTTATAGATTTTACTGGTGAGGGAGTTCATACTAATGAACTCAAATCTTTAGCAACGCAATTCCGTATGGAATTATTAAAAATGGATACACTTCGTGTACTTAATTATGATGATATGATGGAAACTCTAACTATTTATGGGTATGAATCATCGACATGCAAAAGCATTGATTGTGGCGTGATCCAATCCATGTTGTTAGATCAGGAATGGATGATATCAGTTCATATAGCTAAAATCGGTGATGTCTATGTTTGTGAAGGCCGGCTTTATGATTCTAAAACTGGAAGAGTAATAAATGTCGCTGTCTATGACCATGAATTATCATTAGAAACCTTATCTGATAGAGGAATGCACAATTTAGCAGAACTTGTAATGTCAAAACGCATTCCAATTGAAGTGCATCAAAGGAAAAATTTAGTTTATATAAAGACAGAGCCAGCTGGGGCAAAAGTTAGAGTTGGTAAAGATACATTAAATGGTGATACGCCTATTGCTTTAGATAGAGTTGTTGTAGAAAGTCGACCTGTTATTTTGCTAAAAAAAGGCTTTAATCCTTACAAAATTAAAAGCTTGCCACCCGATAATTCAGATATAATTTTTATTATATTAGAACATCAAGTCCCTCAAATCGGAGACGTAGCTTTTAATAATCCTGTACCAGGTGGTATATCTATATCATCGGCTGATGGTGATCTAAATTTTCTAATAGATGAGGGTTCTGTAGTTTTTGAAAATCTTGATGCGGGAGAGTATAAGTTACAATCGGAACAATTTATTATTCATAATGAAAAATTTAAGATTTCACATGCTCGCACAACATTAATTAAACCAATTTTTCGGAACATAAAAGAAATTCAATTAAAAAGTGAATATTTTAAACGAAATAGAAATATTATGCTCGCTTCAATAGGAGTTGGTTTATTATATCGAACTTATCTTTACTTTGCTTCTGGGAATCTGTATTCTAAATATGGTGCAACAGTCGATGATGGTGATAGCAGACATAAAAAAATTGAAGATTACGACCGTCTTAAACCTGCTACTGATATCGTAACTGGATTCATGGTTTTCCCCATCATTTACTATCATGCAAAACATATGCAAATGGAGAGGTGGCTTTACGAATGAAAAGGATAATAGCCATTGCTTTTATATTGTTTATTGCATGTAAACAGCCAGATCGAATATGGGACAACCCTTATGATCCTAGGAGTGATCGTAGCTTGTGGAGTCCTGAAAATTTACAAGCGAGGCAACGATTGAATAAGCTTATAGAACTTTCTTGGGTTAGAAAGGGTAGAGAATTTGATGGATATCGCATTGATAAAAGTACCAATGGAGTTACGTGGTCTGATTCAATTGCTACAATTGATGACTATATAACAAAATGGATAGATACTTTAGATCTAAAAGTATTAGTTCAAAATCCAAGTGAGTATTCGTATCGTTTGTATGCCTATGCTGATACTAACCGATCTAATGAGGTAATTGTTAAAATCAGACCCGCTTTGCCAGGAATGCCTTTACCAGTAGAGATAACAAATATTTCTTACAATCATATTCCAAATATAAAAATGAGTATAAACTGGACAAACTCTGATGAACCAGATTTTAAAAAGTATAATTTATACACTAGCCTAAGTGATAATGGAGAAAAATCACTAATTAAATCGATAAATTATATTAATATTTTATCAACTGAAATAGATCAATTTTCTGTATTAGTTGATAAGTGGTATTGGATTGATGTAGAGGACACCACAGGTCAAAAAACATTGGGAAAAAGTTATTTTGTTCCTATGGATCCAAAGCCTATTCCTAGCAAATTAGATTCTATAAAATATGCTCAAAAGGAATTTTTATTTAGTTGGGAAGAGTCAAAAGAGACTGACCTGGAAGGTTTTGTTATTGAACAAATTCAGTTGCCAGATACTGCAACGATTACTCTATCAGATACTTTAGATCCATCAAAGACCTCTTTAAATGTTGAAATAAATGAAGATGTCGAGCATTACTATAGATTGCAGACCATTGATATTTGGGGTCATGTGTCATTTAGTCAGGTTCAAAGTTCATCTTCTTATCAAAGAGTCGTTACTTTAGACTATATTCGTGAAGTTGGAGATGATATAAAAATTAATAGTTTAGGTCCATTATTTAAGTTTAGTCATTTATTGTCTAGCGTCAATGCTCATTTTCCTGTTTGGATTCAAAATGGAGATAAAGTTTTTGCGTTAATAAACGATGGTACAGGACTTGTTGTAGATGAAGATGGTAGAAATTTCAGAAAAATAAATGGTGCACAGCCTCAAGATATATCATTTAATAAATCTGGCACAATGGGCGTTTTTACTGGCGTGGATCATAATATTTACATTACTTACTTAGATAAAGATGCTCAACCTAGTAAAATTACTGATGTTTCTAATAACGAGTGGTATTCAGACCCAGAATTTATTGGCGATGGAACTAGAATTTTATATGCTCAAAGAAAGCACAAATCAAATAATAATGTTGGAACCAAAGATTTATTTACGATGGATTTAGATGGAAAAAATGTAGTTCAAATTTCTGATGCACCAGAATTAGAAAAATTTACGATGCCTCGTATGTCACCAAATAATGATGAAATACTTTATGTTAATGAAAATGATGGAGTTTATTTGCTAAAATATCCCAATGAAAAAGTAGGAACGATTGTATTAGATGTGACAGATAAGGTTGTACCTGAAACATCACAATTTTATAGAAATATTAGATGGTCTCCAGATGGTGATAAAGCAATATTGTGGGAAAAGGATGGAAGTGTTTATAATTTATATTTATATGAATCAGGTCAGCTTAGGCTACTTCAAATTGGAGGAAGGTACGCAGATTGGATATCTAACGAAGAGGTTATGTTTCGCCATGAACCTTCTAATGCGATGTTAAGGAAAAAAATCTCTTTATTATCTGGAGATGATCCTTCTCCACTTATTAATGATGCTAGTCACCCATCTTATGGTTTGCCATGGATGCAGCTTCAGCCTAGACAATAAAAATGGAATTAAAAGAAATAAAAAAGACTGATTTTAATTATTTTAAAAAAATTCATGCACAATGGGGAGACATGGATGGCCTGAGACACATAAATAATGCTGTTTATTTAAAATACTTAGAAACTTCGAGAATTGAATATTGCGCTACATTAGGAATTGATATTAATCGTTGGGATGCTCAAGAAAGTATAATTCTTGCAAGTATGAAAGTCGATTACCATAGGCAATCAAGTTACCCTAATGAATATGATATTGGATGTAGAGTTATAAGACTTGGCAATAAAAGTTTCGATATTTTCAATGCATTATTTGAAACTTCTCACGATGATCCTGTTGTTACTGCAACATTTACTGCTGTTTGTTTTAATTATAATTCTCAGAAAACTATTCCGGTCCCTGATTCTGTTAAAAATGCATATCAACCTTTCACAGAATGATTCCTAAAGGTTTTTCTGAACATTTATGGTCTGATCGACCAATTGATCGCCTTGCTTACGCGCATGATGCAAGCATGTATCGCCTCGTCCCAAAAGCAGTGTCTAGACCAGAGAACGAATCTGATGTAATATCACTTCTTCAATATGCGAATGACACAAATACTCCTATAACTTTTCGAGCTGGAGGCACCTCTCTTTCAGGTCAATCTGTTAGTGAAGGTATTATTGCCGAAATAATCCGAGGATGGCAAAATCATAAAATTATTGGTAATGGACGCTCAATTCGTTTGCAGCCAGGCGTAGTAGGAGCACGAGCAAACTTATATTTATCTAATTATAATAGACGTATAGGCCCGGATCCAGCATCAATAAATGCTGCTCGAATAGGAGGTATCGTATCAAATAACTCTTCAGGTATGGTATGCGGGGTTAAGTACAATACTTACCATACAATGAAAAACATGCGTTTTATTTTAGCGAATGGAAATACTTACGATACATCAAATAAAGATGACTATGGGAGATTTATTAATGATGAAATGGCACTTTCAAATGGTCTTTTAGAAAGTAAAAAGAAGATAAATAACAGCAATCATTTATTAAAAAAAATTAAAGATAAGTATCTTATTAAAAATACTTTGGGATATTCACTTAATGCATTAATTGAATATGATCATCCATTGGATATTTTTTCACATCTTATAGTTGGATCTGAAGGTACGCTAGCTTTTTTATCAAATATTGAATTAGTCACTATAGATGATCCTCCATCTAAATCTACGGGATTAGTTATATTTGAGAATATTGAAGAAGCTACATCCGCATTAAGTATTCTTATTGATGAAGGCGCGGATGCAATCGAATTAATGGATGATGCTTCATTGAGAACTGCTAAACATATTCAAAATGCCCCATATAATCCTTCGATGATTTTAGACAACTCCGCTGGTCTTTTATTTGAATTTCAACGGAAAAATCAACAAGAAATAGATAACATCAAAGATGAAATACTTAATAATCTTCAAGCTGCAAATGGTTTACTACCTATAGGTATGACTGAAAACTTATCTCAACGATCTGCTTTATGGAATATTAGAAAAGGATTATATCCAACTGTTGGTGCTTTAAGACAAAAAGGAACAAGCGTACTTAATGAAGATCTTTGTTATGATTATCATGATTTACCTAAAGTTGTTAAAGAACTTAAAACTATATGCCATCAATGGAATTATAATGATGCGGTCCTATTTGGACACGCAAAAGATGGCAATATTCATTTTGCAGCCTCTATGGATCTGAATTCAAGTGATGGTAAAAAACGGTTTGAAGGATTAATGAAGGATATGGTGGATATGACAGTAGGAAAGTTTAATGGTTCTTTAAAAGCAGAGCATGGGACAGGAAGAAATATGGCGCCTTTTGTAGAGTATGAGTGGGGTGGTGAGTTATATGAAATTATGTGGAAGATTAAAACACTTTCAGACTCCAATAATATTCTAAACCCCGATGTTTTGCTTACAAAAAATCAAAGGCTACATGTGGAAAATATTAAAACTATGCCAATTGTTTCTGATGACATTGATCTATGTGTTGAGTGTGGTTTTTGCGAACCGGTTTGCCCATCTAGAGAAATCACCATGACTCCTCGACAAAGAATTGTTGTTCAAAGAGAATTAAGTTTAGATAATTCAGACATCTCTATTTTAAATGATTATAAATATGATGCTATAGAAACTTGCGCAACTGATGGTCTTTGTGAAATAGCTTGCCCAGTAAATATCAATACTGGTGAATATATAAAAACATTAAAACACGACAATGTATCCTCATTGAAATATTCTATAAGTAAATGGGCTGCCAATAATTTTAAATATATCCAAACTTTTTCTCGTATAATGCTACGTTTGGGAAATATTATTGATTCTCTTATAGGTTCAACAGTCCTAAAGGCAATAAGTATAGTTTTTAATAAACTTTTTAGTACTCCTATTTGGAATAGTTCTTTACCATTGGTGGCACCACGTATTTCTTCTACTGATTATAATACCAGAGATAGATGGGTATACTTTCCATCATGTGTAAATCGAACTATAAGTAGCGATAATGAAAAATCATCTTTAATTACAGTTTTAAATGAAATTTCTTTTAAATCTGATGAATCTTTCAGAATTCCTAAAAATATAAATTCTATTTGTTGTGGCCAGCCTTTTTCTTCAAAAGGATATAAGGATGCTTCTATATTAATTCTGGAAAGAACAATTGATGTTATTTGGGAGTGTTCAAACCACGGAGAATTACCTGTCATAATAGATACTTCTCCCTGTACACATCAGCTAATCAGGCCTCCTTCAGAATTAAATGAAAGTGCAAAGAAAAAAATAGAGAATATTAAAATTGTAGATTTGATTCACTATTTGAAACATTGTATTAAAGATGTGAATATTCCAAAATTGAAATATGACATCACTATACATCCAACATGTTCGACCGATAAGATGGGGCACACAGATGACTTAAGATCTTTAGCGGAAATTTGTACAGAACAAGTAAATATTCCCAATCATTGGGGTTGCTGTGGCTTTGCTGGAGATAAAGGTCTTAACTATCCAGAATTAAATAAATCTGCAACAAATTATATTTCAAATGAATTAAAAGATATTAAATACGGTTTCTCAACGAGTAGAACATGTGAAATTGGAATGATGACCAATTCAAAAATTGATTATAAATCAATTGCTTATCTAGTGAGAGATTTTCTATATCAGCCTGTGAAGTAACTCACTTGAGTAAAATATTTTCTATATTAAATTCAGTCTATTATAAACATCTTTTTATAAATTAATAGAAGCAATCATTCAATAATGAAAAAATATATATTTATAATTACAATTTTAATCACTTCGTTTCTAAGTGCCCAATCCATTGGACGCGTGATGAAATCCAATGGTACTGTTTTGATTAAACCAATGGGTGCTGGTACTTACTCTATCGATGTAAAACCTGGACAAGCTATTTCAAACGGTGATGCAATTCGTGTGGGGGCTGCGAGTTTTGCTGTTGTTATTTTTATTGATGATAAATCTGTAGTCAAAATTCGTGAGAATACGGATTTTCAATTTGTTGAAACAACAAATACTAGAAGTTTAATTATTGATCAAGGCACTACCCTGCATAATGTTAATAAAGAGGGTAGAACAAAAGCATATCGTGTTGAAACTCCCGTATCTGTAGCATCAGTTAAAGGCACAGAGTTTTCTGCTTTTCATGATGCTGTTGCAGGAGTAGACAAGTTTGTTGGAAAATCAGGAAATTTTGATGTTTTTAATACAATTAGTGGGCAGACAGTCAATGTTGGGCCCGGTCAAAAAGCTGTTTCAAATACGTTAGGGCAATTGATTCCTGCTCCAGCTCAACCTGGAGATTATCCAGAAGATCCTGAAGGTGAATCTCCTGATCAGCAAGAAGAACAAGATCAGCAGGATGATAAACCAGAGCAGCAACAGAATAATCAGCAACCGGATGTTCAAAAACAGCAAGAACAACAACCGCAAAAGAGGCAAGTCCAAGAAAATAACATAGATGCACAACAACCATCTGATCCAAGCACTACTCAACAAAGTGCACAACAGCCTCCATCTTCCTCTGCACCTAAACCCAAAAAACCTTTTAATCTTGGTCTAGGTGTTGGATCTGCAACAATCGATGGAAATATCTATAATCAAATTGCCCTAAGGCCTGAATTGTCATTTGGCAAATTAGGCGTTGGTTTAGACCTAGTAGTATATATCGATAACCAAGGTAATATAAGAGAAGACGAATGGGATGAAGCATCCGATTTTATTGATAAGTTGCTCTATATTCGTTGGGGAGAGAAATCTGATCCATTTTGGTTAAGGTGGGGGT